>Ga0182038_10000117_pt1 | contig 38756 bp, 34 predicted proteins | sample sta12Can44000108_FD_125976 | JGI IMG/M metagenome (GOLD analysis project Ga0182038, IMG submission 125976) | Lab enrichment of tropical soil microbial communities from Luquillo Experimental Forest, Puerto Rico - statanox.12C.anox.44.000.108 | ecosystem: Environmental > Terrestrial > Soil >...
GGCCGACAGCGCATCGATTCCGGTCAGCACCCCGTCAATATCGACCCGGCCAGCATCCTGTTGCGCCTTGATCTTGCCAGGCAGTTCGGGAGCTGGCGCCTTACTGAAGTTCACCTTCGCGACCAGTTTCGGATTGTTATCGCGATAGGCTTCGATCGCCTTCTGAGTGAGGGCAAGATTCCCAGCCACATCGACGAAATTGAGCGTGACCGGCGATGTGGGAAGCGGCAGATTTTGTGCGAATGCCGGAAGCGCCGCAGAGCTTGCAAGACCTCCTACCACCGCACGGCGGGTCAAGTTAATGAGCATGGTATCCTCCCCTGAGGTTCCAACGCGACGACAGCTGGGTCGCGGATTAGGCATTGCCTAGCGTCACCGCCCTAGTTTGCGCCAAACTGAAAAATCCAGCGCCTCACGCCGCCTGCAGCAGGGCCTTAGTGTAGCCCAGACAGAAGGAGAAAAAGCGCTCGCGATCCGGGTCAAGCTCCGAGAATGGCACGTGATCGGGGCAGAGGATGCCGTCGTAACCTACCTCGCGATAGGCGCGGATGCAGGCCAGCATTTCGACGGACCCTTCGTCCGGCATGGCTTCGCGAAAGTCCAGGTATCCGCCCACTATGTTGCGGAAGTGGACCATGAAGATGCGTCGCTCGGGCCCGAAGGTGCGGATTGCCTCCAGCACCGTCTCGGTGGGTCGGGTCGACATCTCGGCGATCGTTCCCTGGCAGAAGTTGAAGCCATGAGACGGACTTTCGGGCGCGAGCGTCACGAAGCGGCGCATGCCGTCGAGCGAGCCGAGCACGTGATGCACGCCGTTGAGTCCGCCGGGCGGGTAGGCGGGATCGTGCGGATGGCAGGCGAGGCGCACGCCGCTGCGCTCGGCCGTGGGCAGAAGCGCGGAGACCAGATACTCGATTGCGCGCCATCCGTCTGTTTCGCTGATCCCACCAGCTTCGTTCGCCATGACCTGGCCCCCGGCCTCTGGTGTGGCGCGCACCGCGATTGGCGAATGGGTGCTGCCGTGCTCGGGCAGCACAACGCCCCAGTAGGAGAAGCGTGCGTCGTTCTCGGGATGGTAGTCGGCAGCGCGAAACACGCTACACTGCATCCCGCCACGCCCTTCGGTGACGCCGGTGCGTGTGATACCCACCATAGCGACAGTGTATTTCAGCATCGGCACGCCGCCCTCGGCGGCGGCGCGGATGTTCTGGCGCAGCCGCTCGACCGTGCGCGCCGCGCGCTCGGGCTGGCGGAGGCTGTCGAGTAGAACGGAACCGACGTCGAGCGCCATGCCGTCGAGCCGCATGCCGAAGCCTTCTATGCGCCGCCGCTGCTCGGTGACCTTGGGCACGCTCCATGCGCCGTCGACGTCGGCCACGTCACGGTTCGGGCGCGAGTCGATGACGATGCCCTTGCAACCGAGCTGCGCCGAGAGGCGCAGCCGGGCGTCGGTCGGATTGATGAGCTGCTCACCGATGTACATTACTTGACCAGTACCAGGTTCGCCGACGATGACAAGATAGCTGAATGCCGCGAGGAGTGCATTGCCGCGCCGATGCCTTTGCCGAAGGAGGACAGTGTCTCATCAGGGTGACTACGACTCACTGGATGTCCGTGTAATTTGCAGCAGATCAAATCAACAGCAGCATCCCGGCGACGATAGGCGTCTTGGACGACTACCGTGCAATGCGGAACGGCAAAAGGGCTGGTGTCTGCTATGGGTTTTACCCCCGAAGGCGGACATGTGTGGTGCAGTAGCCAATGTCTGCTTTGGGCCAAAAGCGGACGCACGCAACAAAGTCACTTAGGATGGCGCGCACTCATGCAGGCACGCTGCTGACCAGCCACATCGCACCGGGAAGGCGCACTCTCGCGCCATCCAGATGCAACGCCAGCGCCGCACGGACGGACGCGATGGAGGCTGAGACGACGTCCGTCGGCTGGTTGCGCAACCAACTATTGACGGCACCGATTTTAGTCGACTGATCCACAGCCTCCTCCAGCCCGCGGCCTGCGGCGATGTCCAGATCGAGGTCGAGCTTCTCGAGCCGCGGTGCTGCCCACTCGGCCGCGGTGAGAACTTCGGTCACGCGCGCAGGATCGGCGAAGGCGAACATTCCGGGGGCGTTCGGGACTGCTTTCGGCCGCGGCGGCAGATGGCGAGAGACCGCGTTCATCGGCACTTCCATCCATGGGTTTTCGGCTAGCGCTCGCCAGCACACAAACGCCATTCGCGCGCCAGGGCTGGCGGCACAACGCATGTTGGCAAAGGCTCCCACGGGGTCGCCGAAAAACATCACGCCGAAGGCCGACGTCAGCAAATCGTATGGGTCCAGCGCGGCCGTGGCGGGATCGACCTGCCGCCAAGCGATATTGGCAATGCCGGCAGCATTTGCGCGCGCCTGGCCCTCAGCCAGCATCGGCCCGGAAATGTCTAGCGCCGCTACACGCCCAGAAGTACCTACAGCACGCGCAAACTCCAACGTAGTCGCGCCGCAACCACAGCCGATATCCAGCACCCGTTCGCCGGTTTGTGGCCTGGCGAAGGCGAGCAATGCCTCCGTCACCGGCGCCAACGTGATGTCGGTGTGCTCTTGTCGCGCCACCCATGTATGGCCGCCCGGCCCGTTCCAGAAGGCAAGCTGATCGGCGTTGATTTGCTCGGGGTCGGCCACGCGTCTCCTCCTCTGCGGTGACGCGACGCTGCACGATTGAGGAGCAGGCAGCAAGCTGCGCCGCCCCGTATGACCGGCCGATCTGACGCTGGGACCCCGATGTCCGCTTTGGGTCAAAAGCGGACATGTGCAGTGCAAAACGCCGTGTCCGCTTTACCCCCCAGCGACCAAGCAAGCGACGCCAGGATGATAATGGCTGGCCATTGGCCAGTATTTTGCGCTAACTGATGACCGTTCAGCCACAGTTCAGGAAATTTTCTTTGGACCGGTTGACTCATTAGCGCGTGGGTTCGCATCCTTAATGCGCGACGGGTGAGAGCTACCCTCTGGCTGGCATAGGCTTGCTCCGTCGCACGCACCACAGTGCCGTGCAGGCTCACCACATTGGCACCGTAGAGCGTCTTAAAGTCTTGCGACGGGGTGAGTGCGGCTGGTTTATCCCCACACTCTCCAGATAAATCCCATTCTTGCTCCGTCGCACCCCGGCCTTTGTGCCGGGGTTTTTTGCAATCCAAAAACCAACGAGCAAGCGGATTACACGTCGCGCTTGAGGGAGAAGCGCAACGTTAATCCGATAATTAGCGCAATGACCACCATCAAGATGAGAGCTTCTTCTAACGTCCCATCACCGTGGTCGGGCGCGAACCCAAGAAATCGTTCGATGAAGTCCATACAGCTAACCTGGCGTTTCAACGCAGGTTAGTCGCTGTGCGTTAGAAAGCTGTGCCGCAGGTCACAACAATTTTAAGCGATGCGGTGTTGCACCACCGCTTGCAGACGTCAGTGTTGGTCTTTTGCGTCGCCAACCAGGCCACAACTTACCCCAAACTCGCGCAAGCGTTTGACTACTTCAACAGCGATGCGCCAGCGATCGAATTGCAATTCCTGCTCCGACCGAACCTCACCGTCCTGGTCTGGTGGAGGGCACACTATGCTGGATGGCATCACAACCCCGCGTGGTCGGTTTAACTATTTGTAAACCATCATTGACGGTTCCCTCAGCGTCGGATTGAAGCATCTCGGTTCATGGTTAACGAGGGAGACTAGCGTTTTCGTTTGAGAGCGACCAACGCCGCCATCGGGTCAGGATGATACCGGCTGATGCCTGCCTTCAGCATCTTGCGCAATAGCCTTTGCGCATCGCGGTCCTCCGGGTGGCTGTCATCCTCATCGGCCCAATAAGGCGGACGCTGCCAAGGGTTCAAATTTAAACTGCGCATCTGGCGGTGATAAACTGCCGTCTCAGCGACATCGTGCCAAGTTATGATTCTCGGTCTGTCGATTCAGACCTTCACTGTCATCCATGTCATCATCAGTCTGCTGGCGATTGCGAGCGGCATCCTTGTGCTGATCGGCATGCTTCGCTCAAACCGGATGCCGGGATGGACCACCTTCTTCCTGCTGACCACTGTCCTGCCCAGCGTTACGGGATTTTTTTCCCGATACGGGGATTCTCGGGGTGCTGGGTACCGGCATAGTCTCACTGGTTCTGCTGGCACTCGCGCTGTACGGCCTCTACAGCAAGCATCTCTCAGGCGCTTGGCGATGGATCTACGTGACGACTGCTGTCGCCTCGCTTTATCTCAATGTGTTGGTGCTGATTGTAAATCATTCCAGAAAATTTCGATCTTCAAGCCCCTGGCGCCAACCCAATCCGAGCCGTCATTTCTGATTGCCCAAGCGATCGCTTTGTTCACCTTCGTCCACTTGGCACTCTCGCGGCCACCAGGTTTCATCCTGCCGCGATTACCGCCAGTTAACCGCAATCCGGCCAGGTCCAAGTGATTGGCTGATTACAGACGTCGCCTTGGCTAGGCGTCTTCCGGCCTATCGACGTAGACAAGGCCCGCTTTGGCAAGCGGTTCGCGCATTTTGTACATGTCGAGGCTGAGCGTTCCGGCTTCAAGTTGCTTCCGCTTTCCGTCCTCGTCGTCCTTGCGCTTTTGCGCCTTTTGCGCTGTCTCGATGGCAAGCTTTTTCGGGATAACGACAACGCCGTCGTCGTCCGCGACCACGACATCACCCGGTTCGACATTAACTCCGGCGCACACGACAGGGACGTTGACCGCGCCGAGGGTGGCTTTCACTGTGCCTTTGGCTGAGATCGCCTTCGACCACACCGGAAAGCGCATGTCCGATATTGGACGCACGTCGCGACAGCCGGCATCGATCACGAGACCGATGACGCCGCGTGCCCGCAGCGCGGTCGCCAGCAGCTCGCCGAACATGCCATCCGAATTGTCGGCGGTACAGCCAACAACCAGCACGTCGCCTTTCTGGCACTGCTCGACCGCAACATGGATCATCCAGTTGTCGCCCGGTTGCGCGAGCACCGTGACCGCCGGTCCCGCGATCTGGGCACCAGCCCAGATCGGGCGCATGTAAGGCTTCATAAGCCCGGAACGGCCGAGTGCTTCGTGAGCAGTAGAAACACCGACCCCGGCAAGCGTGCCTATGGCGTTGTTGTCGGCGCGTTTGATATTGCGAACGACGACGGGTTTCATTTCAGAATCTCCTCGACGGTCGGGAACAGCCGCTGATAGGCCTCACCATAAGTCATCGGCACACCGGTGTTGCGGCTGCCCTGAATACCTCGATTTAGCGCAACGCGCTCGTAATAGCCCCATAGGTGCTTTTGTGCAGCGAGGATCTGGAAGGCCTTGTATTTCTGTTCCCAGACTTCGTCGATTTTCAGAATGAGGTTGGGCTTGTAATTGCACATCTCCGGCTGGTGCGGCTCGAACAGGAATACCGGGGGTGCGGAATACTTGTATTTTGCATCGGGCTTGTGGCCCATCGCCTGCGCCACGACGCGGGTTTCCTGCGCGAAATGGGCAGCATTCGGGTGGTCGAAATTGTACGGGTCTTCGAGTGCGTGGGTAAGGACGAACGACGGACTCAGTTCGCGATAAATGTCGACCATGCGGTCGAAATGCGTGTCGTTGAGTTTGAGCGGATAGTCGCCGCAATCGAAAAACTCAATCTCCGCGCCGAGCAATTTGGAAGCTCGCTCGGCCTCATCTTTGCGGCCCGCCTTGACCTTTTCCAGAGTGGCCCCGGGCTCCTTCCAGGCAAACTGACTCTCGCCGCGCTCGCCGTATGACATGCATACAATTTTGACCCGATAGCCACGTTTGGCATGCAGGGCGATGGCACCGCCCGCGCGCCAAACGAAATCTCCGGGATGGGCGGTGATCACCAGTCCGGTCTTGTTGTCCGCCATGCGCCGCTCCTTTTCCGTACCGCGCTGTTAAACTAGGGAGAGTGCCAGGCGTTCAAGCCGACGAAAGAATTGCCTTATGGAGACGTTTCACAATGGCAAATGCCACGACTCTGCGAATTGTGCTTGGCGACTACCCGCACACGTTGCCGCTCAAGCGCGGAGAGATCACGTCGCCGTGGCTGAAGCTCGAGTTTGTCGAGGTAAAGCCGTTGTACCAAGCCTTCAAGCCGATGGTTCGCCAGCACGCCTATGACGCCAGTGAAATGGCATTGGTCACGTATTTCCAGGCGAGGGACCACAACAAAGGTTTGAATTTGCTGCCCGCGGCGATGCTGGCGCGATTTCAGCACGGAACCATGCTTTTCAATGCCGAACGTCACAAACTTGCGCCAAATGATCTTCCTGGTCAGCGCATCGGTGTCCGCTCGTATAGCCAGACCACCGGCGTATGGCTGCGAGGCATTCTGCAGAACGATTACGGAGTGGATCTCAGCGGCGTGCAGTGGGTGACATTCGAGGACGGACACGTGGCGGAAGCCGGCGACCCGCCTGGCATTGTCCGGGCGCGCGCCGATCAGGACATCACGGCCATGCTGATTGCCGGAGAACTCGACGCGGCAATCTACGGAGCGGCCTTGCCCAAGGATCCGAGGCTGCAAAGCGTAATTCCTGATCCGGACGGCGCGGCGCGAAGCTGGTACGACAAGCATGCGTTGGTGCCGGTCAATCATATGGTCGTGGTCACCGATGAGTTTGCCCGATCCAATCCGCCGGCTGTCGCCGAGCTTTATCGTCTGCTCGAGGAGGCACGAAAGGCCGCGGCGCCCGAGGGTGCAATCGACACCGCTCCCTTCGGCAAAGAGAACAATCGGCGCTGTCTCGACCTGCTTTTGTCTTATTGTAAACAGCAGCAACTGATCCCACAGCGACTCAAATTCGAAGACCTGTGGTGAACCATCAACAAACGGAGTGAGCGATGAAGAAAACTTACACCGGCGGTTGCCAGTGCGGGAAAGTGCGGTACGAGGCGCAGGCTGATATTGGCGAAGTCATTACTTGTAACTGTTCGCGCTGCCGCAAGCTGGGCTCGTTGCTTGCTGCCGTCGCGATGTCGGACTTCAAGCTTCTGTCAGGCGAGGACGAAATGAGTGAGTATCAGTTCAACAACCGCAGGATTCATCACCCGTTCTGCAAGACCTGTGGGATTCAGTCGTACGCCTACGGCAAGGGTCCGGGCGGCAGGGATATAGTAATGCTCAACGTTCGCTGTCTCGACGGAGTCGACGCGGAACAGTTCGCGGTGAAGAAATTTGATGGTGCCAGCCTGTAGCCGGCCGAAAAAGTCGGATCGGGAGCAGGGGCCTCTCAAAAGCCATAACGGGCAGACCGTCGTCCACCCGTCACAAGCTCTCGGATCCATTCCTGGCGCGAACAGGCCGAAACCCGCACCGCAGGTACCAGTTACTGAGAGCCAGGGCCGGTCGTCACGAGCCACGAATACTGCGAGCAGCATCCACGTCCCATGCCCAGTCCGGTCATGGCGGCCATCCGTGTCCGACAGAGCCGAAGATGGGTGACCTGTGGGGAAGCGTACAACTGCCGCTCGCCAAGGCAAGTCCTCAGAATCGCTGTTGATAAGTTCGTGGAAAAGCCTTTGGTATGTAAATGATCCCGCAAGAGAAAGAGACGATTAGCGAAGACCAAGAAGAGGCGCAGCAACTCCGTAGCAACCAAGCTCAGCTAAAGGCCACCGATTGTCGGTGACCATTTTGCCCAAGGGTCCTCCACTGATGTTGCCGAGCGTTGCGATAGGCGACTGGCATGAGTGGACCAGGGAAGTCTCCTTGTGATGTGCACGAGGAGCTTCAATGAGTGCCATCGCTGCTCGAATGAGAGCCGAACGTAAACAGAAAGCGATCAGGTCGCACAAAAAAGGCGGCAAGCCGCAACAGCTTGCCGCCACTCTCAACCGTTCGCCGTTAGACTGGGGAGCCGAAGGCGAACGGTCTATCGGATATTTTCGATCAGCCCCGTGTAACGACTGGAGGCGGGGCCTTACCTTTTCCCAAAAACGGTGCTTTGCCAACGCATCCACTGACGCCAATGGCAAGAACAATTGAGCAAACTGCAATCAGGAATTTTTTCATGGGCCCCCCTAAATTTGAACAATTAGCCCGAGGTGTTTCTACTCCTGGCAAATCCCCTTGTGGTTGTATTTCCGCAACATACTCACAGCTTCGACGATACTCACAGCTTCGACGATAATGAGGGAGGAGCGCCAATCTTGCAGCTCCCTCGCCACTTGGCAGGTTCCTGTTAGTGCAGCTCCATCGAACTCTTAGTGCAGCTCCATCAACAAAGACAGCTAGCAGTCGCTGCTAATAGGTCGCTGCTAATAGGTCGCTGCTAATAGGTCCCTGCTAACCGGATACTGCTAGGACGTTGCTAACGAGGACTGTGAATTGCGGTTAGGATGTTGGGCCCGACCTTGTCTACGAAGGACGGCTGGGATCGGGGGCGCTCAGCGCAACGCCCAATTCGGTGAGCGGCCCCTGATTTCCAACCCCAAATCGCCAATGTGGTAAGCCATCTCAATGGCGTACAAGGGCCAGATAAAAACTTCAGAGATCGAAGGTCGCTATCCGCATATTGTTGAGCTAATGGTGCCGCTGAATGGTTTCGGCACAAGGCTCAACCTTATGCACGATTGGCACTCCTTCCGGGGCCTTGAAAGCCAACGAGGCAGCGGCCGCTATCACGATGGCCGTCATTATGTTCGTTGGTGCTTCGCCGATCCCGAAGATGCGAAGGCGTTTCAAAAAGAGTTTGGTGGTGAGCTAATTCGCCCACCAACGTAGTTGGCCCACACTGCTGACATTATTTCTTGGCACTGTCTTACCTAAGGGGGTCAGTCCCAACGCCCCCAAATCATGCCAGCCAGGGGCCCTGGTTCGCATCCCTAGGCCCAGCGCCCTTGCCAGACTGAAGGCTGCCCCCAAAGGTGGCACGATGAGGGCAGCCTTTTTCTCTCCAAAAACGCCTTTAGATGCACTTAAGCCAGTCAACCTGGGCACTCAGACAGGCCCGTGCAGGATCCAAGGGTGAAGTTTGCGTGAACCTTCGCAGCGCCCGCAGCGACCTCCAGTACCTCATCAAAAACTTCCGAAAAAAGTATCTCTTCTTGCTCCTTCGGCACGATTTCCGTCATGGCATTGGTCCTTTGGTTGCGCCCGTGTCCAGGCATAAATCCGTGCACACCCAATCTTATTCGAGAAGTTCACGGCAAGGTAGCCACTATTGGGCAGACAGGGTCTTCGAGCTTTTACCTGTTGGTGGTGGTTTGATGTCGTGAGCGGCCCAAATGGACTTTGGCGCTATCCGTAAAAGGAACCTGCCAAGTGAAGAGGCCTAGAAGAGATTGTTACGGCGCTAAAGGCGCAAGGCTATCGGATTACTAAGAACGCTATCGGTGATAATTGCGCTACCGGCCCAGTGAACATAACGAGGCTAGCAGAAGCGCTAAGGCGAGTTGTTGTTAGGGTGACGATGATGGATAGCCTGAGGGAAGATTTTTAGACGCAGTAAAAGGCCGCATGTGCAAGTCGCCCTATCCCTACACCGCACTAAGTCACGAAACTCGTAGCCTCACTGCAACAGTTCACGGACATTCGTAAGCGCCATCCACCTAGAGGCTATGAATTACCCTAGGATGTTGGCTCCGGCCTCATCGAACTGGGCATTCATCGGTTGGGGACGGGAGGGATCGGGGGCGCTCCCTTTGCCACCCATAATTGTGAGTAGCCCCCGATCTCTTTACTGAAGAAGAGGTGGCCCCGACCTCTGGGCACCGTGGGGACGGCGACGGAGAGATCGGGGCCGTGCTCTCTTGGGGATGAGAGCGGCCCGGGTTTTACTCCTCCGCCTAATCTCAACGACATTAATAGTTAGCAATGCCGTGCTGCCAAGATGTCGCAGTGATGGCCAGTGATGTGGGCCTCAGTGACGGCCCCTATCCAGCGCTGTGAAAATACGATTGGCTCGGCGCACTTCCTTAGCGAACTGTTCTGCTTCTTCTAACGAGCTGAAGCGGCGAGGGTCACGTTCCTCCTCTACTACGCCTCTCGGGAAGTTGTGTTGGTAGTAGATGCGGAAGTGTCCACCCTCTGGTTCGATACGTACATGCCAGGCGTAGTGTCTTTTAAACATGATGGTGGATTACCGTCGGGGCCATCATCTTTTTCAGTTAGAAATCGGGGGCCGCTCACCGAATTGGGCGTTGCGCTGAGCGCCCCCGATCCCAGCCGTCCTTCGTAGACAAGGTCGGGCTCAACATCCTAACCGCAATTCATGGCCATGAAATATATTGGCGGTGTGTTACTGCGCTAACTGATCACTGTTAGTGGCATCACCATCTTCTATATCTTCGATCAGGAACTGAGGGCTTGTGACCGTTCGAGACCTGCACCATCGGCTTAGTGTGGCTGTCGTCGCTTGAAACATTCTCGCTTGAAACGTTGAGCGGCTTCGCTTCGATCATTGCCGAAACCCTTCTACTCCTCTCAATTGCTTTCTCTAATTGATCAGCAAAGTCACCACTATTGATCGTAGCGACAACGGCAAGCTTTGGACTTTCGAAAGGCAGCGCAGCTATAGCAGCTCTCATCCTGGTCGAGGCGTGTGTCTGCAGTCGGGTTAGCCCAGGATGGTTCCTTTGCCGCGACCGTCTTTGCTCTGCTCGATCATTACCGTGTCGTGCTTGAGCGCGAGCTGTTTTGTCAGCTCCGCATTCATCAATTGCTCCTGCGAGAGGGCGTGCATGGCGGCAAACATTCCTTCGGTACCTGCCGGGCTGTAGATCATGAGCATGCGCACGCCGTCTTTAGACGTCACCTGATGCGACACGCCGGGTGGAATGTGAATGCAAGATCCTTTCTGCGCGTGAAACAGTTCATCGCCGACCTGGAAATCCGCGCTGCCGTCGAAAACGTAAAACGTTTCGTATGCCTTGATGTGGTAGTGCGCGCGCGACTGAAAGCCCGGTTTGCAATTCTCTTCCACCACCTCGAACGTCTGCGCGGTGTCGTCGCCGGTAATCTTCACGATGACTTCGTTGGCCTTGGCGTAGATGTTTCCCGCACCCGGCGGTGAATGCTTGCCCTTGTCGCCTGCGGTCATGATGTCCTCCATCTCGTCGGGCTGGACGCGCGACAAAAATAGCACGACATTTACCGGAACGACTATCCGATCGAGGAAACGCTCATGAAGCCAACGTCTGCCCGTGAGCGGCTCGAGGCCGCGCTCGGTCGCATCGATGATCCGAAAGGCGAGGGCGCGCGGACTTGCCTCACGGTCTATCGGGACCAGGCGAAAGCCGCAGCCGACGCGGCAGATGTTCGCGCAAGGGCCGGAGTTTCGCTGGGGCCGCTCGATGGAACGATCGTCAGCATCAAAGATCTTTTCGATGTTGCCGGTGAAGTCACGCGCGTCGGCTCCAAGGCGTTCGCCGAGGAAGGCAAGCCGGCGACCGCCGATGCACCGGTGGTCAGGCGTCTTCGCGCGGGCGGAGCGGTCATCGTCGCCAAGACCAACATGAGCGAATTTGCCTACACGGGTATCGGCGCAAATCCGCATTTCGGAACGCCAGGCAATCCGGCCGATCGAAAGCGCGTGCCGGGTGGATCGTCGTCTGGCGCGGCCGTCGCCGCAGCTGACGGCATGTGCGAGATCGCGATCGGCACCGACACTGGCGGCTCGTGTCGTATTCCCGGCGCACTGTGCGGGATCGTCGGATACAAGCCGAGTCGGCAACGCATCCCGACGACCGGTGCATTTCCGCTATCGTACAGCATTGACTCGATCGGGCCGATTGCGCGTTCGGTCGAGGCGTGCGCACGCGCCGATGCAGTCATGGCCAACGAAACATACGTGCCGCTCGACCCGGTACCGCTCGCCGGACTGCGAATTGGTGTCGCGGAAGGCTACCCGCTGCAGAATCTGGATGAGACGGTGGACCTGAAGTTCTCTGACGCGGTCGGGCGACTGAACAAGGCCGGCGCGCGCATCTCCGAAGAGAAGTTGTCGCTTCTGGATGAGATGGCGCAGGTCAACAGTAAAGGCGGCGTTCAGGCGGCCGAAGCTTTTGCCATTCATCGCGATCTTCTGTCTCGACGCGCGGACGCAATCGATCCGAATGTGCGTGTCCGCCTTGAGCGTGCGCGCAATATCAGTGCCGCCGACTACATTGATATGGTGCGGGAACGGGCACGCCTCATCCGAATGATGGATATCCGAATTGCTGATGTCGATGTCTTGGCCTGGCCAACCACACCAATGGTCGCGCCGATCATGCAAGAGGTTGCCGCGCCAGACGAATTCGCGCGCAAGAATGCGATGCTTTTGCGCAATACCGTGATCGTGAACTTCTTTGACCTTTGCGCTATTTCGGTGCCAATTCCGCGGGGGAGCGGCCTACCGGCGGGTTTCATGCTGGTCGCGCGCAACGCGCAGGACCAGCGTCTGTTCCGTATTGCGGCTGCGGTCGAGCGGCTATTTGCGGCATAGACTGAATCGCTGTTCCAGCTTGTTGACCAGACCGGATATCCGGCATCATGGGGCCAACACGCCCAAGCTGACAGGCGAAGCCGACAGGGAGGAACAAGAGAAATGAACCGCAATTTGCATTCAGGCGACAATCGTATAACGCGCCGCACGGTGACCGCCGGGCTGGGCGCCAGCGTCGTCGCCGGTATCGCCCCATTCAATATTGTGCGCGCGCAGGACGCGACGTTGAAGGTGGGCGTGCTGCTGCCGCGCTCGGGCGCGCAGGCGGGAATTGGGCAGGACTGCCAGCGAGGCGTCGACATCGCTGCGGGCCTTTTGAAAGAGCTTGGCATGCCGCCGCTCCAGATCATGAATGGCGACACCGAAACGAGCGTCGAGGTGGCGCGCTCCCGCGCAGAGAAGATGATCAGCGACGGGGCACAGGTTCTCGTCGGCGCTTTCGATTCCGGCCAGAGCACCGCGATCGCGCAGGTTGCCGAGCAAAAAGGCATTCCTTACGTCATCAACATCGCGGCCGCCCCGCAGATCACCGAGCAGGGCTACAAGTTCGTCTTCCGCAACTTTCCGACAGCCGGCATGATTCTGGCTGACGCCTTCGCCAACCAGAAGGAGATTTTCGAAGCCGCGGGCGCGGCGCCGAAAACGGCGGTCTTCATGCACGTAAACGACACATTCGGCACAGCCATGAAGGGCGGTATCGGGGCAGTGATGCCGAAATTCAACATGCCCTACAATCTTGTTGAGACGATCGCCTATGACCCGACGTCGCGCGATCTGTCCGTCGAGGTCGCCAAGGCCAAGGCAACCGGCGCCGATGCGCTGCTGATGGTCAGCCGGCTCAACGATGCGATTCTGATCACGCGCGAACTCGTCAAACAGCGTTGGTCGCCGATGGCAATCCTGAGTATGGGCCCGGGCTGGTATGAGGATCAGTATTTGAAGACGCTTGGCAAACTTTCGGGCGGCCCGCTGAGTTTCGTGCCCTGGTACGACCCGAACAAACCGATGAGCAAGAAGCTGGACGAGGCGCTCGCCAAAGCCCATCCGGGGGTCAATCTCAATACCAACCACGTCTATACGTTCGAGGCGCTGCTCGTTGCGGCTGACGCGTTCAAGCGTGCTCGCTCGACCGATCCCAAGGCATTGGCCGACGCAATTCGCCAGACCAACATCACCGATAACGTCAGCCCCGGTCCCGGCATTCAATTCAACGAAAAAGGCCAGAACGACAAGCTGAAGGACTCGGCAATTCAGAATCGCGGCGGCAAACTCGTCACGGTGGCGCCGAAAGTCGCGGCCAATGCCAAAGTCGAGTGGCCGATGACGCCATACGACAAGCGCGGCTGACGCACCAAACCTTACTTTGCTCCGGCCGCGGCTTCCGCGGCCAGGGCGTTGCGCCGCGGGGGCGTTGTGTCGACTGACATCTATCTCAACGTTGCCGTGAGCGGCGTGCTGACCGGCCTCGTCTACGGCTTGATGGCGCTCGGGCTCTCCGTGATTTTCGGCGTGGTCCGCGTGGTCAATTTTGCCCATGGCGAGATGACGACCGTCGCGATGTATTTCGCCGTCGTCCTGTTCGCCACCCTCGGCCTTGATCCTCTGCTGATGATGGTGCCGATCGCCGGCGTTCTGTTTATATTCGGCTATGCCATGCAACGGTGGCTGATCAATCCGTTCATCAACCGGCCGGAACACAGCCAGTTCATATTGCTCGTTGCCGTCGCGATTATTCTCGCCAACGGTTTGCTGATCGTGTTCGGCCCGGACGCGCGCAGCGTCCAGACATCCTACGCATTCGACAGCTTCAAGATCGGCCCGCTGATCGTCGACGCAACAAAGGCCTTCGCCGGGCTTGCTGCGATCGCTGTCGCAGCTGCGCTGTTTGCGTTTTTCCGCTTCACCCGGCTCGGCACCGCGATCCGGGCCTGCGCTGACAACTATACCGGCGCGCAGGTCATTGGCCTTAATGTGCCGCGTCTCTACGCGCTGACTTTTGGCCTCGGCGCAGCCTGTGTCGGTGCTGCCGGCGCAATGCTTGCGCTGGTTACGGACGTGACGCCGCCGCTCGGGCCATCGTTTACGTTGCTTGCCTTCGTGATCGTCATCGTCGGCGGGCTCGGTTCAATGTCCGGTGCTTTGGCCGGCGGCATCCTTATCGGTGTGATCGCCGCTTTGGCGGGGTTGTTCTATACGCCGTCCGCCAAGGGCATGTTCGTCTTCGCGATTCTGGTCCTTGTTCTGCTGTTCCGGCCGCAAGGCATATTCGGTCGACGCGCATGATCGCTCGCCTGGCCGAGAACGTTTCGCTTCGCGCTGCAATAGCGCTCGTGCTGCTGCTGCTCGCACTGTTCGTCGCGCCTTGGTTTGCGAACGATTACCTTCTCACCGTCCTGATCCTCATTTTTTATTTCGCGTACACGGGCCAGGCCTGGAACATCATGATGGGTTTTGCGGGCCAGCTGTCGCTTGGCCACGCGATCTACATCGGGCTCGGCGCTTATACGACGGCGGTGTTGTTCAGTTTTTTCGGGGTCTCGCCGTGGGTGGGGTCATTTGCCGCGATCCTGCTGGCAGCATTGTGGGGCGCAATGATTGGGTTTCTTGCCTTTCGATTTCGCGTCGGGGGTGTCTATTTCGCCATTCTCACCATTGCGTTCGCTGAATTCGCCCGCATTGGATTCGATCATTTGAGCTACGTCGGAGGCTCGGCTGGATTTTTCCTGCCGGTTGCCAATTACACGCAGAGCGATTTGTGGACGCTGCGCGGCAAGCCCATCATGTTTTACTACCTTTCGCTCGGAATGACGGTGGCTGCGGTTGTCCTGTGCCACATCATGGTCCGCAGTCGGCTCGGCTATTTCTGGAAGGCTATCCGCGAAGACGAGGAAGCGGCGCGCGCGGTCGGGATCAATACTTTTCGTTACAAATTGATCGCCGTCGTCATCTCGGCGGCGATGACATCGCTCGCCGGCGTATTTTTCGCCTTCTATTACAACAACCTGTTTCCGGAAGAAGTATTCAGCATAAATCGGTCGATCGAGTTGATCCTGGCGCCGATCTTCGGTGGGCTCGGCACGCTGTTTGGCCCGATTCTCGGCGCGTTCATGCTGACTGGCCTTGCCGAAACGCTCACCACGACCTTGGCCGCCTTGGGCGTCGATGTGCCGGGCGCCAAGCAGGTCTTCTACGGCATCTGCCTGTTGCTCGTGATTACGGTCCTTCCCGAGGGCGTGTGGCCTTGGCTCTACCGGCGTCTGGGACTGGCGGGGAGGTCGGAGTGAGCGCGCTCCTGTCAGTCGACGATATCAGCAAACGCTTCCGCGGTCTTGTCGCGGTCGATCGGTTGAGCTTTCAGGTCGATCAGGGTGACATTTTTGCCGTCATCGGCCCCAATGGAGCTGGTAAAACCACGCTGTTCAACATGATAGCGGGTGTCTTTTCCCCCGACGGTGGCACCATTGTTCTTTCAGGCGAACGCATCAACGACCTGTCGCCCGACCGGATATGTCGCCGTGGCGTAGGGCGCACTTTTCAGATTGTGCGGCCGTTTCCGGCACTCAGCGTCGAGGACAACGTGATTGTTGCAGCGCTGCTGCATCGTCACCTTGTACCCGATGCTCGCGCACATGCCGGTGAAGTTCTCCGTCAGCTCGATCTCTACGACAAGCGCGCGCAGCGAGCCTCGGGACTCACGCTGCCGGACCGCAAGCGTCTGGAACTGGCGCGCGCGCTCGCCACCGATCCGAAACTGCTTCTGCTCGACGAGGTTATGGCGGGACTTCGTCCCACCGAGACCGACCGGATGGTCTCGATCCTGAAAGAGCTCAACCGCAGCCGCGGGCTGACCATATTGCTGATAGAGCATGTCATGCGGGCGGTCATGGCGCTCGCTGCCCGCGTTCTCGTGATGCATCATGGTGCCGCGATCGCCGAAGGAGCACCGGACCAGGTGGTGCGCGATCGCGCAGTCATCGAAAGCTATCTCGGTGCGGAAACCGTCTGATGCTCGCCGTGGAAAATATCGATGTCTTTTACGGCGATGCGCAGGCACTTGACGGCGTATCACTCGAGATCGGGGAGGGCGCCATCGTCGCCATCGTCGGCGCCAATGGAGCGGGCAAAACATCGTTGATTCGTACGATCGCGGGAATGCTCAGTCCGGCGCACGGCCGCATTCTCTATCGCGGCACGAACATTACCGGTTGGCCGAGCTACAGGGTCTGCGACCTTGGCATCGGCCAGGTCGCGGAGGGCCGCCAGGTTTTTCCCACGCTCTCGGTCGCCGAAAATCTCGCAGTGGGCGCGATGCTTCCGCGCGCACGCAATTTGCGTGAGCAGAATCTCGAAAAAGTCTACGCGATGTTTCCGGTTCTCATGGAGCGCCGGCAGCAAGCCGCGGGCACGCTGTCTGGTGGCGAACAGCAGATGCTCGCGATCGGCCGATGTCTGATGGGCGCGCCCGACATGGTACTTTTCGACGAACCATCCCTCGGCCTCGCGCCGGCCGTTGTACAAAACGTATTGCGATGCGTGCGGGACCTTAACCGCGACGGTCTCACCTGCGTGCTCGTGGAGCAGAACGTCGCGGTGTCGCTCAAGCTCGCCAGTCACGCTTACGTGCTGGAGAACGGTCGTATCACCATTGCCGGGTCAGGCGAGGCATTGCTCGCCGATGATCGTGTGCGGCAGGCTTATCTCGGGCTTTAGCGCTATTTCAGCGAAGGCCCGATGGTGACGCGCAGCTTTCCGACGCCCTCCACTTCGCATTCGATCTTGTCGCCGGCCACCGTTGCGGCCACGCCCGATGGGGTGCCCGTCATGATGACGTCGCCGGCTTCGAGAGCGACCATTTCCGACAACTTCGAAATGGTCTCCGGAACATTCCAGATCATCTGATTGAGGTCGCCATCCTGGCGGATCTGGCCGTTCACTTTGAGAACGATCTTGCCTTTGGTCGGATGTCCGATCTTGCTCGCGGGCATCAACGGGCCACAAGGCGCGGATGCATCGAATGCCTTGCCTACTTCCCACGGGCGTTTGACGTCGCGTGACGCGATCTGCAGGTCGCGGCGCGTCAGGTCAATGCCGACCGCATACCCAAAGATGCAGTCATTGGCCTTGGCGACCGGTATATTGCGGCCGCCGCTTTTCAGCGCGACCACCAATTCGACCTCGTGGTGCATGTCTTTTGTCAGCGACGGATAGGGCACGGTGCCGCCGTCCGGCACGATGGCGTCCGCGGGCTTGGCAAAGAAGAAAGGCGGCGCACGCTCGTCTTGTCCCATTTCACGGATGTGTTCGATGTAGTTGCGTCCGACGCACCAGATACGGCGTACCGGAAACACCTTGTCGGTCTCGGCAACTGCGATTGCAGCTTGCGGCGCGGGCGGGATGACGTAACGACTGTCGCTCATGATGAAATAGCCATTGGATATTGTTTGTCGTTGAAGGGTGCCCCGGTTGCGGAAGATGGCGGGGGAAAGATGGCTGTGCGTATCAGGTGCAATGCGGCGCCGTCAACCGCGCGGCGCTCATGACGCAACAGCGGTAATGGAGACTGGGGCCTCCTGCTCCTTGAGCTGCAGGCGATAGAAAGACGCGTAACGACCGCCCGTTCTCAACAATTCTTCGTGCCGGCCAGATTCCACCACGCGGCCATCTTCGACCACGTGAATGCAATCGGCGTGCGACACGGTATGCAAACGATGTGCGATCACGAGAGTGGTCCGGCCTTGACAGAGGTGCTCCATCGCCTCGCGCACTTGCAGTTCGGACTCGGAGTCGAGCGCCGCCGTCGCTTCATCCAGCAATATGATCGGTGCATTCTTGATGAGCGCGCGAGCAATAGCGACCCGCTGGCGCTGGCCGCCGGAGAGTTGCAAGCCGTGCTCGCCGACCGGTGTCTCGTAGCCGCGCGGGAACGACATGATGAAATCATGCGCATAGGCGGCCTTGGCGGCGGCGACGATCTCGTCCTCGCTTGCACCCGGCTTCCCGAATTCGATGTTTTCCCGAACGGTGCCCCGGAACAAGAAAACATCCTGTCCGACATATGCGATGTGCTGGCGCAGCGATTGACGCGAACACAGAGTCACATCCTGATCGTCGATGAGGACCTTGCCGCGCTTTGCGTCGTAGAAACGCAGGAGGAGATTGAATACCGTCGATTTTCCGCCGCCGGATGGACCCACCAGCGCAGTGAATTTGCCTGGCTCCGCCACAAAAGACATTCCACGCAGTACCAGATCGTCGTCGCGGTACGCGAAGTGCACATCATCGAAAGCCAGGCGAGCATTATTCACATTGAGGCTGGGCTTGTCGCGATCGGGTGCCTCACTGGGCGGGCTGTCCAGAAGTTCAAAGAGAATACGCACGCCAACCAGAGCGCTGTTGAGTTCGATATTCAGACGCGCGAGCCTTTTGGCTGGCTCATAGGCAAGCAAGAACGCGGCGATGAACGAGAAGAACTGGCCCGGCGTCGCGCCGGTTTCGATCACCCTGTAGCCGCCATAGGTTACGGCGATGGCGATAGCGCAGCCACCGAGGGTCTCCATGAGGGGGCCGGCGCGATTGGCAACGCGCGCCATCTTGTTTGCTTCATGTTCGACAGCGGCAACATTGCGGTCGAAACGCTCCCGCATGATGTCTTCGAGCGTGAAGGCCTTCACGATGCGAATGCCTTGCAGCGTTTCCTGCATCGTTTCGATGACGCGGGTACCGCCGTGAAACTGGCTACGCGCAATCGAGTAGATGCGTCGGATCAGCTTACGAAGAACCAAGAATGCCGGCGGCACGACCACGAAGCTGAAGAAAGACATCAGCGGGTCCTGCAAAAACATGACGGCGACCAGTCCGATCAGCGACAAGAGGTCTCGGCCAACAGAGGTAATCAGCAGGTTGATCACTTGCGTCGCCGCGGCAGTACCGGTCGACAGCCGGGCAATAAATTCAGTCGAATGCCTGTCGGAGTAAAAGCCGAGGCCCTCGTTCAGCAGCTTGCCAAACACCGCACGCTGGTTGTCAGCGATGATGCGATTGCCGATCCGCAAAAGCATTACGCTGTGGCCGTAAGTGGCAAGTCCCTTGATGGCGAACAGCGCGACGGTGACGAAACCGAGCGTGATGATCCCTTGAAGGTTGCGATTCACATAGGCCTGGTTGACGACGTCGCCAATCAGCCAGGCGCTGAGAGCCGTGCAGCCTGCCGCCACGCCCATGAGCACGAACGCGACAATATACCGGCGCCAATGTGCCAGACCTTGCTCTGCGAGCAATCGCCGGATGAGGACAGACGGGCGATAACGCGGATCGGCCGCCGTTGTTGAATTGTGATCGTTCATCCACCCTCAGTGGGCTGTCAGCGTAAGTGCTTCGATGGCAGGAATGAGCATTCCTTGCCTGTGGGCAAGGAAATTATCAAGATAAAATTGAGTTGACGAAACACGACGAAAACCTTGGGGTTTTCGGTTGGCGGATCACGACGTCTTCCGCCGGGCAGCCAGCTGTTTTTCCCAGGCGAGCGCGTGCGCAACGATGGTATCGAGATTCTGGAACTGCGGCCGCCAAGGGAGTGTCGTGCGGATGCGATCCACATTCGCCACGAGCGCGGGTGGGTCCCCGGGGCGCCGCGGCGAGACCTCTACCGGAAATTCGCGTCCGCTTGCCCGCCGCACAGCGTCGACAACCTCAAATACTGAAGCGCCCCGCCCGTAACCGCAGTTGAACGTCGCGCTGGCCCCCCCGCTGCGCAGATACGCAAGCGCGGAAGAATGCGCCTGGACAAGGTCGCTGACATGAATGTAGTCGCGAACACAGGTGCCGTCAGGTGTCGGATAGTCCGTGCCGAACACCTGCAATTTCGGGCGTTTGCCGATCGCGGTCTCGCAAGCGACCTTTATCAAATGCGTTGCGGCTGGAGTCGCCTGGCCGGTACGTAATCTGGGATCAGCCCCAGCGACATTGAAATAGCGCAGAATGACGAAGCGCAATCCATATGCCTTTGCTGCGTCGCGCAGCATGATCTCCGACATCAGCTTTGATGTACCGTAGGGGGACACGGGAATCGTCGAGGAATTTTCACGTATCGGGTTTTCCTGCGCGGCGCCATAGACGGCCGCAGTGGAGGAGAATATGAACTGCCGAACCCCCGACTTGATCGCCGTATCGAGCAGCGCGCAAGTGTTCATGGTGTTGTTGCCGTAATAGTTGAGAGGGTCGGCGACTGATTCGGGGACAACGATCGACGCAGCGAAATGAACAATCGCGGTAACGCTTTGGCGTGCGATCACGTCACTGACGAGTGTCTTGTCGCCTGTGCTTCCCGATACAAAGGGCACGGAGGCCGGAATCAGAAATCGGAAGCCGTTCGAAAGGTTGTCGAGGACCACGACCGGCTCGCCTGCATCGACGAACTCATGGACCATGTGACTGCCGATGTAGCCGGCGCCCCCTGTGATCAAAATCGTCATATCAAGCGCTTCTCCTGAGCAAGCGAAAGGCGTCCCAAATAATCAAGGCGCGATCCTTTGAAGCAACGGCTTGGTTATGGCGGGCGCGCTCAATGCCCGGTATATGGATCAACAACGGGCATGGCCAACATTCTTTTCATCAAAACGTCTTCTCTCGGCGATGTGGTCCATCATATGCCGGCTTTGACGGATGCCCGAAAGGCGCACCCTGATGCGACTTTCAGCTGGCTGGTTGAGGAGGCGTTTGCACCCGTCGTCCGCCTGCATCCCGCGGTAGACAAGGTCATTCCGGTCGCATGGCGGCGCTGGAGAAGGTCTCTGTACACTCCGGCCACGATAGCGGAAATTCAGGCAAGTTTCCGCAATATCCGTGCGCAACGATACGACGAGATCGTCGATACGCAGGGTCTGTTGCGGACTGCAATTCTCACGCGTGCCACCCGTGGCAGGCGCCATGGCTACGATGCTTCGAGCGTTCGAGAGCCGCTTGCTTCGCTGTTTTATGACGTCCGTCATCGCGTTGACCGCAATTTGCATGCGGTCGAGCGCAATCGCATCCTGAGCGGCCTGGCGCTTGGCGATACGCCCCAAGCGGCACCCGACTTTGGACTCGATCGCAATCGGATCGGAAAAGACGGTACGTCGCGCTATGGCCTGCTGTTGCATGCGACGGCGCGGTCCGAAAAGCAGTGGCCGGACGCGCATTGGATTGCGATCGCGAGGGTGTTTGTCCAGAAGTTCGAGTTGGTATTGCCGTGGGGGACGGAATTCGAGCGCACAAGGAGTGAAAACATTGCTGCAGCCGTGCCAGGAACTCGCGTCCCCGATCGTGCGCCGCTGGATCAGGTCGCGAAGCTGATCGCTGGCGCACAGTTTGTGGTTGGCGTCGATACCGGACTCTTGCATCTGGCCGCTGCTCTGGGCGTTCCGCTTGTCGCGATATTCACGGGCAGCAAACCAGGCCTGACCGGGCCGGTGGGAAGAGGGCGGCTATCGATTCTGGGCGACGATGGAAAACCACCCTCGGTCGACGCCGTGGTCGAAGCAGTCGAAAGCATCATTCGTTGAAAGCAGTATTTAGGCCGTGCCTGCTCGCAGCAGATCGTGCACGTGGATAATGCCGACCGGTTTGCTGGCTTCAACGGCAAAGAGGGCCGTCACTTTCATCACATTGAGAATATCGAGCGTCTCGCTGAGCAACTGACCGCGTCGCACTGTCTTCGGACTACGCGTCATAACTTCGTCAACGCGGGCATCGAGCAAATTTGCGCGCATGTGCCGACGCAGGTCGCCGTCGGTGATGATTCCGACGAGGGCGCCGCGGGTATCGGTTATTCCGACGCAGCCGAAACCCTTGGTCGTCATTTCAAGGATGGCGTCAGACATTCGGGTGCCGAGTGGCGACAGCGGCATGGTCTCGCCCGTGTGCATGATGTCGGCCACGGTTTTCAGCAAGGTCCCGAGCTTGCCGCCGGGGTGCAGAAGACCGAAGTCCAGCGCAGTGAAGCCGTGACTTTCGAGCAGTGCAATCGCCAACGCATCGCCCAGCGCAAGCTGCATCAGTGAAGATGTCGTCGGGGCGAGATTATGGGGGCAGGCCTCGCGCGCCTGAGGCAGCGTGAGCACGATGTCCGAGAGCTTGGACAGGGCGCTGTCCGGAATGGCGGTCATCGCAATCAACTTGATTCCATGGCGGCGTGAGTAGTCGGTGATGTTTTTTAGTTCAGGCGTCTCGCCAGACCACGAGAGGGCGAGGATGATATCATTGTTGGCGATCATTCCGAGATCGCCGTGGCTTGCTTCGCCAGGATGCACGAAAAAGGCCGGTGTTCCGGTGGATGCGAAGGTCGAAGCGATCTTGCGTGCGACGTGGCCGGACTTTCCCATTCCAGTCACAATGACTCGACCCTGCGCCGCGCGGATGACATCGATCGCAGCCGCAAAGCTGCTGCCAAGACCATCGCGCAATGCGGCGGCAAGTGCGTCAACCCCGCTTCCTTCGGCCTCGAGGGTGCGCAACGCCGATGCAATTGCGGCTTGCGCGCGATCGCTCGTCAGGTCAGCGGGTTTCGGTTTGGCCATAGCGGTCTTGATAGCATGAAAAGAGTTTCACGTCAGGCTTGACTAGCGCGTTCGTTAATGCGTCAGGCATGAGTGCATGACTCGTGACTAAATTGAAGGATTTTTCGCTTTTGCGAGGACCTGCCTCACGGTCGTGAGCGCGGTCTGCACGGAGACGTCGTCGGTGCGCCGATGACGCACGGCATTGTTGCCCTCGACGCGCGCACGCTCGCGAATGTTTTCGTCACCCGATGGTTCGAGTACCGCGGCGAGCGGGTTGAGAGGCTTCCAGTGCCACGAACTAGTCGGGCCAAAGATCGCAATCGTCGGCGTGCCGATCGCCGCCGAAACGTGCATCAGCCCGGAATCGTTTGACACCGCGGCATCAGCGGTGGCAAGCGCAAGGGTCGCATTGCGCAAATTGGCGTCTGTGAGATCCCGCACACGGTTGCCACCGTTGGCCACGATTTCCTTTGCGATCAAAGTTTCATTTGGCCCCCCCAGCACCCAGACCGAGACGCCGTCGGCGGTAAGCGCACGCGCGAGTTCCGCATAATGCCGGGCCGGCCATGCCTTGCCGGCACCCACGGCGCCGGGCGACAGGGTGACGATGGGGCGTTTCTCCTCGGCAAGCCCGCGCTGCGCAATCCACGTGGCGACTTCCTGACCCGGAATTTTCAATTCGGGCAGCGGCCACTCGGCCGGGATCGGTGCGTCCTTCGGCAGGGCCAAAGCACCCATCTGATCGATCATGCGTGGGAGTTTTCTTTCGCCGAGGCGCACATCGTTGAGCAGGCCGAAACGGAACTCGCCGGCAAAGCCGGTGCGGAGAGGAATCCCTGCGAGCCAGGGGGGCAGCGCAGCCTTCCATTTCCGCGACATAACGATTGCCTGCCCATATTTTTGTTCTTGCAGCAGCCTTGCAAGCTTTCGCTGGAGGGCAAGACCCAGTTGTCCCCGCGGCAAATCAATCACGATGGCCCGCCGGACGCCGGGCATATAATCGGCGAGCGGCGCGCAAAGCGTGCTGCTGACGATATCGATCGGTCGATCGGGGCTTTTCGCACGCAGCAGCTTCACCACCGAATGGCAGCGGACGAAATCACCGATCCAGACATAGGGAATGATGACGACCGGCGCGGCAACTTGCTTAACGTCTTCTTTCATGGACCCGCGCCGCCCAATCTATGCCCCTTTTCGACCGGCTTGCAGCGGTTACTCCGCGGCAGTGACCCCTGTCCAGCCGCAGACTTTTTACCCTGTTCCCGGCCACTTGCGGAGCCGGTAAGCGTAAGATTGCGCCGGACGCCCGGCTGGGGCAAAGGTTTACCGCGCATTCGGGTGGTGGCGAGGGTAGGGATGTTTTTGGTAACCGGCGGGGCCGGATTTATCGGGTCGAACATAGTGGCCAGCCTCAATGAGGCCGGCTCGACCGATATCGCGGTGAGCGACGTCTTGGGCCGCGATGACGCCAAATGGCGCAATCTCGCCAAGCATCAGGTCGCAGACATGGTTCCACCGGTCGAGCTGATGCGCTGGCTCGAAAGCCGAAAGCTCGATGCCGTCATCCACATGGGCGCAATCTCAGATACGACCGCGACCGACGGCGACCTGGTGATGGAAAACAATTTCCGTCTGTCCTTGCGTCTGCTCGACTGGTGCACGGCAACACGGACCCCTTTCATTTATGCCTCATCCGCGGCGACCTATGGCGATGGCAGCCAGGGATTCGACGACGATTGGTCGATCGATGCGTTGCGCAAACTGAAGCCAATGAATCTCTACGGCTGGAGCAAGCACCTGTTCGATCTCGCTGTGGTCGACCGGTATTTGAAGAAAGAAAAGATGCCGCCGCATTGGGTCGGGCTGAAGTTCTTCAACGTGTACGGTCCGAACGAATACCACAAGACCCACATGGCAAGCGTCTTGGCGAAAGTGTTCGATACCGCGAGGGCAGGAAATCCCGTGCGCCTTTTCAAGTCGCACCGCGAGGGCATTGCCGACGGCGATCAGCGACGGGATTTCATTTATGTCGACGACGCCGTTTCCGTGCTGCGCTGGCTGCTCGAGGCAACAGGGATAAACGGCATCTTCAATGTGGGTACCGGCAAGGCAGAAAGCTTCCGTGACATGATCGCCACGATGTTCAAAGCGCTTCGGGTTCCCGTGAATATTGAATACATCGAGATGCCGGAGACAATCCGCGGCCAATATCAATATTTCACCGAGGCGCGCATCGAACGGCTGCAGCGCGCGGGCTATAACGTTGGCTTCATGCCGCTCGAGGCGGCGGTGAATCAGTACGTCACAGGTTATCTCAGTCGCGACGACCGTTATCGGTAACGCTATGTACGACTTCGACAAGCATCTTGCCGAGCTTTCCGATCAGATCGTGCTCTGTGTCGGCGATCTGATGTTGGATGAATTTGTCTATGGCGAGGTCTCGCGGATCTCGCCGGAGGCCCCGACGCCGGTCATCGCGGTCAAACGCGCGGAATTGATGATCGGGGGGGCCGGCAACGTCGCTCGCAATCTGGTAGCCCTCGGCACTCGTTGCATATTCGTGGCAGCCGTGGGCGACGACGAAGCAGGCAACGAGTTGACCAAGGCGCTCGGTAACCATCCGCTGATCGAGTTTCATCTCGTCGTCGATGGAAGCCGTCAAACCACGCGCAAGGTGCGTTTTGTATCCGAGCATCATTCGACGCATCTGCTGCGAGCCGATTGGGAAACGGCTTTAGCGGTCGATGCCCGCAGTGAAGATGCGCTGATCGGGCACGTCCTCAAGGCAATTCCACGGGCAGGCGCCGTGGTGCTGTCTGACTATGCCAAGGGCGCGCTCACCCCCCGCGTGATCCGGGCCGTCATTGACGCTGCCAACGATCGTGGCAAGCCTATCGTGGTGGATCCCAAGAGCCGCGACTACAGCATCTATCGAGGCGCGACCGTTATTACGCCAAACAGGCAGGAACTTGCCGACGCCACGCGTAGCACCGCCCGGACCGACGATGAAATTACCGATGCTGCTGCAAAACTATGTGAGGCATTGGCCGCAAAGGCGGTGCTGGTAACGCGTAGTGAAGGCGGTATGACCCTCGTAGGCAATGGAACCTCCGTGCACGTTCCGGCCCATCCGGTTCGCGTACGCGACGTTTCCGGTGCGGGCGATACCGTTGTAGCGGTCGTTTCCGCGATGCTGGCAATCGGTGCGGATTTCGAATCCGCGATGCGGGCCGCCAATGCGGCTGCCGCCGTCGTTGTCGGCAAGCGCGGGACCGCAACGTCATCTGTTGCCGAGCTGCGGTCTCGCATACTCCCGTCAGCAACGCTGGCGCCGAAAGAAAAAATTGTCTTCGACTGGGCCGTTCTTGAAGAGCATCTTGCCGAGTGGCGCAGCCAAGGACTGCGCGTGGGTTTCACCAACGGCTGCTTCGATCTGCTTCACCCGGGTCACGTCAAGCTTCTGGCTGGCGCGCGTGCCGCCTGCGATCGTCTCGTTGTGGGCCTCAACGGGGATGATTCCGTGACCCGTTTGAAGGGGGCAGGCCGGCCGGTGCAACCCGTGCAGGCACGCGCTGAAGTTCTCGCTGCGCTCGAGGCCGTCGATCTGGTTGCCATATTCGACGAAGATACACCGGAAAAGTTGATCAACCGCGTGAGGCCGACGGTCCTGGTCAAGGGCAGTGACTATACACGTCAGGAAGTGGTCGGCCGCGAGATCGTGGAGGCGCTTGGCGGCGAGATCATCCTCATCGATATTGTGCCCGGCCATTCCACTACATCCATGGTCGAAAGGACCCGCGCGTCAAAGGCCCGGTCCTCCCGTTGAAAGATTCGCACTTGTCGCTTGGCGCAGCCGATCACGAGATGCAGCTGTTCGCGCATTTTTTGGCGAGACCAAGGGTTCGTCATGGGTGCCAATGAGACTTCTGCGATGAGCGCGTGCAGGGCGTCGAGATTGCAGATATCAATCGCCTGCCAATTCAAACTGCGATCTTGTGAAGATAACGCCGTGTCTGCGCGCCGCGACTGTGCGTGTACCTGGTAGTTTTCGCGCGAGTAGAAACTCGACCAGAGGGGCCATCCTAACCACTGCTTCTGGTCACCAAAGCGCGGCGGGACATATTCCCAACTTTTTCGTTGCTGCAATTGGGTTAGCGTGGCGGCGTGATCCGCTCGTCGATATCATTTCGTCACCGGGCGCTCGGGCTTCCGCAGCGGTTCAACGGTGAGCCGCGGCCAGGCTTTGATTTCCTCGTAACGCTTCGCATAGCGGTAGAAGGTGCCTTCGAAGTTTCCAAACGCAATGACGAAGCCGGCCCAGCCATCGCGAAAGCCGAGCTTGAACACGTAGTGCTTGATGAAGGCCCATATCGCGTGTCCCAGGGCGGTCCACATGGAAACCTGCTTGTGCGCCAGCATTCGAGCGCCGACGGTCGAGTAACGATTAGCCTTTGCAAGAACTTCCTCGAAGTTTTGAAACGGAAATTGCACCAGTGCGTTCTCAAGCTTTCCGATGGATTGGCCGCTTTGCATCACGACCGCCTCGTGAATGATCCGTGTGTAGCGCATTGTACCCTTGCGATAGAATTGCGGCTGCCGGTAGTTCGGATACCAGCCCGAACCCTTGATCCAGCGACCCATAAAGAAATTCCGACGCGGAATGTAATAGGCGTCGTATTTCGGCCCATCCGCCAACAGCGCCAGAATTTCGTCTCGAACCGCGGCCGTACACCGCTCGTCGGAATCGAGGCTCAGGATCCATTCATGAGAGCAGGCGTCGGCGGCGCGGTTGCGCAACTCGCTGAATGTCGTAAGTCGGATCTGCACGACCCGCGCGCCCAGACGCTCAGCGATATCCGCCGTTCCGTCAATGCTGTGCGAGTCAGCCAAAACGATTTCGTCCGTCCACAATACGCTCTTTATGGCATCCTCGATCTTGTCCGCCTGGTTGAAGGCGATGATTGAAGTGGAAATCTTTGCCATGGGATCGGTTGAAGAAGCTCGGCCCGCGGAAGCATTTTCGACGCCCCGGCGGAAAGCCAGCGATGTGGCCTGATCGGGCCATCGATAGCAGCTTTCCAAATTGCCGGGAAGGCCAATCGCCGAGTTAGATCAACGCCACTTCGAGTATAAGGAGCAAGAAAACTGGCACGAGCGCGCAAAACATGGTTCAAGCGGTTGAGTCTGGGGGTATGAGATGTGACCGAAATGATTTCGATCATCGTCACGACATACAATCGCGAAGATGCGCTCGACGCGGTTTTGCGTTCGCTTGAACGGCAAAGCGATTCGGCATTCGAGGTCATCGTGGCCGATGACGGCTCGGGCGCGGCCACGGCAGCGCTCGTCGAGCGGTGGAAAGCCGCGTTCGGGCGTCGCCTTGAACACGTATGGCATAGTGACGAGGGCTTCCGCGCGGCGGAAATTCGCAACCGCGCCATTTTGACCGCGCGCGGAACGTATTGTATTTTTCTCGACGGCGATTGCATGGTACGGCGCGATTTTGTCGCGACCCACCGTCGCTTGGCTGAGCCGCACTGGTTTGTGACCGGCAATCGCGTTCTGCTTTCGCAGGACCTGACAGCCAAAGTGCTGCGGGAAAATCTCGCGCCCGAAGCCTGGAGCCCTTCGCACTGGCTGTCAGAGCGTGTCCGCGGCGGCGTCAATCGTCTGTCGGGACTGCTGAATCTGCCACTCGGCCCGTTGCGCCGGCTCCGCGCTGGAACCTGGCAGGACGCGCGATCGTGCAACCTCGCCATCTGGCGGTCTGATCTCGAGCGCGTCGACGGTTTCGACGACGACTATAGCGGCTGGGGCAAAGAGGATTCCGATATTATTGTGCGTCTGCTGCATGCCGGCGCCTGCCGCAAGGACGGTTTTTTTGCGACCGGTGTGATCCATCTTTGGCATCCCGAGGCCGATCGCTCCCGATTGACTGAAAACGAGCGCAAATTGGCCGAGGTTGCCTCGGGCACTCGCATCCGTGCGCGGCGAGGCCTGTCGTCGCTACAGATTCCGCAGTCGCGAGCGAAGTGAGCTGAACGATGGCCGCCCTTTCAATTGCAAAAGGCGTCGATAAAGCAGGACTTGCTCGCATTTCAGAAGGGCTTGTCATCGCGCTTGCAGCATCACTTCCTTGGTCGACTTCTGCGACGGCGATTCTGGTGGTGCTTTGGATCATCACCTTCGTTCCAATCGCCAATTGGGTCGATATTCGCAGAGAGCTGCTCACGTCAGCCGGCGGTCTGCCGGTGTTTCTCGTCGGACTCGGCCTTGCCGGGATACTGTGGTCAGATGGGACACCTTACGAGCGATGGAAAGGTTTTGACTCGTTCCTGAAGCTTTTGGTGATCCCGTTATTGTTCGCGCAGTTCGGCCGATCGGGTCGCAGTGAACGGGTATTCCTAGCCTATCTTCTTTCCTGCGTTGCGCTGCTAATTGCCACCACTGCTATCAAGCCGATAAGCCCGCTGTGGAACTTGCTCACGCGATATGAGGTGGGTGGGGTTGTCTTCCATAACGATGTGCTCGTTAAGAACGCTGCGACTCAAAGCGGCGAGTTCGTGACGTGCATTTTTGGCTTGTTGTTTCTCATGCACGAAGCCTCTGTTCGCCGACGCTGGCAGTTGTTGCTCGGCCTTCTCGTCGTCGTTTGCGCAATGCTCGCCAGCATATTCTATGTATCGTTGGGCCGCACCGCGCTGGTTGTCATTCCGGTTTTACTTGTTTTATTCGCGATCAAAAAGCTGAGAGGAAAGAGCATCGTTCTTGTGTTTGTGTGCGCGGTCTTGATTGGAGTTGGCGGGTGGTTTTCGTCGCCTTACCTGCGTGAACGAACCACACAAATTGGGACGGAGATACAGACATACGTAGCGACCAACGAGAGGACGTCTTCCGGCGAGCGCATAGAATTTTGGAAAAAATCGGCAGAATTTATCCGGGAGGCGCCGGTGTTCGGGCACGGCACCGGGTCGATACGGGCGCTGTTTGAAAGGGCTGCGGCTGGAAGAAGTGGGGCCGCTGGTGTCGCTGCTGACAATCCGCACAATCAGACTTTCGCTGTCGCGATACAGTTGGGGCTGTTAGGCGCCGTCGTCTTATGGGCGATGTGGATCGCCCACATGTTGCTGTTCCGCGGCAATGGCCTGGCCGAATGGGTCGGACTCGTCATCGTCGTGCAAAACGTCGTCGGATCGCTGTTCAACTCACATCTGTTCGATTTCACGCAGGGTTGGGCCTACGCCATCGGCGTCGGGGTTGCTGGCGGCATGGTGCTGAAGAATCGCCGGCTCGAAAAAAGCGACAAACTCGGCTGATGCTGTCGTGACACTTTTGATTCGCGCGGGCTAAATCCGATTCAGGATTCGCTGACTCGTGGTCGAATCTTGCCGTCAAAAATATCCCAGTAATCCATATCAACTTCATTTGTTGCGCTGATGGCCGTGTCCTTGTCTACGGCGACACAAGTGTGCATCTAGCGACAACGATATCGTTGAACAAATCTAAATATCAGCGTACCTGCATTGCAGAAATTAACCTGAAGCAATTCAGTCCGGCGCGTGAAATGAGTGTTGCAAAGTGAAGTTTCAACTCCACTGAGTGAAACTTGGTCGGCCGGAAAAAAATTGACCGCTAACCTCTCACGGCTGACCTGGCTGCTGATCGGCGCCGCGCTGGCGCTCCGTCGATCGCAATCGCACCAGCAAATCTGAAATCCACCGGACAAGCCCGTCTATTTTCGACGGGCACGACTCAAGTCACCAAGCAACAGTGCGACAAGAACAAGCCCGATGACGAAGGCAGCGGCATCCAGCAGAGCCGACCCGCTTCGTACTGTCAGTAACGCCAATAATCCTAGCGCGACGTTCAGGGCAAAAACCCGGGCAACGACTTGATTGACACTAAAGCCGACGTCGAGCGCGCGTTGATAAAAATGACTCCGGTGCGCCTGCGTCACCACTTCGCCGTTCACCAGACGACGCATGAGCGTGATTGTCGCATCAGCCAGATAGTAAAGCGGCAACAGAGCCGCCGCGGCGAAATGGCCGCCTCCGGCAAGAAGTGCGAGCAGCCAGCCCAGCAAAAGACCGATCGGGAGGCTGCCGACGTCACCGAGGAATATTTGCGCAACGGGCCGATTGAATGGCGCGAAGCCGATCATCGCCCCGCAAAGTGCGAGGCCAACGAGGCCTGCTTCCGGCGGAAGCAAGCCCATGAGTCCGAAAAGACCGAGAGCCGCCGTGGCCGGCACGATTTCCGCAACAGTCATCCAGTCGATTCCGTCCATGAAATTGACGACGTTGACCAGCCACACACCGCCAATGAGCAGAAGCGCGCGGTCGAACCACCAGGGGACAGCCGGCACAAAGCGCATTTCCACCGGAAGCGTGGCGCTAACGGCGGCAACGGCCAGGGTTTGCAGCAAGAGCCGCGGAATGGCGTCCAGGGGCCGCAGATCGTCGGTTACGCCAACAAGGGCGAGACCAATTGCCGACGCAAAGACAACTGCGAGCCCCCCGGCATCACCGACGAACTGCTTTGCGAAAAAGACTCCCGCAGCAGCGACCACAATTGTCGTAGCAGCGACCACTGCAATTCCGCCGCCTTGTGGGGTCGGCACCCGGTGAGAGGAACGGGCATTTGGCTTTGCCAGCGCGTAGCGTGCAAGCCACGGCCGCAGCCAGAGCAGAAGGACTGCACTGATCGCCGCGGCGGCAAGAAGCGACACCACACTGAGCGTCAAGTTCATCGGTGTCACGACTTTATGCCGAGGGCGCACCAATAGGGCGGCGAATGTCGGCGATTGTACATGAATTCACTTGTTTGCGAAAAACACCGCTTGCTCACCTGGCATCGGCAAGGTCTTCAACCGGTTTCTGAAAAAACGTTGGGATCCCGAACACGGCAACGACCACGCAAGATAACATGACCAGCAGGCCGAATATTGCTGACAGCGTGAACGCGCGCTCCGGTTCCACCGATTGCATCCCAAATCCAATGATCAGCGCGCTTTCCCTGATTCCCCAGCCGCCAATCGAGATCGGTATGATCGTTACCAGAAGGGCGCTGGAGACAATAGCCAGATAGTGCACAAGGTCGACGCCGGGCATAACGATTGCGTTCCCCAGCGCACAAAACGCGGCGATCGACAGCAAATGCAGCGACAGGGATATTAGAATAACGCGCAAACTACCAGCGCCTTCGACGGTACGCTTGAGGTCGAGGCCGAGCTGTCGTCCAGCCAGCACAAGCCGGTGCGAGCCTTTTAGGCTCGGAACCAACCGCGTCAAAGCAAGATAAGTTAGAGGGCCGCAAATGGCGATCGCCACCGACAAGAGCAACAAGGGCTGAGCGAGGAAAAAACGCGGCAAAATAAGAACGGAGACAATCACCAGCGTGGAGAGGGCGAGCAGACCCAAGGCCCGGTCAATCAATACGATGCGTACTACAGTGCCGATCGGAGTGCGCCCACTCAGCGCGTATGTCCGCACCAGGTCGGCGCCGATGACCGACGGCAGAACCATGCTGCACAACATGCTGAGGCCCTGCCAGAAAAGGTAGAACCACATTCTGTATTGTGGAGCTGAAAGCGCCATCACAACGAGGCGCCACCGTTCGGCGGAGATGATTTGTTGAGCGACCAGAATGGCGAAGCCGACCGTCAGCCAGACAGGATTGGCGGCCTGCAAAAGCTGACGCAGCTTTGCCGGATCGAGCAGTCGCGCGAGAGCGATCAGCAAAATGACCGTCAATGCAATTTGGATGACCGAAATGATCAAGACTTTAGATGAAAGGAAGCGCATTCCAGAATTCCGTCGCGTCCTGTGAAATAGCGCTCCGCGCAGGGCGACATGAATAACCGATCACCGCGGGAAATGGAATAAATAACCTGCGTCGGAAGACGCTGGATCTTGATTGTGTTTTCAGGGACGACAGAAATCTGCGCGGCAAAGTCAGTCGAAATAAGCCACCGCAGTGGAACAGGAAAGAGTCAGCTGTTCCAGCGTCGATACCACGCCTGGAACATCAAGACTGACCACAATCCGTGTGACCAATCGCGTCGACCCGATTGGTGCTCCGCAAATCTTTGTTCAATGAAATTGGAATTTAACAGCCCACTCGCGGCGAGAGCAGGTCGCGAGAGCAGGTCCGTGGCAAAGCCGGCGAGCGGTCCGCGAATCCAATCGCCAATGGGTACCGCGAACCCAGCTTTTGGTCGCTCAACCAAGGCCGGAGGTACATAGCGGTGCAGGACATCACGCAGTATTCGTTTTCCGCGCCGCCCGTGTATGAGAACCGATCTTGGCAGCCGCCAGGAAAACTCGACAACACGATGATCGAGCAACGGTACGCGGACCTCGAGTGACACAGCCATGCTCGCACGATCGACTTTAGTGAGGATGTCGTCCGGCAGATACTGCATCATGTCGTAAAAACGGACCTGCGATGTAGGCTCCGGGAGCGCCGTTGCCGCATTGCGGCCCGCCCACGGCTGCAGTGGCTCAACGGCGCCAGGAACCAGAGTTTGCGGCTCAGGCCACGGCGCGATAACGCGGCGATAGATGGAATCGAGGTCCTGCATTGGCAACAGAGCTGCCAGTTTGTGGATCTTGTCGCCGACATGCGTCGGCTGCAGCCGCCTCGGAACGGCGCTCAGCATGGTGTCCCAAGCCGCTGGCGAGATCGATTGCAATGCGAAGCTCGCCGTCTTCGATAAAAACGCAGGCACGGTTCGGCAATAGGATGCGAGAAAGTCGAACCAGTGGTGACGAACATAGCCGCCGAAGCATTCGTCGCCGCCATCTCCCGAGAGCGAGACGGTTACATCGCGCCGTGCAAGCTGCGACACAATGAATGTCGGAATTTGCGATGAGTCAGCGAATGGCTCGTCATAGATGTCGGGCAGACGCTCAACAACCGCTCGCGCAATTTCAGGATCGACAATGAGTTCGGTGTGTTCGGTTCCGAGGTGTTGGGCGACCAGTTTGGCTTGGTTGGCCTCGTCATAGGCTTCGTTCTGAGAACCGACAGAAAACGTGTGAACCCGCCTGCCTGATTGTGCTTGCATGAGAGCGACAACCGTAGACGAGTCGATCCCACCCGACAGGAATGCTCCGAGTGGTACATCGGAAACCATCTGACGGATGACGGCGTCGCGCAGCAGCTCGTCGAGTTCGTCAGCAATTTCGGACACTGGCCGATTATCGATTCGGCGCTGGTTTTCTCCGGCGACCTGAAGAAGGTCCCAATAGCAGAAAAGCTCCGGTTCCTTGCCTTGTTCAACGCTCAAGATGTGCGCGGGTGGAAGTTTCCGGACACCTTGGCAGATCGCCAGCGGCGCAGGAACGCAGGCGTGACGCATGAAAGCGACTGCCGCCTGGGGATCGACACGCAGGGAAAAATTCGGGAAGGGAACCAGTGCACGGAGTTCGGATGCAAACAGAAAGGTGCCGTCGGGTTGGAGGCACCAAAGCAGGGGTTTGATGCCCAACCGATCGCGGACCAGCCAGAGGCGACGGTCCCGGCGATCCCAGAAGACGATGGCAAAAATGCCATTCAGTTTTTTGATCGTTGCGGGTATCCCCCAGATCGCCACCGCTTCCAGGATGACTTCAGTATCCGAGTGTCCGCGCCAGTTCACCGACCCGCGGGCCGCTTCGACTTCGCGACGCAGTTCCGCGGTGTTATAGAGTTCGCCGTTGTAGCTCATCACCCAGCGCTCATCCGAAGAGTGCATCGGCTGCGCACCGGCATCTGAAAGATCGATGATGGACAATCGCCGGTGTCCGACGGCGATGCCCACCTGCTCGTCAATCCAGAATCCCTCTGCATCGGGCCCGCGCTGCGAGAGCGTCGCCGTCATTGCGCGGACGCGCTGTCCGAGTTCGTCGGCGTTCGATTGGCCACGACTGAGAAAGCCTGCTATCCCGCACATGAGAAGTGTCTGGCCTGGATCTCTGGACTAGAGGCGGTCCGTGGCAACCGGCCGCCCGATCCGCTCGCGAAAAACGTCATCGATGACGGACAAAGGATCTTTCGGCGTCCAGCCGGTGAGAGCGGTGAGACGCGACGAATCGAGCGTCGAATTATGAATGATTTCGTTCGCCGGAACGCCACGGTCAGTTGCCTTGATCGAAAAGACGAGTTTTGGATCGGCGTTTGTCAATGAAGCAAGGCGGCGCGCGGCGTCGAAGTAGCTGATGTCGCGGGCGCCGGACATCTGAAACATTCCACCATCACGGCCTTGTGAAATCGCCACCAGCGAATCGATTGTGTCGGCAAGTGAGATAGGTGCAAAGCGGTGGTCGGCATATGCGTTTATTGTCTTTTTTTTATTGAGATCGTCGATCCAGCCGTTAAAGAGCCTGTCGTCGGATCGTAGGACCTTTGAAAGACGCAAGATCGACGCGGCAGAGCCCAGGGCGGAGAATTCCTTTTCTGCCTTCGCCTTGAAGTGTCCGTACTCCGTCACAGGGCGGGGCTCGCGGCTCGCCGGGACATGCGGTTCACGCCAGTCGAAGACGGCGTTGCTGGACAGGAACACGACTCTCGAGCCCGCGTCCACCAGTCGACGCGCCAGCACGCTGGGTGCAGAAAAATTGACGCGTTCGGCCAGCTCTCTGTCATTCCGGCACGCCGCAAAGCCCGTAATGGCAGCGCAGAAAAAAACAATGTCGGCCTGCGGCAAGCGCGCGGTCTCGGCTTCAGACGATGCGAGATCGAGGTGCAAAGCATTGCCCTGTACGGGCACCGGACGTCGGGTCGTGAAAAAGACGGTGTCCTGTCGCGACTCAAGTTTGTCCTTGAGCGCGCGCCCGATAGCGCCGTCGCCTCCGATAATGAGTGCTCTCATTGCGGGTTACGTCTGGGCAGCGGGTCAGCGGCAGAGGGCAGGGTTATTTATTGAGAGACGCAGAACTGCCGCGAAGGCCATGCTCTCGCCCGTTCTTGCCCTGGTACAAACCCAAGACCACCACCAGTTTGGCGATCTTCCAGACGGTTCTTGAAACGCTCACGACGTTTCTTGGACGAAATATCGACGATTTGTTCGTCGTCTCGCCACCCAGGACGCCCACTTCGGCAAAGGAATGTCCGGATTTGAGAAGCTTGACCAATATTTCGCCCTGAATGCCGAATCCCGAACTCGTCATGACAGACGGTTTGAGCAGACTGCGGCGATGAACGGGTAAACCGTTGTAGTAGTTCAGTCTTTGCCCGGAGAGAAGGTTGAGCAGCCCGGTGTACGACCGTGAAAGAATATATCGCGGCAACGTCTTTATCTGACGCAGGTTGGTCACGTAAGGGATAACGATGTCGGCCGTTCCTATTTTGGAGACGATCAACGGCAGGCTTGAGGCGGGGATTCCGCCATCGCCACAGAGCATCATCACATAGTCATGCTTCGATTCTTCGACGCCCCTCTTGTAGGAACCGCCGAGGCCGCGATTTGGATTATTATGGAGCACGCGAGTGTTGGTCAGCTCGCGTGACAGCATTTCCATAATTTCGCCGGTGCGATCCGTGCTGCCGTCGTTGATGAGAATGATCTCATACGTGTCGATGAGACCGTCTACGGTCGAATGGATCTCACGAACGACCTGCTCGATGACCTTTTGCTCGTTAAGTGCGAGTACAACGAAGCTGACGCTGTACGCAATTTTCTGAAACCCGGACATTTACACTACCGTTCGCCGTTATCCCGCGCTTTGCGGGTTTTTATTGCATTCCGTGACGAAGGTACAGTGCGGTCACCGCCGCAAGATCCCTCATCCGGCGGTTGCCCGCGGCTCGCTCCGCGCTTTTTCGATGTGATATTCAGAGAGGATTTCATCGACCGGGCCAATTTTGACGAGGCGCCCCGAATTCATAAGGGCTGCCTTGTTGCAGATCGAACGGATGAGATCATCGCTGTGGCTGGCGAGCACCAGAATCGCGCTTTTTTTGGCGAGTTCATGCAGGCGGGCCGACGCCCGATCTGTGAAGCGTGCGTCGCCGGCCCCGATGCCCTCGTCAAGCAGGAGGATTTCCGGCTCAAAGACCGTGGCGAGCGAAAATCCGAGCCGCGTCGTCATGCCCATTGAATAGGTCCGAACGGGCAGAGAAAGATATTCACCCAGTTCGCTGAACTGTTCGATTTCGGGTATCTTGCTCTCGATTTCCGACTGCGTCATGCCGTGCAGCATGCCGGCCGTGACGATCGTCTCGTAGCCTGTATCTTCGCTATCGATGCCCAACGTCAGCTCAAACAGCGATGTTATCTTGCCGTCTACCCACACTTGGCCCGATGTAGGGTAATAGATTCCCGCCAGCACCTTCAGCAAAGATGATTTGCCTGCGCCGTTGTGACCGACGAGCGCAAGACGGTCGCCATCGGATAACTGAAAAGACAATCCCGTCAGGGCCGTGACGGTGACGTGGCGGTGCTGCAGATCCTTCTTGTTGATGAATCCACCTGTCGCACTCTGGAACAGGGCGCGTCGCAGGCTGCGCTGCATGCCGTAAATCGGAAAGTCCAGTCCTACATTCTCAGTCAGGATCGTAGCCATGGTCATACCCAGAACGCGATTCTTTTGCGATAGCGCGAAAACACCTTGAACGTTGCAATCCAGCCGACCAGCGTAACCACCAGGATCACCAGATAGCTCCACAGCGATGGAGTTTTCCCGAGCAGCGGCTCGCGCACGACGTTGATGAAAGCGAAGAGTGGATTGAGATCGACAAATACGAGGCGGGTCAACCCGGTCAACAGGTGCGGGGGCCAGAAGACCGGGGTCACAAAGAGAGAAATCTGCAGGACGGTTGCAATGAGCTGTTGGACGTCGCGGAATCTCACGCAAATCATGCCAAGCAGCAGTGCAACCCAGACCGCGTTCACGGCGACTAAAACAAGCCCAGGGATGACGAGAAGAATGGTCGGCGTAATCAGCTTTGGCAAAAAGATTGCGACGATAACCAGGTAGACCGCCAGATTGTGGAAAAAGCTCACCAGATTCCGCCACGCCAGCGCGTAAGCCAGGATGGAATAATCCATTCGCATCCGGTTCAGGTGCTGGCTGCTGATGAACATGTTGCCGCCTTCCGTGATCATGGTCGACAGCATCAGCCAGACCATCATTCCGGAGGCCAGAAACGGCATGTATTCGGCCGGTTCCTGTTTCCAGAGGCCTACTCCGATGCTGCTCATCACGGCCGTGAAAATTGCGAGGCTGATCGTGGCCCAGAACGGACCGATCGTCGTGCGGCGGTAGCGCCGCTTGATGTCGAGAAATCCGACCCGTCCCCACAGATCGTAGCGCCGCAAACCGTCGAGCAGATCCTCGCTTGCCGTTATGACCAGGAGGCGAAGATGTCCGCGAGATTTCGCGCCCGCGATCTTGGGATCGCCATTCACGCTGGGAGAAGAAACGGTCATTGATGTCGGACTTCTATTTGATCGCCGCAGCGATTGCGCGAGTTGCAATCGTGCGCTGCGTCGCTTTTTTCACGAGATATCTCAAAGCGGCGCCGGTAAGCGTCATTAATCCGTAGGGGCGCAGCCGGAGGATCAGCCACATCAGTATTGCGAGCCGGGACAGACCTGTTTTGGTCCCGAAAAATCGAATCAAGCTGCGGTCAAAGTCACCGAGTGCAACTAGATCCGCGATGGCCGATGAATCCGCGGTTGGCGACAAAAGTGCAAATCGCGCCATGTTGAAGCGCAGTCTGCGTGCGTAGAGTCGCGGATATTCCTCATTCAGTGGTGAAGGGCAAGTCGAAGCGAGA
>Ga0182038_10000121_pt1 | contig 38345 bp, 30 predicted proteins | sample sta12Can44000108_FD_125976 | JGI IMG/M metagenome (GOLD analysis project Ga0182038, IMG submission 125976) | Lab enrichment of tropical soil microbial communities from Luquillo Experimental Forest, Puerto Rico - statanox.12C.anox.44.000.108 | ecosystem: Environmental > Terrestrial > Soil >...
GTTATGAAGCCAGAAGCCATGCCCAGCAGACCCCCGCGTAACGTGCGTGCCGCCGGGGAGCCCGCGCTCCTGACCAGCCGCGACAATCGCTGGCTCAAGGAGTTTCGCATGGCCCTCCGCGGTGGCTTGCCAACGGAAAGCGGCTTCGTCGGCGTCGAAGGCGTCCGCCTCGTCGAAGAGGCGCTGCGCTCCGGCTGTCCGATCCAAGCCGTGCTCTTCAGCGAGGCCGGCCAGCGGCATCACGAACGTCTCGCGGCGCTCATCGATGGCCCCGAGATAGCCTTCCCCATGCTACGCACCACCGACCGTCTCTTCGAGGGTCTTGCCGACACCGAGCACCCGCAAGGTGTCGCGGCGCTCGTGAAACCGCGCGAAACCTCCTTCGACGATCTCGTCCGCACTCCTGAATCTGCGTGCGCGCCACTTCTTGTCGTGCTGGCCGGCGTCCAAGACCCCGGGAATGTCGGCACCATCCTGCGAACGGCCGCCGCTTTTGGGGTGACTGGCGGTGCCACTGCCGCCTCCGGCGTCAGCGGCACCGCGAGCCCCTACTCGCCGAAGGCGCTACGCGCCTCCGCCGGTGCGGCCCTCCATCTCCCCCTCCTCGCCGGAGTGTCTCTCGCCATTCTTCTGCCGCAATTCAAAGTCGCCGGCATCCACACCCTCGCCTCGAGCGTGCACGAGAAGCCCGGAGCCTTTCCGCCCAAGAAAGTCGTTTCTTCCTCGGGGTTGCGAAATCTCGCGCCCCCTTTGCATAACGAAGATGCCGAGACGAACGAGCCATCTACCACCAACGCCCCTACCCTGCTCGCCCCCTGGGAAGTCGACTGGTGCCAGCCCATCGCTCTTCTTGTTGGCAACGAAGGCGCCGGCCTACCCGAAGAAATCGAGCGCTCCGCCGACGCTCGCATCCACATTCCCATGGCCAGCGGCGTTGAGTCCCTCAACGCCGCTGCCGCCGCCGCGGTCGTCTTCTACGAAGCCGCCCGCCAGCGCAACTCCAGCTTGCGGCAGTTGTAGGGCGCAGTCTTAGCGCGTAACAGTCCCGTCCAAGTTCGCCTCACCGAAGCGCAGTTCTAACTCGCGCAGAAGTGCACACCCTCTGAGGCCCGGCCCCTGGGTCACTCACATAACGCCAAAGGAGTTTCCATACTTGCCAGACGGCGCAGGGCTCGCTCCTGGGAGGTGCTCCACGGGCGCGAACAATAGTTCATATCGCTCGAGACTCGCTTCTCCCCGCACGGCGTGAAGCCAAACGATCTTCCACAAGCCAGGCTTGTCTCAGGCAATGCATTACGAATCCGCTGATGGTACTCTGCCTTCGCTTTGCCGCGACGCGAATTCTGGACGCTTCCACGGTTGAGCATCGCACGAGGATAGCCGTACGCGGTCCCTGCCGTGGGTCCTTCCGGCTCAACGCAGCCAAATGCGTGAAGCTAGTCAGTTTGTGAAAGAGCCGTTCGTCAAATTCCAGGAAGGAGTCCAGCAAGTTCAACACGTATCCGTTTATAATTCGACGCTCCTGCCTAGCGCGAGCGCGAATCGTTTCTGCTTCACGTCGTGAACAGTGAATGAGGAGCGCGGTGCGGCTCATAGAAGAATGATATCATCTGATATGGTTTTTCTTCGAGTCAATGTGACGTCCGTCACCGACTTCGGACTTGGCCACTTCTAAAATGCGGAGGGAGAATGTGACCTGGAAAGCTGAACGACCGTGCCAACCGCGGATTCACACTGCAAATCGTGCTCCTCTTTGAACCTTGTCGAACTAGACGCGGAGATTTGCTTCCACTTTCCCAACGAGCTAAACGGCTTGAACATAGATCCCATCTTTGCTTTCCCCAAGGTTGCAGTTTGCTTAGACTGCGGCCTCTGGCAATCCAATCTCTCGACCGAGGACCTGCGGACAATCAAAGAAAATGCCAGAGGTGAAGTGGCGCGAAGTCATCGGCAATGACAATCGTATTAGCTCGCGCAGATACCGTAAAAGTCAGAAGGGCACCGCATCCTCAATAGGCGATCAATAGTTTCTTCAAGCCGCACCGCATGCTGATCCTCCGTAAGATGGCGCAACCGGCGCGGGGCCGTTTGGAGTGTCACTCGGTTGTTTCTTGGGGCACCGTGACGCCAATGCGTTTAGCTACTTGTCTGCATTACGCAACACCTTCTTGAACCAAATCGGTAGACATCTCGTGACGATACATGACGCCTCCGAGGAAATCGCCGGAGCGAAGCAACTCTTCAACTCGCGTCTCGGAAAACCTGTCATCCTCGTGCTTGAAATTCAGAAGGAGCGCCCGATTAATCTTGCGAATACCGTCCGACACGGATACCTGAATTTCGACCATGCGTTGCAAGTTCTCGTTAGTTACCTCCATCGAGTCGAGAACACTCCGAAGTAGGTGAACTAGGTATGCCAAAAGAACCGCGATGAGGGCCAACAGATAAATCATCTTGAGGGCTCAGTTCATGCCATATTCTGCTTCGATTGCCGAGGTGATTGCATGTATGAGTTTTCGGGCTGGGTCAAACTGGCATGTGTGAGTTTCGTATGAGTTTGTGCAGTATAACGACGAACTAGGATGAACTTGTACGTCCTAGGACGGACTGAGGGCAAAGCACTTATCGTCTAGCTGGCTGTGTTCTCAATGGCTTGGCTGGAGTTGTAGGGCGCAGCACGCTGCGCCCTTCTCGACAGCCCACCTGCGTCTCGAGGTGCCCCGCGCGTCTCCCATCCTAGAAACCGTCTTTCTTCTCTCGACCGACAGAGAGTTCGAACCCGAAATTGTCCCATTTCCCCTTTCCCCGCAAAGGATTTAGACTCAAAGAGTCCATGAGCCTGTTCTCCAAACTCCCCGTCCCTCCGGCGGCCCCCGACGTCCCCGCCGCGAACCAGCCGCTCGCCGAGCGCATGCGCCCGCGCACCCTCGACGAATTCATCGGCCAGGAAAAGCTCCTCGGTCCGGGAAAGCCGTTGCGCAAGCAGATCGAAAGCGACAATATCGGCTCGATGCTCTTCTGGGGACCTCCCGGCTGCGGCAAAACCACGCTTGCGCGCCTCATCGCTCGCGTCACGCACGCCGACTTCGTCTCCTTCAGCGCCGTCCTTGCCGGCATCAAGGAAATCAAGGAGGTCATGGCCGCCGCCGAATACAAGTCGCACTCCGGCCACCGCACCATTGTCTTCGTCGACGAGGTTCACCGGTTCAACAAAGCTCAGCAGGACGCCTTCCTTCCTCACGTCGAAGCCGGCCATATCATTTTCATTGGTGCGACCACCGAGAATCCCTCCTTTGAAGTCATCTCGCCTCTTTTGTCACGCACCAAGGTGTACATCCTCGAACCTCTCACCACTCCTCAAATCGTCGAGCTGCTGCGCCGCGCCCTCGCCGACAACGAGCGCGGCCTGGTTGGCGCGGCAGGCCGCGGCAACGAGCCTGTCGAAGCCTCTGACGACATTCTTTTTCGCATCGCCTCTTTCGCAAACGGCGACGCTCGCGCCGCCTACAACACCCTCGAGCTCGCCGCCAAGAGCGCTCACGCCAACAAAGGGTCCGCTCGCGTCCTCACTCGCGAACTCCTCGGAGACGTTCTCCAGCGCAAAGTCCTGCGCTACGACAAGGCCGGCGAAGAGCATTTCAATCTCATCTCCGCACTTCACAAATCCGTGCGCAACTCCGATCCTGACGCCGCCCTCTACTGGCTCGCTCGCATGATCGAATCCGGGGAAGATCCGCTGTATATCGCGCGCCGGATGGTGCGCATGGCCAGCGAAGACATCGGCCTTGCCGACACCAACGCTCTGGCCGTTACGCTCGCCACCAAAGACGCTTTCGATTTTCTTGGTGCGCCCGAAGGCCATCTCGCCCTCGCGCAAGCCGCTGTCTACCTTTCGCTCGCACCCAAATCCAATGCCGTCTACACCGCCTACGGCGAAGTCCTCGACGACGTCCACAAAACCGAAGCCGATCCCGTCCCGCTCCATCTGCGCAATGCCCCCACTGGCCTTATGAAGAGTCTCGGCTACGGCGAGGGTTACAAGTACGCCCACGACTTCGACGAAAAAGTCACCGACATGTCCTGCCTCCCGGACAATCTCGCCAGCCGCACCTACTACCATCCGACCGACGAGGGCTTCGAGCAGCGCCTCCGCCTTCGCCTCGACGAAATCCGTAAGCTAAAATCCAAGCCGGTACCTAAATCCTGAGGTGACCCGATGCGCAGCGCCGTGATAGCCCTGATGTTGTCTCTGGTTGGTTTCGACTTCGCGGTGTCCCTTGGTGGTCAGGATCAGCGTCCCCGGCCGCCTATCACCGGTATCGCTCACGTGCGGCTCTGGTCCGCTGACCCGTCCGCGGCGGTCGATTTCTACAGCAAAATTCTTGGCTTCACCTCTCGCGACGCCGGTTGCGTAGGCATGATGCGCCCATGTTACATCCTGAGTGAGCACCAACAAATTGCCTTGGCCAAAGGGGCCTCCGGCTCGCACGCAAATCTTCTCGCTGAAGTCGCCTTTGTCACCAGCGACGCTATGGGAATGCACGGTTATCTCCAGGCTCATAACATCCGGGTCAACCCGGTTACCAGAGATTTCAACGGCGCCGTTCACTTTTCTTTTCAGGATCCCGCAGGCCTTCCCATCACCTTCGTGCAACCTTCGGCTCTCCGCCAGCACGCAACTTCCGCCAGTCAAATTAGCACTCGCCTGATCCACGCTGGCTTCGTCGTTCTCGATCGCGCCGCCGAAGACAAATTCTACAAAGACACCCTCGGCTTCCATGTCTACTGGCACGGTGGCATGAAGGACGACGAGACCAACTGGGTCGACATGCAAGTGCCTGACGGCACCGACTGGCTTGAATACATGCTCAACGTCCCCGCCGACGCCGACAAGCACACTCTTGGGGTGATGAACCACATCGCTCTCGGAGTTCCCGACATACACGCCGCCGAGCGGCAGCTCCGCACCAACGGCTGGAACGGCACCGAACAACCGAAGATCGGCCGTGACGGCAAATGGCAGCTCAATCTCTACGATCCGGACGGAAGCCGCGTCGAACTGATGGAATTCACTCCGGTCCAAAAACCCTGCTGCTCCGACTACGCCGGCTCCCATCCCAGGCCATGATCTTCTCTCTCTTGTTTTGGGAATGTCGCCACGCGTTTACCCGGAGCGCTGTTCGCGAGGAGCCCCTGATTCACCCCGAGCGGTTTCCGAGCGGGGCCACCGCGACGGGCCGCCTCTTTCTCCGCCTACTCTGCTCGCTCTGTGTCCTCTCGGTGAATTCTTTTTTCTTTCTTTCTTCCTCCCAGGCCCAAAACCTCGACAATCCTCTTCGTTCCATCGACGACGAGATCACCTCCTTCTCCTTCGGTCCCAACGACGCCATCGCTTTTTCCGCTTATCGCAAGCTCAAAACCAAGCTTTACGACCTCGAGCACGACGATATCTGGATCGAGGAGCCACACGGCAAGCGACGCCGTCTCCTCGAAGGCCAAAAATACACGCGCGACAATCAACTCTTCAGTTACCTCGCGGACTCCATTCGCTGGTCGCCTAACGGCCGCTATCTCCTCGTCCAGCTCATGATCACCACCGTGCAAGACGACAGCGGCGGCGCCACCAACTCCGTCCAAACGCTTCTCTTCGACGACTCCGGCCACGAACTTCGCATCGAAAAGGGCGACAACTTCATCCTCGCCTCCGCCAATGCCGCTTTTCTCCCCGACAACAACACCATTGTCTACCTTTCCCAAGCCGTGCCGGCTCTCCCGCTGTTCGCCATCAAAACCACGCGCCTCTCCTCTGGCACGGTTCCTTCTCCCTACGAAGGGCGCACCTTTCGCGACGCTGCCTGGCTTCCCGGGATGAATTTCGCTGTCGCCGTCGAGCAGGACCACTCCATGTCCGGCCCGCCCCGTCTGCAATATCTCGACGTCCTCAGCGACTCCGCCAAAGAGCTCGCCACGCTCGACGGCTACGAAGGCGGCCTCACCGTTTCTCCCGACCGCACCAAAGCCGCCTATTTCATCGACCGCGAAGTCCTCGAAATCCGCAGCCTCTCGAATCCCAACCAACTCGCGCGCGTGCGCGTCGGCCTTGGCGTCTATCGTTGGACTTCCGACGAATCGCGCATTTTCCTCAAACGGGCTCCCGAGAAAAAATCCGGCGACGTTGTCTGGTTCCCTGTCCCCGCTCTCGCCGCCGTCTCGCCCAACAAAGAAATCCCCGTCTCGCAACCAACGCCCGTTCCCGTTCTTCACGGGCTCAGCTTCCGCGAATTCTCTATCTCTCCCGACGGTCGCCTTCTCGGCGTCGTCGTCCCCGGCAAGCGCAACCTGCTGGTTTTTCCCCTTCCACACTGAAGGCCGCGGCAATACAAACGTTCCTCGTCTCTCCTCCCCCACTCACCAGCAGCCCTCCCACCATTCCCTTGAGCTTAGCCGCGATTCGTTCGACTGCCCAAACACCGTGATTCTGACCGCAGCGAGGCACTGGTCGGTGCGGGCAAGCCCCATAAACAAAACGCCCGCGCAGCTGTTTCGCGCGGGACTGTTTCAGCAGGGGCGCGCTCTGGCCTGTCCCCTCTTCCGGTTTTCCCTACTCCTAATCCCTATCCCCTCATCAAGCGCCTCCTATGCTCAATCAAAATGCACGCATCCTCCACGACCGCCAATCCCGCCGCTCTGGCCTTCTCTGCCGCCTCTTCGTTCTCAATTCCCAACTGCATCCACACCACTCTCGCTCCCACGCGAATCGCGCTGTCGACCACCGGCGGCACCTCTTCCGCGCGCCGGAAAACATTCACGACACCTACGTCCTCCGGAACGTCCTCGAGTCGCGCATAACTCTTCTCCCCCAGCACTTCCGTCTCATTGGGGTTCACCGGAATGATCCGATACCCGGCGCGCTGCATGTACTCCGACACTTCGTGGCTCGGCCGCATCGGATTCGACGACAATCCAACCACCGCAATCGTCTTGTACCTGCTCAAAATGCCCGCAATGGGATCGCCGCCGCTCTTCGCTTGAAACTCCGACCCTTCTGGAACCAGCACTCTCATCGCGTCGTTCTTTCCCGCTCTAACGTCCCCTGTGCTCTTTCGTTCCTAGGATCGGTGGTCATTCTTTCTACTCCTTCGCGGCGGCTATGTTCCCCAGGTGTTTCACCAGTCACGAATCGGCTGGCCCCTCTTTAACGCATTTCTCTTGTCTTCATCGCGCCGTCAACTCAGGCTTCCGTTTGCGCTTCGCCAGCACCCGGCTAAGCGCCGAAAACAACTTGTCATTCTCTTCCGCCGCCCCCACGGAAATGCGAATCGCCTCCGGAAAGCCCATCCACCCGAGCGGCCGAACGATCACGCCTTCCCGCAACAATTCCTCCCCGATTGCCTTCGCCTCCGGTCCCGCTTCCACAAACACGAAATTTGTCTCACTCTCGACCGGCTTCAATCCGAGCTTCACCACCTCCTCGGTAATCCTCTTCCGCTCCACGCGATTTGCTTCGATACACCGCTTCACGTGCTGATGATCATCCAGCGCCGCGAGCGCCGCCGCTTGTGCCACTCCTGACACGTTGAACGGCGTGCGCAGCTTGTTCATCGCCGACACGAGCGCCGCGGCACCGATCCCGTACCCAATTCTGATCCCCGCCATGCCGTAAACTTTCGAAAAAGTCCGCAGGATCAGCAAATTCTTGCGCCGCCGGAAAAGCTCCACCGATCGCGGCATGTCCGTTCTTTCCGCGTAGTGGATATACGCCTCATCCAGCACTACCAGCGCGTCGCTTGGCACGTCACTTAAGAACCGCTCGAACTCCTCCGCCCCAAACGCCGTCCCCGTGGGATTGTTCGGATTGGCGAGATAAATGATTCGCGTGGTATTCGTAATCGCACGCGCCATCTCCGGAAGATCGTAGGCGAACGCGCGCATGGGCACGTGCTCGAGCGACCCGCCATTTGCTCGAATCGCCGTGGAAAACGGCGGGTAGGTTCCTTCCGAAGTTAGCCCGATCGTACCGGGGCCCAGCAACACACGTGCGGCCACGTCAATCAGCTCGCTCGATCCCAGCCCGATAAAAATTTCATCCGGCGAAACCTGGTGCATCGCCGCAATTTTTTCCCGCAGCCGCAGCGTTCCGCCATCCGGATAGCGGTTCGAATCAGCCAGCACTTTGCGCGCCGCTTCCATCGCCATCGGCGATGGCCCGAGCGGATTTTCGTTTGAAGCGAGTTTGATTGCGTGAATGTTCAGCTCGCGTTCGACTTCCTCAATGGGTTTGCCGGGAACGTAAACGGGCAGCCCGCGCAGGTACTCCGGTATCAGCTCTTCAATCGTTTTGCTCATCTCGTCTTTAGTCATCTCTCGTCGCTTCCGGTATCAGGCTCATGTCGGCTGAAGTCGCCATTGCGTGCGCAAGCGCCTTTCGCTCGTAAGCTCCAACTCTCGCTAGTTAGGCGGGCAGAACCCCGTTCGGCCCACCGCTGCCTGCGTCGTCAGCGTTTTGACCATCATCCTCCCGGAGCACGCCGGACCGATTCAGCAGGCGCGAAGTCCAATTGACGGGCGAGATCGACAGCAGGGGCATCGGTATTTCCTGTCTTACGGCGGCCATGGAAAAATCGCGGCGGAGGCCTCAACTATTGTCGCACTTTCTACGCAGCACCTGCGAGTCCTCAACGACTCGCTGTGCCTCATGGTCATCCTGAGCGAAGCAAGGGATCTGCTTTCCTCCTGCGCTTGGCGGGCGAGAGAGTCTCTGCGTACCGCTTTCCTATTCTTCACTCGCTACTTTCTTCAACTCCTGGACTTCCCTCTTCGTCAACTCCCGAAACTTGCCCGGCTCCACGTCCAACACCAACGGCCCCAACTGCACCCGCTTGATTTTCTCGACGTGATGCCCGACGCGCTCGAACATCCTTCGAATCTGCCGGTTTCGTCCTTCTATCAGGGTCACCTCATACCAGGGGTTGGCCCGCTCGCCGCCGGCCACTCGCCGCTCGCCTCTTGCTTGGGAGCCGTCTTCCACCAACCGTATGTTTGCCGGCGAAGTTTTCACCCTTCTTCCGTCCTCGAGCTCAATCGTGACGCCCGCCCGCAGCCGTCGAATCGCCTTCTCCTCCGGCTTTCCACTGACCTTCACGCGATAGATCTTCGGCACGTGCGATCTGGCGTTCATCAGCGTTTGCGCCAGCGCGCCGTCGTTCGTCATGAGCAGCAATCCCTCGCTCGCATAATCCAGCCGCCCCACCGGATACACGCGCTCCGTGCCCCACGGCAGTAAATCCATCACCGTCGGCCGCCCCTCTGGATCGCTCACCGTCGTCACATACCCTTTCGGCTTGTTCAACAGGAAATATCGCAGCCGCTCCGGCCTCTTCAACGGCTTCCCGTCCACGCAAATCTCGTCCTGCTCCGCATCCGCCTTGGTTCCCTGCTCCCTCACCACCTTTCCGTTCACCGTCACGCGTCCCGCCGCGATGATCTCTTCCGCCTTGCGTCGCGACGCAATTCCGCTTGCCGCCATAATCTTTTGCAATCTTTCCGAAGCCATGATGTGAATCGACTTTTTGGCAGCCTTGCTTCCGCTTTTCTTAATGGCTCGCGACTATTTGTGCTGCTTTGCGAGACTCAACCATCCAAACGCCCGGATGTGATCCAGGCCCCCGACGCGCCCACCAGGAGTGGGCTGTGCTAAGTTTTTTGCCTACTCTTAGCTCATTTGTTTCCCTTACTTCCTTTCCCTCCGCGAAGCGCTTTCTCCAACTTCTCCACTTCGCTGTCCGGCAACATCTCGTACCTCCCCTCCACCACTCCTTCCACCGTAAGCGGACCCAATCCTACCCGTTTCATCTTCTCCACCGGATGCCGCTCGCGAAACAACACGTCGCGCATTTCGTCTTTCTTCGTATCCTGCATGCGGACTTCATACCAGTAATTCGCGGCCCTCCTCCGCGCCGCATCCGGCTGCCGCACCGTCTTCATCCTCACGCCAATCTCCTTCCCGAGTCGCTCCAATTCCTCGAGCGTCAGCATCCCTTTCACCTTCACCAAATAGACTTGCTCCAGCACGCCCCAGCGCTTCAGCATCTTGGCCGCCAAGTCACCGTCGTTGGTCAAGAACACCAGCCCCGATGCCATGTACTCCAAGTTCCCCACCGGGTACACCCGCGCCGGAAACCCGCGCAAACAGTTTTTCAGCGTCTTTCGTCCTTCCGGATCCGCCATCGCTGACACAATCTCCGGCGGCTTGTTGAGTACCAGGTACACCCGCCGTTCTGCTCCTCTCACGACGCGCCCCGCGGCTTCAATCCGGTCCGTGGCCGCGTCCGCCTTTGTTCCGAGCTCGGTGACGACGCGCCCGTTTACGCGCACCTGGCCGCTCAGGATCAATTGCTCCGCGTGCCTTCGCGAAGCAATCCCCGCCCGTGCAATAATCTTCTGCAACCTCTCCTGCATCTCTATCGTCTCTTCCGTGCTCGTGGACCGAGGTTGGGGATGACCCCTCTTTGCGGGCCCCGCTTGCCGTAGCGATGGGCATGCCGGATCCGCACTATTTCAATTGGCGCATTTCCGCTTCCGAGCGCCAACCACAGTCAATTGGTCCGCCGGGGTGGGGTTGGCGCAAATCACCATCCCGCCTTCAGTCACGGTCGCCCTCCGCCGAGCAAAGCGCATGCGACTCCATCTGAACCCCACACCGAAAAGCAGCATCAGGATTCCCAAGCCGCGCGAACCGCCGTACCCTGGAGTGCAATGAAAATCGCGCCGAGGCACATTGGCGGCCCACCGCAAAGCGGAGATGATCTGATGACACGCGGCAGGAATCGCACCAAGCAGCGTTTCGACCGTGGGCTGGTTCGCTCATTCTGCGGGTCGTCAGTCCGGCGCTCGCACACTCCTATATCCCGGCGAAAGGATGCCCGGAAAGGCCGAGCAGCGCCAATGACCAATCAGGCTCGGCAAACACGCGATTCCAGTCACTCTTGCGCGTACGCGAGTATGCTTTTTTCTCCCGCTCCGCCGCTTTCTCTTCAAAAACTTGGCATTCTGAGGGGAGGGCCGCCATGCTTAGGGTTCGTCGTTCCAGGAATCTCGCTTCGATTGCCTCTCCGTTGGCGAAGCCTTCCGTGCCCTTGATGTCCTCTGTGTTCTGGCTTCTGCGCTCTGTTTGTTAAATCAATTGCGAAGTTCGATCGCCAATGTCGCGTTTCGAATTTTTCTTTTCTTCACTCCGTCGCCGCTGCCGCCTTCTTCGAGCTCTGGCTCTCCGCTTCCGACATTCCCTCTTTGCTCGCCACCGCTTCGTTTTGCCCTTCCTGGCCGGCCACTTCTTGCGCCCCACCAATGCTCGCCTCGTTCGTCAATCTTTCATCCACGGGCACCAATCCTTCATCGCTTCCCAGCGCCTCCCGTGCCAGCGCCTCAAACTCTTTCAAGCTCGGCAACTCCTCCAAATCGCTCAACCCAAACCGCATCAAAAACTCTTTCGACGTCTTATACAGGATCGGCCGCCCAATCACTTCTTTGCGGCCCGCCGTGGTAATCAAATGCTTATCGAGCAGCGTGCTGATCACTCCCGCGGTATTCACCCCGCGGATCTCCGAAATTTCCGGCGCCGTCACCGGTTGCTTGTACGCGATTACCGCCAGCGTCTCGAGCGCTGGCATCGACAACCTTAGCGGCGGCCGCAAGCTCTTAATAAACCGCCGCACCACATCATGCTGCTGCGGCTTCGTGTACATCTTGTACCCGCCCGCCACCGCGCGAATCTCTACCCCGCGCTCTTCCACGGCGCAACTCGCCACCAACTCGTGCAGCGCAGCCTGCACTGCCGATTTTTCTTCCCCGAGCGCTTTTGTCAATTGTTCGACCGTTGCAGGCTCGTCCGCCGCATAGATAATCGCTTCCAGCGCCGCTTTCCGTTCTTCATTCGTCATTCACGCCTCACGTTGCTTGCTGCCACGTAGGGGCGCGCTTTGGCGCGTCCCTCCTGGCCCTCCACTCAATATCGTCGACTCGTTTCTGATTTCCCCGCCTCACTCTGGCCCAGCCCTGCCTCCTCTGCCGCTGCGTTCTCTCTTGCTTTTCTCTTTCCGGCCCACGCCACTGGCCTAACCCGTCGGGACCACTCGCCACTTCTACCTGTATTCCTCATCCACCATCCGAATCGCTCCGTTCTCATCAAATACCACGTCGAAGGTCTTGCCCTTCCTGACCAAAATCTCTCCAAACATCTTCTCTTGCACAAGCGCCACCGCCTGCAGCTTCACCATTTCCAACACCGCCAGAAACGCCACGATCATCGCGTGCCGCGATGGGCACGCCTCAAAAAACTGAATCAGGTTCACGCTGTTTTCCACGCTGGCAATGATTTGCGCCCGTAATTGCGCGATCATCTCTGCCACCGTGAACTGCTCGTGCTGCAGGTCGATTCGAACGACCTCCTTGCGCCGCTCCAGCACTTGCTGAAAAACCTTCACCAAATCCACCAGCGAAACCACCAACTCGCCTTCGGTCCTGGGGTCCTGGTACAGGGACTTGTCCGGCTTGGACCACACGTTCTCTTCAATCTGCTGTTTCTGGTACAAGAGTTGCGCGGCGTTCTTGAATTTTTCGTGTTCCACGAGCCGTTGCACCAACTCCGCGCGCGGGTCCGCGGCTTGCTCTTCCGAACTCACCAGCGGGTCCGGCGGCAGCAGCATTTTGCTCTTGATGTAAATCAGCGTCGCCGCCATGTAAATGAATTCCGCAGAAACATCCACGTCCAACTCTTCCAATTTGTGCAAATAATCCAAATATTGCGCGGTGATTTCCGAGATTCGAATGTCGTGAATGCTCATTCTTTGCTGCTTGATCAAATCCAGCAGCAAATCGAGCGGGCCCTCGTACATCGGGATGCGGATCTTGTAACCGCCACTGGTTGACGTGGATTGCTCCGGGTTCCCACCCTTGCTCCTTTCTTCGCCGGCGCCCCTCTCGCACGCCAGCGGCCACTCGGCACGCGCCGCTTCCTTTTCCTCCGCGGGCTCCTGCGCGTTTTCCTTCGCGGAATTCTGCGCTCCCTCTCCCGCGCTTTTTCCCCTCAACTTGTGCTCCGGCGTCGCCATCGCTCAGCTCTCAGTCGTCAGGATTCCGTCAAACATTGCAAGATGACTCCTCTCTCGACCGCAGAGTCCTTTTTCTCGTCACGCGTCACTTGCCACTCTCGGACGCGCCAAGGCGCGCTGCTGCAACTTAGGCCTTCGCGCTGCCGGCCGCCCCGGCAATCTCTTTGCGCTTTTTCTCCCAGCCAAAGATGGCCTCGCGGACCCGCTCCATCGTAGCTTGCGCTACTTTCCGCGCCCGCTTGGAACCTTCGTCGATCACCTCGAGCACGCGCGCAGGATGCCGTTCGAGCTCCACGCGACGCTCGCGCACCGGCCTGATCCATTCAATCAAATGGTCCGCCATTTTCGCTTTGCACTCGATGCAGCCGATTCCCGCCGTGCGGCAGCCATGCGCGGCCCACTCCAGCGTCTCTCTGGTCGAGAACAGTTTATGCCAGTCGTAGACCGGACAGACATCCGGGTTTCCTGGATCGGTACGTCTCTTCCTGGCGGGGTCGGTCATCATCACTTTGGTTTTCGCGCGGATGTCCGCATCGCTCTCGCTCAGCGTGATGGCGTTCCCATAACTCTTCGACATCTTGCGACCGTCGAGCCCCGGAATCCTCGGCGTTTTTGTCAGCATCACGCCTGGCTCTTCCAACACGGTCACGGAACGAAAGAAGCTTCCGTCTTGACCGACTTTTTCCCGAAAATTCCTAAGGCCAACCTCGGCGATATGCCTTTTAAACAGAACCTTGTAGGTCAACACGGGTTGGTTGATCTCCGCCGGATCTGGGATTTCAACCGCCTTCAATTGCGGGGATAACTCGCGAAGTCGCTTTAATACTTTCGCGTTTTCGACCTTTCGGAATAAATCTTCGTCAACCTCGAGCCCGTAGTAAGAATTAAAACTCCGCACGATCTCCCGGCTGATCTCCACGTGTGAAACCTGGTCTTCTCCCACGGGAACCCACAAAGGGGCCCCCGGCTCGCCATACATCACAATGTCCCCGCATTGCAGCACGGGATACCCAAGGAATCCGTAATTGTGCAGGTCCTTGTCCTTGATATTTTCCAGGGCCTCTTTGTACGTCGGCACGCGCTCGAGCCAACCGAGCGGCGTCACCATGGACAGCAACAGATGCAGCTCGGCGTGTTCCGGCACGAGGGACTGCTGAAAGATGGTGCAGTTCGGATGCTTCTCAGGATCGAGGCCGCCCGCCAGGTAATCGGTCGCAATCTCAATCACATTTTGTGCAATTCCGGAGGTCTCCGCGTAGTCGCTGGTCAGCGAATGCCAATCCGCAATGAAGTAGAAGCATTGGTAGGCGGGTTCTTGGCTGGCGCCCGGGAGCCGCTCATTCTGCAACCGCACCCAGTTCGCCAGCGCGCCAAAGTAATTGCCGATGTGCATTCGGCCGGTCGGCCGCATGCCGCTCAAGACGCGCGCCTCTTGCAGCGGCGGCTTTGCCCCGCCGTCTTTCTTCGCTTCAGTCTCCTGCCGCACTCGATGCTCCCGACACCGGGTTTTCCGATACCCAAGCCAAAAAAGGTAGATCCCTCGCCGCGTTCGGGATGCTCGGGACGCCCCCCGGAGCAAACCCGCCGCCACATTCCTCGCGCACTAGTTTACGGCGACCTTTTGTTTCTCCCGCGCGCCGAGCAGCTCGCGCGCGATGATCATCCGCTGCACCTCGCTCGTCCCTTCGTAGATGGTCAGCACGCGCGCGTCGCGATACATGCGCTCGACCTCCGTCTCACGCGAATAGCCGACGCTGCCATGCACCTGCACCGCCTTGTAGACCACGCGGTTCACCATCTCGCTCGAATACAGCTTGGCTTTCGAGGCGCTGGAGCCCAGCTTCGTTGGGTGCGTGTCCTTCAGCCATGCCGCGTAATGTGTGAGCCCGCGCGCCGCTTCAATCTCGGTCTGCATGTCCGCGATCATCCACTGAATCGCCTGGAACTCCGCCAGATTTTTCCCAAACGCCTTGCGCTGTTTCGCGTATCGAATGGTCTCATCGAGCGCGCCTTGCGCCAGCCCCACGCCTTGCGCGGCAATGCCAATGCGTCCTCCGTCCAGCGCACCGAGTGCAATGCGCAGCCCCTGCCCTTCTTCGCCCAGCCGGTTCTCCAGCGGCACCAGGCAATCATCCAGCAAAATCTCAACCGACGGGGAGGAATGCTGCCCCATCTTTTCTTCGTGGCGCCCGCGGCGAAACCCAGGAAAATTTGGCTCGATCAAAAAAGCGCTGATGCCTTTCCCGCTCGCCGCGGGATCGGTCTTCGCGAAGACAATGTAAACCCCCGCGACGTTGCCATTCGTAACCCAGGTTTTTGTTCCGTTGAGCTTGTAAACATTTCCGTCGCGCACGGCCCGCGCTTGAATGCCCGCGGCGTCTGAGCCCGCCGCCGGCTCGGTCAGGCAAAACGCGCCGAGCGTTTCGCCCGTGGCCATCCGGCGCAGATATTTTTTCTTCTGCGCCTCGTTGCCGAATATCACGAGCGGCGCTTGGACCGCCGAATTCGTCACGCCAATGGCCGTGGACATCGCCGTGTGCACGCGCGCTACCTCTTCCAGCATCAGCACGTAGGAAACCGTGTCCAGCCCCGGCCCGCCCCACTCTTCCGGGGTCAGCATGCCGCAGCAGCCCATCTCGCCGAGTTTCTGGATCGCTTCGGCGGGAAATTTCTCCTGCTTTTCCCAGTCCTTGACGAACGGGCGCACCTCCGTTTCCATGAATTGGCGGACGGTTTCGCGGATCAGTTTTTGGTGGTCGCTTAGCGAGAAGTCCATCAGTTCATTGTACGCAGGGTACGCACGATGCTAACACAGGCAGATGAAGGAGCAGAAGGTTAACCGTCGACCGTCAGAAGAAAGCGCAGTGAATCAATAGGCGAGAGCAACAGCCGAGCACAACGTTCACCAGAAACGCGCGCCCTGGCATTGGGCAGCCGTTACTGCACCATTGGTTTGTGGTTTTCAGCTCTGGATCGAGAGCGGGAATATCTGAAGCTGACAATCGACCGTTCACGGACAGAAGCAGGGACCAAGACTTGCCATGGGGAGCATGGAGAACATGGAGGGGGGACAAGGGACACCGGGAAAAGAAATGCAAGATGCCCTGACGACACAAGCCTCGTTCATACAAAGATGGGTTTCTCCTCGGGAGCTCGCTTTCGGGGAGGCACTACCTTGCGCTTTTACCGAGCCGTTGCGGACGCGAGTTCGCTTCCTGGCTTTGCTGGAGCGAGGACGAGCAGGGCTACGCCGATGACACCAAACACCAGGACGCCGAGCGCTTCCCTGCGCGGGATCAAGTTATAGAATACCTGCACGGCCATAACCGCGGCGTGAGCAAAACTCGACCACGCCGTGAAGGCGATCAGGCTGCGGTTCGCGGAGGGGTCGCGAGACGCCAGCAGCAGGAACATCCCCAGCGTGGCATACACGCTCAGCATCATCCGCAAGGCCTCTTCCAGATGCATGGCGAGGAGCGGGTAAACCGCAGCGCCAAAGAGCAACCCCACCAGCACCAAAACAACCTTCAACACCCGCTCTCGAATCATGGGAACCTCCCGTCAAACGCTAACCCCTCGCCACTTTCTTCCACCCGACACAACCCCCGGTCGCGCACCTTACAGCTTAAACAGTTCCCGCATGCGTTTGATTTGCGCGCGGCTGACGGGAATTTCGGTTTGCTTTTTGTCGCTCATTTTGAGCATGTAGCTGGACTTGAACCAGGGCACGACTTCCTTGATGTGATGAATGTTCACGAGGAACGAGCGATGCGGACGCCAGAAAGTATCGGAATCGAGCGCGGCGCTTAACTCTTCCAGCGTGCGATAGTTCGAAGTCCCTTCCAGATCCTTTGCCATCACGGTGATGTCGCCGTCCTGGATGGAAGCCCAGATCAAATCTTCGGCGTCCACGAGCAGAAGGCGCTGCTGAGATTTCACGAGCAATCGCACCGGATGGGCAGAACTTTGTTTGGAATTGCCCAACTGGCTGACGAGCTGCTCGAGCCGCTCGGTGGGACTGGTTTGCGCCTCGATTTCCTTGCGGGCGCGCTGGATGGCTTTCGAAATGCGCGCCTTATCGAAAGGCTTCAGCACATAATCGACAGCATTCACGTCAAAAGCCTGGACGGCGTAGTGATCAAACGCCGTCGCAAACACCACGTGCGGAACTTTCATTTTGCGTTCGACGAGTTTCTTCAGAACACCGAAGCCGTCCAGACCGGGCATCTGGACGTCGAGGAATACCAGGTCGGGGGAATGCTCCTTGATGAGATTGACGGCGTCGACGCCGTTGCGGCCTTGGCCGATGACGTTGATTTCGGGAAACCCCTTGAGCAGATAGGCCAGTTCTTCGCGGGCGGGCTTCTCGTCGTCGACGATAATGGTGTTGATTTGCATTGGCTAGATGTTAGCAGATAAAGAAGGAATGATGACGAGAGACGGTGAGCGAATAGCCCCGCGCATCCGCGCGGCGTAAGCGAGAGGTCCTCCGCAAAAGACGCTTGGGATCAATGAGCACACCGATCAGACCGCGGAATAGGGCGTGCCCAACACCGAAGAATCGAAGATTTCACGGTATGATGTTCGGCGGATGATTGCGCGAGGGAAAATGAAAAACTCTTCAGCGGCGCCTTCTCGCAGGGAAAATCCGGGGGCACGCGCTAGCGCTCGCTCCTTCAGCAGCGCTTCTCATAAGAAGCCCCAGGTGCTGAGCAGCCAGACGGTGTACGCCGGAAAAGTATTCCTCATTCGGCGGGATGAAGTGATCGAGCCGAGTGGCCTGCGAACGACGCGGGAAATGATTGCGCATCCGGGTTCCGCGGTGGTGCTTCCCGTGCTGCCGGACGGGCGGATCCTGCTGATCCAACAATATCGCTACGCTACGCGCCAATACCTGTGGGAGTTGGTGGCTGGGCGAATCGATGAAGGGGAAACGCCGCGTGAGGCGGCGGAGCGCGAATTGCGGGAAGAAACGGGTTACCGGGCGAAGCGATTCAAAACCTTTCTGGAGTTTTTTCCCACACCGGGCTTCCTCGAAGAGAAGATGTACCTGCTGCTCGCCGAAGGGTTGACACCAGGCAAAGCGGACCCCGAGGACGACGAAAAAATCATCGCGCGGCCCTACACCCGTAAACAAGTGGAGCAGATGATTCGAAACGGGAAGTTGCAGGACGCGAAAACCATCGCGGGAGTCCTGTACTATCTGCGGTTTCTTGCCCGATGAATCTCGGAGGTACGTGACTATACACTACCCCCTCGGGTTGTTGGCACGTCAGCAAAATTTCCCGTTCCTGACGTCCCGTCTCTCGGACCGCTCGCCGCTGATAAAGGAGATGAAGTCTTCTATCAGATGATCTTATATCAGGCGATATAGACGCGCAGGAAAAACTGGTCCAAAAGAGAATCGCATAGAGCACGCCTAAGTCATTGGTAGGAAAGGCTCTAGTCGCATTTAGCCGGTTTTTGCCGTGCCAAGACGTCCATATTTTTCGTGGTCCGTGGGCGCCCGTTCTATTGACTCCGCATGGTGTGGTGGTTACACTGCGGCCAAATTTGCGACGCTGGAGTGTAAGCATCTCTGGCGCCTTGGCAGATGGGGGGGACTAGCCGAAAGTATCGTCAGGAGGCCAAGCGAAGTGAAAGGCAACGTAAAGTGGTTCAACAACTCCAAGGGCTATGGATTTATCGGTCGTGACGACGGCCCGGATGTGTTTGTGCACTATTCGGCGATCGTGGGCGATGGGTACCGAACCTTGCAGGAGGGAGATGCAGTCGATTTTGAGATCGTTCAAGGCCCCAAAGGGCCCCAGGCCGCCAACGTCTCGAAAAACGGCAGCTGAACGTCTCCACAGGATTATGAAAATTGGCCGGCAGTTTGTGCCCTCTGCCGGCCATTTTTTATTTCTGGAAGGTGAAGAAAGGGGCCGCTTCGTTTGGCGAGCGGCTCGTCGGCCGCAAGCGGCTTCAAGTCGATCGGCGTGTTCGTAGCGCAGCACCAGGGCGATCAATTCCGACTGGATGACCCGCGATGGCTGAGGCTCCACACGTATGCCGCGAGCGCAGATACCTGGTCAGGTGTGAGCTGCGCGCCGCCCATCGCCGGCATGGGGCTGCGATATTTCTTTGGCTGTGACACACCCTCAATAATAGTTTTCTTGATTCCGGCATAGCTGCCATCGCTCCACAGCCAGTTCTTTCCGGTTAGGGCGGGGCCCAAAGGGGTGCCTTGACCGCTGTCGCCATGACACCCGGTGCACGCCGCGCCGCCGACTTGACCGCGATAAATGCGTTCACCAAGCTCCACCCTTTCACGCGTCGCGCCTTCCGGAATGGGAAGAGCGGCGGTGGCGGCCTTACCGGCGTCCGGATGCGTGCCCTCCGGCGGTTGGGCGGGCTGCTCAACGATACCGCCGGCAGGGGCCGCCGCGCTGGGACAAGCGGTGGCATTCGGGGCACCTGCATCGGGGCTCCCACGATAGACAATTCGGTAGATGCGCCCGCGTATGTCGTCGGAGACGTACAGGGATCCGTCTCCTCCCACCGCCAGGCCCGAGGGCCGATGCGCGGCTTTGGCCGGCGACTTCACTGCTCCCGCGAAGCCATCGGCAAAGATTTCGCACTGGCCAGATGCGTGATCGCCATCGAGTGGCTGAAAAACGACGTTGTAACCGCCTTGCGCATAGGGCGCACGATTCCATGAGCCGTGGAAGGCGATGAAGACGCCGCCTCGGTAGCGTTCCGGAAATTGTGTCTTGTCGTACAGCACCATGGCATTCGGCGCCCAATGCGCGGGAAAGACTGCAACGGGGCCGACTTTGTTCGCGCATACGCCGATCGTTTTGCCCCCGTCGCCGGCATATTCCGGGGCCAGAACCAGCTTTTGTAGGAATGCGTCGTAGTAGCACTCAGGCCAGCCATAGTCTCCGTTCTGCTTCAAAAGCAACAACACTTCCGCCGGAAGCGTGGCTTCCTGGTCCGGTTTGTACAGCTCGGGCCAATTCGTGTGCAGTTGGTCCCGTCCGTGCTGGGTTACGAACACGCGCCCGGTTGCGTCGATGGCAAAACCTTCAGCGTTGCGGATTCCCGTGGCGAAGCGCCCCGCCGGTGAAAAGCTTTGGTTTGTCTTATTCGCGTCATAGCGCCAGACGCCCCCACGGGTCTCCAGTTCCGTGCAGGGGTCCAGGCCGGGCGACTTGAGCGTTCGATTTTTCAGTTGGCAGGAATTGGTTGCGCTGGCGACATCGACGTACATCGCCCCTTCCGCGTTAATGGCGAATGGATGCATCGGATGGTCGCCGCCCAGGGGTAGTCCGGAAACGATGGTGTCGCCGGGGCCACTCGGCACGACAGCGTCGGCCGGCAGCGGATAGCGTAGGATGCGATCATTGATCTCGGCGAAGAGCGACCCCTTATACATGCCGATGCCCGTGCCGCCTTTGCCGCCACGTTCGACCGTTTCGCCAAAGCGCTCGGTCACCTCGGCTTTTCCCGAACCGCTCTTGTCTTCGAGGGCTACCAGGAATCCGCCCGCATGCGGCGTGTCGTTCCCGTAATACCTGCCCGACCAGGTGTTGACGTAAAGTACTCCACTTGGCGAAACAACCATATGGCGGGCGTGGCCAATGCCCTCCGCAAACACCGTCGCGCAAAAACCGGCCGGCAGACTGAGCCCGCTGTCATCGTTCGGGCACGCTTGGCCCTTGGCCTCTCGAGCGGAATTGGATGGCTTGTGAGCCGGGGCCAACGAACTCACCATGCACATTGCTGCGAGTGCGACGACGACAAGCAACGAAGTTTTGAGCGAGTCGGATAATGGCATGGAACCCTCCAGAAGGAATTGGCGACGAGAAGTCACGATTTGCCGTGAACGCCCGAAAATATACCCACGCTAGGGCGATTGCAACCCGTCCGAGCAGTCCGCCAGCCCGCGGCAGTCTCCTGGGATCGGAATCGTCGATCGACAGTTGGCAGCTGGCGGAAAGTCCCGAGTGCCGAGAGGAAGACAAACAAAAACGAAACGGCAACAAGAAGGGCCAGAGTTCCGTTCAGAGAAGAAAGGATCAGCATGAGGGCAACTGCCAGTCGCGTCTTTTATTCGGTGCGGAGGGCCAGGATGGGGTCGATGGAAGAGGCGCGTCGCGCAGGAAGATAACCCGCGAAGAAGGCTACGACAAGAAGGAGAAGGCAAGCCGTCGTGATGATGGATAAGTCGCTAGGGGAGAGGCCGAAGAGCATGCTGGCGATGAGCCGGCTCGCCGCCAGGCCCGAAGGAATGCCAATCGCGATTCCCAACAGTGTCAGGGCCAGCGTCTCGCGCAAAATCATCCAACGGACGATGCGCTGCTGCGCCCCGAGCGCGACGCGAACGCCGATTTCGCGCGTGCGGCGGGTGACGCCGTAGGACATCAGCCCATAAAGGCCAATCGAAGCAAGCAAAAGCGCGAGCGCGGCGAAGAAGCTGGAAAGCAAGGCGATGACGCGTTCGTTGACAAGGACACGGCTCATCATCTGGTCGACCGTTGCGCTACGAAGCGCATATTCGTGGCCGAGGGACTCGACTTCATGGCCGATGGTCATCGCCAAGGCTTCGGGGTTCCCTTTGGTGCGCACATAGAGGCCTCCCCAAGGAGTCGGCTGCGAATCTTGAAGATAAGAGAAGTAAATAACCGGCGGGGCTCCCTCGCGGAGGTCGAACAGCCGGGCGTCGTCCACAACACCCACAATTTCAAGATTCTGGAAGTCCGGCATGAAGCCGAAACGTATACGCCTTCCAATGGCATCGCCGTTGACAAAAAGGCGTGCCGCGAAGCTCCTGCTAACCATGACAAGGCGCGGATGTTGGGCATTATCGGCCACTTCAAAGCTGCGACCAGCGATCAAACGGATGCTAAAGGTTCTGAAGAAACCTGGCCAAATGGTGATTCCATTGGCCATCAACCGCGCTCCCGTGTTCGGATCTTCCGACGTGGGCGAAGCATTGTCGCGCCAGCCTTCCGGGCTGGGGATGGAGATGTCCGCAAGAGCAACCGACAGCACCCCTGGTATGTTGGAGACCCGCTCGATGAGTTGCTTGTGGTAACTATTCGTGTCCAGATTTTGGTAGCCGCCCGGTTTGGCATTGAGAATGATTTCGAGTAGATCGTCTTTCTCGAAACCAAGATTGAGGGAACGCAGTTCCTGGAAGGTGCGCACCAAGAGGCCCGCACCCAACAATAACACCAGAGACAGAGCAACCTGCGTGACGATTAAAGCTTTGCCAAGCTTGCCAGCTCCACCGGCTAAACTTCGAGCACCTAGCTGGAGGACGACGGCGGGATCTTGCTGAGAGGAATGCCAAGTGGGTGCGAGGCCAAAGAGAATTCCAGTAAGCACCCCGATAAACATAGCGATGGAAAGCACGCGTAGGTCAGGGCGCAAATCGAACCAGACGGTGCCTTCCGTCATGAAGGCCACGAGCGAGCGGCTTCCCCAATAGGAGAGAACGAGACCGAGGAGCGCGCCGCCAAGGGACAGCGCCAGACTTTCGGTCAGGACTTGTACGGCGAGGGCAGCGCGGCTGGCACCAATCGCCACACGCACGCTCATTTCGTGGCTGCGCGAGGCGGCGCGCGCGAGCGTGAGATTCGCGAGATTCACGCAAGTTACGAGCAAGATCAAACCGACAATGCCGGCAAGAACGTACAGGGGACGAGAAAATTGCGCACGCAGGTCCCTCGCGAAGCCCGTTCGAAGAGGCGAAACGTCCAAGCCCATCGAAAGAAACGTTTGGCGGCGCAGGCCGGGAGTTTCTGTAGAAGCCGTGGCCAAGAGAACGGCGGGCCAGAAGGACTGCAATTGCGCACGAGCTTGATCGATGGTGACGCCGTCCTTTAGTCGGGCAGTAATCCGGATCCAGAGTTTAGTTCGGTCATCAAGAGGAAAAGCAACGCCTTCGCCGCGCAGGGACGCGTAAACCGTGACCGGAATCGTGACGTCGGGTGGTTCGCCTGGCGTGATGCCAGTAAACCACTTTCGAGTTACGCCAACGATGGTGAAAGACTGATCTTCAACGCGCACTTGTTTCCCAATGACATCCGGCGCACCACCGAACCGGCGCTGCCAGAATTCATAGCCGATCACTGCGACTTGCGAGGTTGAGCCCGCCTGAGGATTTACGTCATCTGAAATGAGCAAGCGGCCGCGGAGAGGAGCCACGCCAAGTTCAGAGTAAAAACTGCTTGTAACCGCAAGAACGTTAGCGCGGGCAAACACTCCGTTGACTTCCACATTGGAAAGGATGCCTCCGCTCCACGCGATCAGGCTCGAAAAGACGCGCTGGCCGCGTTCGAGCTCGCGGAACATGGGGTACGAGAAGGGGATTTTGTCGCCGTGGCGCTCAACCGAGAGTTCCACGATTCGCTCGGGGTGAGGGACGGGGAGATCGCGAAGCAGTAAGGCGTTGATGAGAGTGAAGATGGCGACATTTGCGCCAATGCCTAGAGCCAGCGAGAGAATGGCGACGGCGGTGAAACCGGGATTTTTGCGCAAGGCGCGCAAGGAGTAGCGGAGATTTCGCCAGAGCTGGCGCATAACCATTCCCTTCCAACATTTGCTACTTCATATATCTCCCCCTTGAAAACGGCCTTTCACCTGGCGTAGACAAGTGGCAAGGCGGCGAGAGAAGAGTCTCGATGCTAACGCTGAGTTTCGAGGACACACGTCGGGCGTTGCCTGCAATTTTTCTCGTTGCCAGCGATTCAAATAGAGACGATATTTGAACGTTCGTGCTGATATCGCAAACCCGTATTATCTTATGCTCATGTCTAGCGAAATTGGTACGGACCTGACATCGAAAACCGGTATGGGTAAAGAGGTTCTCTGGTCGCCATCGTATTTCGCAGGCAGGTGTGGCGGTGTCCCCATCAAGCATTTTGAAGGAGTACATCGAGCAGCAGAAACCCCGCTTTAACTTTTGAGGAGGTCACTGGTGCCTTACAGCCCCGCCCGGAAGGGCAGGGTTTTGCGGCACCACGGATAATCGGGCGCTATGGACAACAAGCAAATCGCACGCATTCTGCGGGATACCGCGCAACTCCTGGAAATCGACGGCGCGATTATTGGGCGTTATCGGAGCTACGAAAAGGCGGCGGAACTGATCGATAGCTTGCCGGAATCGGTCGAGCAACTGGTCAAAGAACCGGAAAAGCTCGAGGAGCTGCCAGGAATTGGCGAGCGCATGGTCGAGCATCTGCAGGAGATCGTGAAGACCGGAGACTATTCGCTGCGAAAGAAGCTGCTGAAAAAATATCCGGCGACGATTCTGGATGTGCTGCAACTGCAGTCGCTGGGGCCGAAGAAAGTGGCGTTCCTGTGGTCGAATTTCAAAGCGGCTACCGTGGCGGACGTCGAGAGGCTTGCCAGGGAGCAAAAACTGCGCGACCTGCCGGGCTTTGGCGAAAAAAGCGAGCAAAATATTTTGAAGGCCGTGGACGTTTTCAAGAAGTCCACGGGGCGTTTTCTGATTCACACCGCGGAAGCCGCGGCGCTGGGGCTTGCGGAGCATATTAAGAAAGCGGGAAAGGCAGTCGATTCGGTGACGCCGGCCGGCTCGCTGCGGCGAGGAAAAGAAACGGTAGGCGATTTGGACCTGCTGGTCACGCTGGCGGATGGATTCACGTCACAGAAACATGTCGACGCGCTTGCCGAACACATTCTGAAATTTCCCGACATCGATCAGCAGCTGGCGCATGGGGAGAACAAAGTCAGCTTCACGCTCACAAATGGATTGCAGGTGGATGTGCGCTTGCTCGAAAGAGAAAACTTCGGTGCGGCGCTGTTGTATTTCACGGGCTCGAAAGAGCACAACGTGGCGCTGCGCGGCCGCGCGAACGACATGGGATTGACGCTCAATGAATATGCGCTGGCGACGCTGAAAGGTGAAAAGCCCGTTGCCGGGCGCACGGAGGAGGAGATTTATGCAAAGCTAAAACTGGATTACATCCCTCCGGAACTGCGCGAAAACACGGGCGAGATCCTCGCGGCGGAACAGCACAAATTGCCACGCCTGTTGACGCTGAAAGATATCAAGGGCGATTTGCAGATGCACTCGACGGCAAGCGACGGGAAGAATTCGATAGAAGAAATGGCGGAGGCGGCGCGGAAGCTGGGGCACGAATACATTGCGATTACGGATCATTCGAAGGCGGTGACGGTGGCAAACGGGCTCGACGAAAAACGCGCGGCGGCGCTTATCAAAAAGATCCACGGGCTCGGCGAAAAAGAGTTGGGGATTCGAGTGCTTGCGGGCGCGGAGGTGGACATCCTCAAAGACGGGGAGCTGGATTATTCCGACGGGCTTCTGGCACAGCTTGATGTGGTTGTCTGCTCGGTTCATTCGTACATGAATCTGGACCGAGCGGCCATGACCGACCGCTTGCTCGGGGCCATCGAAAACCCCTATACGCAGATCATTGGGCACCCTACGGGACGGCTGTTGCTGCGCCGCGATCCTTTCGACTACGACATGGAGAAAGTGCTCGATGCCTGTGCGAAACACGGCGTGGCCATGGAATGCAACTCGTATCCCGACCGGCTGGACTTGAAGGATGTGTATTTGCGGACGTGCAAAGAGCGCGGCGTCAAAGTGGTTATCTCGACCGACGCGCACACCACCACGAATCTCTCGTTCATTCGTTACGGCGTGACCACGGCGCGGCGCGGCTGGCTCGAAAAAAAGAACGTGATCAATACCCTGCCCTGTGACGAATTTCTAGCCGTGTTGCGGCCCAAACCGGGGACTGCTGGCAGCAAGCGCGCCGCGAGAACCAACCGTTAGGGATTTCCGACGGTTCGTCGTGCCCTTCGACCCAGGAAGAACCCAATGATCAAGCCGACGATTATCGGACCCAAGCCTTGGGCAGGGTAGTCGCAAGGCCAGATGTTACAAAAGGGTGAATCGAAGAATATCATCCTGGAATCTCCCAATCATCGTGAATGCTTTCTATCCGGGACCGGGGCCTAAGACATGGGCATTATTTGTTTCCGGCAATCATCCGCCATTCGTGAAGTGCCTGCGGCGACCTTCTCGTCTTCGGTGCGCGACAGAACTAAGAGGCGCCGAGGGGCGCAGAGACGTGCTCATGGACGACGATCCACCCCTTGGCGCGTTTTTCGAGGATCATGGTCCAGCGCCCGTCGAGATGCGAGGTCGCGCCTTGCTTGCTGGTGATGTCTGCACCGAAGGTGAACGTGGCCCATGCGAGCGAGCCACGCGAATGCACACGCAGATCGTCGTTCACCTTGAGTTTGAGGCTGCTATTGGGCTCGAACAAAACTTTGGGTGCGGTGGCGCGATACTCAGCCCAATCGTTGTATTTCAGGGGCGCCAGATCGAAGTAGGTCAGGTCCGGATCTGCAGCGTAGTAGGGGTCAATCTTCGCGAGATCAAAAGTCTCCCATGAAGCGACGATCCTCGGAACGAGCGTGCGCAGCGCCTGCTCGCTTTGCTGCCCGTGCGATTGCATGGACAGTGCGAAAATAACGGCTGTGGCAGTACAAATTGACAAAGCCCAAAGCTGCCTCATTTCCCCTCCCTTTTTGAGCGATTCGTTTTTGGATCCCGGGGCCTGGATTTTGCCGGTATGATAGGTTGCGCCAGCAACTTAGGCAACCCGGCTAACAGGGACTCTACGCCGGGGAACATTTCCGGCGGATCCGACGTATCTTTTGGCAGAACGACATACTAAGCATCGCGGAGGAAAGGACAAATGAAATCTCTCCTGCGCCCGTCGAGCGGCTATCGCTTGGGATGGGCCTGCGGGGCCGTTTTTGCGGTTTCCCTTTTCGTGCCTCAAGTTGTGCGGGGCGAGGAAGTAACTAAGTCTTTTACCGTGGCGGGGCGGCCCAGCGTGCGCGTGGAAACCAATGACGGCAGCGTGCGCGTGACGTCCGGAGATCAGAAGCAGGTCGAGTTTCGCGTCGACTATCAGGGCTATGAACTGGCCAAGAACTTGCGCGTGGATGCTCGGCAAGACGGTGACAAAGTTGAACTTATCGCGCGCGTGACGGGGCACTGGGGCCTCAATTTTGGCTGGGGCCACAATCGGCGCCTGCACATTGAAGTGCGCATGCCGCAACAGGGCGACTTGCAGGTGGAAACGGGCGATGGCTCGGTCGAAACCAGCGGCCTCAGCGGGATGCTGAACGTGCATACCGGCGATGGGGCGGTGAAGGCTAATTCGCTCGCAGGCACGATTGATCTCCACACCAACGACGGAAGCATCACCGTGGACACGCTAAAGGGCGACATCCGGCTGCGTACGGGCGACGGCTCGATCGAAGCGCGTGATTTGGATGGCAAGCTCGAAGCAGACTCGGGGGACGGGCATGTGCGGCTGACGGGCCGGTTTGAGGCACTCAACGTGAAGACCGGCGATGGTAGCGTCGATGCAAAAGTGCTCTCCGGCTCCAAGATGGCGGCTGACTGGACCTTGCGCACCGGCGACGGAAGCGTGGATATCTCGCTGCCCGCAGACTTCCAGGCCAACATCGACGCCACGACCGGGGACGGACACATCAGCATGGGCGGGATTCCCATGACCGTAGAGGGGACATTTAGCAGATCCGCGGTGCACGGCAAGATGAACGGCGGAGGCCAGACGCTCACCATCCACACCGGAGACGGCTCCATCCGGCTCAATAAGAGCTAGCCACAATCCAACGTTGGGCGTGTGACGGGACGGTATCTGCAAGGCAAGTCCAGTACCAGTACAAAAGGTGCAGGAAATTTGTGTCAGCTTCTGCGCTAGAACTGTCACACTTTATTGAGGTGGCTAAATCGCAACCTACTGATAACTCAACCTGTTAAGGCTTGGCGACAGACTTGCCTTACCTTGGGCAAGACCAGGAGAACTTCCGTGATCGTCTTCGTCTTGCTCGCCGCCATTCTGATGCTCGTCGGCATCACCGCCGTCAGCACGATTGATTTTACGAACGGGAAACGCCGCTGAGCGTCGCCCGTCCGAGTCAACCCAAAACTTCACAGTTGCAGAATCCCTTCGCTCGGGCGAAACGCGCGGGGCGCAAACCGGCGCCGGCGTCTCTGCCCGAAGCGGGAGTTCGATGAAAACGTTCGCGGCGAATTGCGATCCTAGAACGTACAATTCCGTCTCGGCGGGGGGGTAGTGCTTCGCATGTCTGAAAAGAAAGTCCATGGCCGGGGGCTTCGGATCATCGCCGCCTTCAAACTGCTCAAGGCGTGCTCGTTGGTCGCGCTGGGGGTCGGCGCACTCAAACTGCTTCACAAGGATTTGGCAGGATTAGTGGAACACTGGATCAACGTTTTCCAGGTAGATCCGCGGAACCATTTCATCAATCTTTTGCTCCTAAAGCTCTCAAATCTCGACGACCGCCGACTAAAGGCATTAAGCGTTGGCACGTTTATCTATGCGGGAATTTTTCTTGTGGAAGGCGTGGGGCTGGCGCTCGAAAAGCGCTGGGCGGAGTACTTCACGATTATCACGACCTCTTCGTTGTTGCCGATTGAAATCTATGAACTGCTGAAGCGTGTGAGCCTCGGGCGAAGCCTGGCGCTGGCCATCAATCTTGCGGTCGTCGCGTATTTGATCTTGGAACTGCGGCGGTTTCCCAAGCAACAATGAAGTGCCATCAAGAATGATCGCGGCCGAGAGAGGGACGATCTCTGCGCCGCAGAATCTCGATTTCGTGCAACCCCTTACTCGAGCGAGTCCTACCGAACCGGGGTGAGGACCAGTGGGGTTGCACCCGGTTGGCACAGATCCACCAGGTCGCTTGCGATGGCGGCATCCCCAAGAACGGGCCCACATGGAAGAGTAGCTGCACCGAGCGCAGTCGGAGGGAATGTGTGAGATTAAGCTGGCGTACGGAAGTCCGCCGAGGTGGCGATGCCCGCGCTTCGAGAGTTTGTTGCCCTGCGTGGAATCCGATGGGGCAGTGGGTGATCGATAGGGCGCAGCATCGTCCATGCTGCGCCCTACGAAATATGAAAAAGAAACTTACGGCAGCGTGAGAGTATAGCCTTCCCGTACGATTGCCGCTTTTTCCGTCCCCTGGTAACGGTAGATCACCACAAGAACCTTATCCGCGCCGATGGCCGGGTCACCGCCCATGGCACTGTTGGTCACCACAAAACTGATCTGGCCATCGCGCATTCTGCTGCGAAGCAGTTCGGTCACGTTAACGGTGCTTCCCTGCCACCCGTAATAAGCCCGGACGATGCTGACACCACGATCGTCATCGCGATCGCGATCCCGGTCGCCATAATTGGCTGGGCGGTCATTCCAATCGCCGCGATCGCGGCGCACGATAAAGGTGCCCGCTTCGACAAACCCGCCTTCTCGGTAGTCAAATTCGCGCTCCTCGTACCTGCGGTTTCTGGCCCAAATGCGCAGGTGTTTATCCGCGCCGACGGCGGGATCACCGCCCATGGTTTGATTGTTGACGGCAACGCGACCATTCACGCCGCCGCGGCCAAGAAGATCCTTCACGATATCGGTGACGTCGTTGTGCTGAGTCCGTGTGCCGTACTCGGCGCGAACGATCTGCCAACCGTCATCCTGGGCGCTCGTTGGGGCGCTCGAGAAGGTCATCGCCGCGGCAACGAAAGCCGCCGCAAAAACAAGAATTGCATAGCGAGTGGATAGCTTCATTCGAGACTCCTCGGTGGCGGAAGAGCTCCGCCTCATTTCCTTCAATGTAAGCTAGAACGGGCAAAGGCGTAACGAGGAAAGGAAGAGCGATTGTCCTAATCGTCTATACCGTCGAGCGAAAGCCGCGTACCGGCAGGGTAGAGACAGCCGTGGCCAGCATTGGAACGGCCAGGTTGGCGCACCATTGGTCGAGTACGGACAGAATCCGTTCCTGCCTGCAATTCATAACCGTCGCGAAGATTAACACCGCTTAGAAATCAGGCCGCATTTGCAAATCGCAGGCGGTTCCCTCATGATTAATCGTTTGTTTCGGGCCGCAACGCGCTTCTGGTGCTAATTGTCCGCAAATCGCGATTTTTATTGATCAGATTTTGGGAATTCTCACCGTGCAGAACCAGGTTGCGGAAAAGAGTTGGGTTTGTCATCGGAGGGCAGTTTTTCGCCTCACGAATCTGTTTGTCCTTCACACCGGGAAAAGCAGATCTCGCTACTGTCGCGGTGACAGCCAGAACTGCCCGGCAGCCTCTAGGCAGCCTACTAAAGGAGCGGCATGGAAAAGCCAGCCAAGATCGCGCCCGCAAAGGGAAAGCTGGGCATCTTGCTACCCGGAATGGGCGCGGTCAGCACCACCTTCATGGCAGGAGTCGAACTGATCCGGAGAAACAAAGCGTGCCCGATAGGATCGCTTACGCAGATGGGCACGATCCGCCTGGGTAAACGCACCGAAGGGCGTTCGCCACTGATCAAGAAATTTGTTCCGCTGGCGGACCCGAAAGATCTCGTTTTCGGCGGATGGGACATTTTCAAGGACAACGCTTATCAGGCGGCGGCCAAAGCGGGCGTGCTCAACTCCGAGCATCTCGCGCAGGTCAAGACGTTTCTCTCCGGCATTCAGCCAATGCGCGCAGCATTCGATCGCGAGTATGTGAAAAAGCTGGAAGGGTCGCATGTCAAAAAGGCAAAAAACAAATATGAGCTGGCGCTGCAAATCAAAGGAGACATCGCCAACTTCAAGAAAACGCACCGATTGTCGCGGCTGGTGACCTGCTGGTGCGGGTCCACGGAAGTGTTCATTAAGTCGGAAGAAGTACACTCGACGCCGGAAAAATTTGTGGAAGCGATGAAGAACAATCACCCGGCGATTGCACCGTCGATGCTGTATGCATGGGCTTCGGTGACCAGCGGAGTTCCCTTTGCGAACGGCGCGCCCAACCTGACCGTGGACGTCCCGGCGATTCAACAGCTGGCGCATGAACAGAACGTGGCGATTTGCGGAAAGGATTTCAAGACCGGGCAGACGCTGATGAAGACGATTCTTGCGCCGGGATTCAAGGCGCGGATGCTGGGTCTCCAGGGTTGGTATTCGACAAACATTCTGGGGAACCGCGACGGCGAAGTGCTGGATGATCCGGGCTCGTTCAAAACCAAGGAAGAATCGAAACTGGGCGCGCTCGAATACATTTTACAGCCGCAGCTCTATCCGACGCTGTACGGGAAGGTCCATCATAAGGTGCGCATCAACTACTATCCGCCGCGCGGCGACAACAAAGAGGGATGGGACAACATTGATATTTTTGGCTGGCTTGGCTACCCGATGCAGATCAAGGTGGATTTCCTATGCCGCGACTCGATTCTTGCCGCGCCCATCGTGCTCGATCTGGTTTTGTTTCTCGACCTGGCGCAGCGCGCGGGGATGCGCGGGATCCAGGAATGGCTGAGTTTCTATTTCAAATCGCCGATGACCGCGCCGGGGCTTTATCCGGAGCATGATTTGTTCATCCAATCGATGAAATTGAAGAACACGTTGCGGTGGATGATGGGCGAGGAGTTGATTACGCACTTGGGGCAGGAGTATTACGACTGAGGGCAGTTGCCGGTCGGCTCCGCTGGAGCCTTCAGCTTTCAACGGATGGGGCAAAGCCGAAGTGGATTCCCCGGGCAACTCGCCTCGGAAATGACGCATGACGTACGGCTTGCCGCTAAGCGTGGGCGGCGGATTTGGCCTCGACGGCGTCGAGGACACGGCCGGAATAAATGAGCGCGGCACCGGCGTTCATGCTGACGGCCACGCCGAGCGCTTCTGCGATTTCTTCCCGAGTCGCGCCCGCCTTGAGGGCGGCATCCGTGTGAAACACGATGCAGCCATCGCAACGCGTGGTGACCGCGACGGCCAGCGAGATAAGCTGGCGCGTCTTCTCGCCGAGCTTGCTGGTTTTCGAGTTGGCTGCGCTGAGAGTCTGATACCGCTTGACCGTGTCAGGCGACAGCTTCGCGAGATCGCCGACGCGGGCGCCGATTTCCTTGTGGTATTGATTCCAATCCATGACCATGGGTTTTCTGCTTTAGCGAGGATCTCCATCCTGTGGGCAGCGCACTGAAGCGCCCCGAAAACAACTTCCCATTCAGACGATAGCGAATAGCCCTCAGAACCGGGACGGTTAAGGGGAACGGCGGACGGCATTATACTTGCTGGGCGCGCGGATGTGATATCTTCTCGAGTTCGCCCTGGCCTGCCTCAGGTCGGGGTTAGTTGCAGTAGCGGCGCGGCCCTTTCCTTTCATGCCCGCGAGAAGTCAACCTAGGGATAAGGAGCAGTTTTCCATGAAGAGTTCGTACAACGGCAAACCCATACCAGCCGACGGAAGCGCCATTGGCTACGCCGGGGGCGAATTGCAAGTGCCGGACACCCCGACCATTCCGTTCATCGAAGGCGACGGGACCGGGCGGGACATTTGGAAGGCGTCGCAACGCGTGTTTGACGCGGCGGTGGGGCAGGCTTATGGCGGGAAGCGGCGCGTGGCGTGGTTTGAAGTTTTCGCCGGCGAGAAAGCGTTCAACACATTCAGGGAATGGCTGCCGAGTGACACGGTCGATGCCATCCGCGACTTTCGTATAGCGATTAAAGGACCGCTGACGACTCCGGTGGGAGGCGGGATTCGTTCGTTGAACGTGACGCTGCGGCAGGTGCTCGATCTTTATTCCTGCGAACGGCCAGTCAAGTATCTTCCGGGAGTTCCCTCCCCGGTGCGCGCACCGGAAAAAATGGATGTCATGATCTTCCGGGAAAACACGGAGGACGTGTACATCGGAATTGAATGGAAATCCGGGACGCCGGAAGCAAAAAAGCTGCTGGAATTCTTGAACAACGAAATGCTGAAAGACGGGAAGAAGCAGATCCGCTGGGATTCCGGCGTGGGTATCAAACCGATTTCGCCGACGGGGACCAAGCGCCTGGTGCGGCGCGCAATCAAGTACGCGCTCGAGAATGGGCGGAGGAGCGTTACCCTGGTGCACAAAGGGAACATCCAGAAATTCACGGAAGGCGCTTTCCGGGACTGGGGCTACGAACTGGCGCGCGAAGAGTTCCGTGCGCAAACAGTGACGGAGCGCGAGAGCTGGATTCTCGACAATAAGGACAAGAACCCGGGGCTGGCCGTCGAGCAAAACGCCGCGAAGATCGAGCCGGGTCTCGAACAAGCAACCGAAGCGTTCAAGAAAACGGTGTATGACGAAGTAAAGAAGACACTCGATGCGATTTACGCAACGCATGGCCATGGCCAGTGGAAGCAGAAGGTGATGATTAACGACCGCATCGCAGATTCCGTGTTTCAACAGGTGCTGATGCGCGCGGACGAGTACAGCGTGCTGGCGACTTCCAACTTGAATGGCGATTACCTTTCCGATGCCTGTGCGGCGCAGGTAGGCGGGCTGGGCATGGCTCCGGGATCGAACATTGGCGACGGCTACGGCGTTTTCGAAGCAACGCACGGCACCGCGCCGAAGTATGCGGACAAAGACGTCATCAATCCAAGTTCGGTGATGCTTTCGGGCGCGATGATGTTCGAGTTCCTGGGATGGAAGGACGCTGCGAAGCTGATCGAGGACGGCATTGCGCGCACGATTCAGCAGAAGCGCGTGACGTACGACCTCGAGCGGTTGATGCCGGGCGCAACCAAGCTGGGTACTTCGGCGTTTGCGTCGGCCATTATTGAGAACATGCAGGGAACCGCGGCAGCGCGGCGATAAAAAGGAGTTTAAGGAAGCAAAGGATATAGAGAGGTAAAAGATCAAAAGCCGCCATCCACTGGCACGGAAATTTACAGACGGCGGTTCCCGTTCCTCGCCATCCTTTACTTCTTGGAATTTCCTTTGCCTCATTCGGTTCCAAACAATTCGGCTACGAAAGGACCAAGATGAGTCGGAAAAAAGTGACGGTCGTGGGAGGCGGTTTCGTGGGATCGACCACGGCGCAGCGTCTGGTCGACAAGGAACTGGCGGACGTGGTGCTCATGGATATTTTGGATGGGCCTCCGGCGGGAAAAGCTCTGGACATGCTGGAGTCCGGGCCGATTACGCGAACCGATTCCCACGCGGTGGGAATCTGCACGGCGACCGGAGATTGTTCCGCAACGGCGAACAGCGACGTGGCGGTCATCACCGCGGGATTTCCGCGCAAGCCGGGAATGAGCCGCGACGATTTGCTGAAGGCCAACTATGACGTTGTGAAGGCTGTGGTCGAGCAGATCGTCAAGCATTCGCCGAACTGCATCCTCATCATGGTGACAAACCCGCTGGACGCGATGGCGCAAGCGGCACTGAAGGTTAGCAAGTTTCCGAAAAACCGCGTGATGGGCATGGCGGGAGTGCTGGATTCGGCGCGCATGAGCTCTTTTGTCGCGATGGAATGCAAAGTAAGCGTGGAGAACGTGCACTCGTTCGTGCTGGGAGGACATGGTGACGACATGGTGCCGCTGCCGCGTTATTCGACGGTCGCGGGAATTCCCCTCCCCGACTTGCTGCCGAAAGAACGCATTGATGCGATTGTGGAGCGTACCCGCAAAGGCGGAGCGGAGATTGTGAATCTGCTGAAGACGGGTTCGGCGTACTACGCGCCCTCGGCGGCAGCGGTGGAAATGGTGGAAGCGATCTTGAAGGACAAGAAAAAGATTTTGCCCTGCTGCGTGTACCTGGAGGGCGAGTATGGAATCAAGGGGCTGTTCGTCGGCGTGCCGGTGAAGCTGGGCGCGAATGGCGTGGAAGAAATTATCCAGATTAAATTGACGCCGGAGGAAAATGCGGCGCTGCAAAAGTCGGCTCATTCGGTGAAAGAACTCGTTACGGTTTTGGGGGTGTGAAGTGCCAGCTTATCTTCGCTGGTCTCTCGCGCGGAGGAGACCCGTGAAGACCGCAAACTTTGCGATTCACAATGATCTGTCTTTGGCTTGGCATCTTTGCTGCGCGATTCTTGAGCCGGAGGCTTCGAGCGCCGGAAAAATTGCTGGCGCGAAAAATCAGCAACCGTGAAAATGATGAGGAGAGCGATGCGACAGTGCAAAGCCTTGTTCTTTGCGGTGCTCTTGGGGTTTGTTGCGATAACGTTGGCGAACAGCGAGACGAAGCCGGTGCGCGTAGCGTTGGTGAAGATGCCTTACGTGGGGGAGCGGAACGTTGCGGACACTTCGCGTGGGCCGGACTATCTGGAAGAAGGCGGCATAAGAAAGATGCTCGAACAGCAAGGCGTTCAGGTGCAGCCAACGGTTACGGTGGCGCTGACGGCGGACGAAGAAAAGGCTTACGGTTCGTGGAACCACTTGGCGCTGGCGAGCGGTGATATGTCAAAGCTTGTTGCCGAAGAACGGCGAAAAGGCAATCTTCCGATTGGGCTGCTAGCGAATTGCAACGGACTGTTGGGGATGTTGAGCGGGCTGCAACACTCCGGGCCGTCCGCGAAACCCCTGCGCGTGGCCATGGTGTTCATTGACGCGCACGGTGATTTCAATACACCGGAGACGACGCTGAGCGGGATGCTTGGCGGCATGCCGGTGGCGATCGCGGCCGGGCAGTGCCTGACGCGGATGCGCATGAAGGCGGGACTGGAGCCGGCAATCCCCACGCGGCATATTGTCGAAGTGTGCGTGCGGGACACCGACCCGCTTGAGCAGGAGTTGTTGGACCGCTCGGAGATTCAGCAGCTCACCCTGGAAGACGTGCGCACGCGCTCCGCGAACTTGCATAGGGAGATGAAGCGCCTTTCCGAACTCGCGGACGTGATTTACGTCCACGTGGACATGGACGGCCTTGATCCGCGAGAAGTGCCGGGAGTGGCGCTTCCCGTTCCCAACGGACCGACGAGCGCGGAGCTCGCGGCCGCTCTCACGGAAATGTTCAGGTACGAGAAGGTTGGAGCGTTTGGCGTGGCGGCGATGCCTTATGACGATCACGACAAAACCGGCATTGCGCGGCGGGCGGCCTACAACCTCATTCTTGGCGCGGTGAAGGGCGTCGAGGAGCGGAAGAGCGAGTAGCCCCTTTCTCACCCGTAGAACCTTTGGCCGGTTGCGCCAAAACGGGGCTGTCGCCCGGAAAGCTAGTTTCTTCCCTGGTTCAACGAAAGCAGATTGTTCGCTTCGATCGGGATGAGCGGCAAACAGCATCCCCCGACAAAGCTCTAGGCGGCGCACTCGCCGCGGCCGAGTTTGAGAGAGAAAGTCTCCGAATCGCCCCAATCTAGGAAAATATCCTCGCTAGCGCTGGTAACCGTCGCGAGCGGACGGAGCCGCTCAGTAACGGCATTGTCCGGCGTGCGGCCAACCCACTCGGAGAAGGACTCGCCGCGCTGGCGATCCTGCTGATAAAAAGTGAGGAGTTCGCGGATGATCGCCGGGATCGGGCGCGCAGGGACAGACATGATTTGCCGCCCAAATCGCACGCCATCGGCATCGACTTTGCCTCCGAGCAGCAATTGATAGTAAGGAGCTTGCTGGTCTCCGATCTTGCGCACGTTTCCATAAAAGCCGATGTCGGCGATGTGGTGCTGCCCGCAGGAATTCGGGCAGCCGCTGATTTTGATGCGAAGCTTCTTGATTTCGGGGTCGTCGTAGCCTTCGAGAGCGTGCGAAAGTTCATCGGCCAGCGTCAGCGAACGGGTGATGCCGAGATTGCAAGTTGTGGCGCCAGGGCAGCCGGTAACGTCAGAGATGGTGAGCGCTCCGGGAATCGCCAGGTCGAGCGAGCGGAGGTCATGATAAGTGTCGCGGGCGCGCTCGAGAGGCACCCAGGGAACCACCAGGTCCTGATTAATGGCAATGCGCACGCCGGTGAGATTGTGCTTTTCGAGAAGATCGGCGAGGCCGCGCATCTGCCGGCTGTGAAACGTTCCCGCAGGAAGCTTGATCCAAATCGCTCCGTAGCCGTTCTGACGTTGCGCCATGAGGTTGTGCTCGGCCCAGCGATCGTATTCGGAATCGATTGCGGAATTGTCCAATCTGAGCGTCAAAGGCGCAGGAGAGATATTGACAAGCACCGGCCGGATCGGAGAAGGAACGGTGAAGACTTCCGCAGGCGCTTGCGAGGTTTTGCGCTTTTCAAAAACCAGCCGGCGAAACTCTTCAATTCCCTTTTCGCGTAGAACGAACTTCAAGCGCGCCTTGAATTTGTTCTTGCGGTTGCCGGTTTCGGTGAAGACTCGCAGAACGGCTTCGATGGTAGGCAGCAACTCTTCTTCGGGAAGAAAATCCGTGAGGACCGCGGACTCGGTTGGGAGGCTGCCCAACCCCCCGCCGACAAGGACTTTGAAGCCGCGGCGCGCGGTGCCATTCGAGCCGCGCACCTGCGCGATCAACCCAACGTCGTGGATGCCTGCAACGGAGCAGCCACCATCATCCGCGCAGCCGGAGAAAGCAATTTTGAACTTGCGCGGCAAATCGTGGAAATCGGGATGCCGCAAGAGGTAGCGTGAGACACCGAGCGCATAAGGCGTAACGTCAAAGGCTTCACCCGGGCAGATTCCTGCGACCGGGCATGCCGTGACGTTGCGCACAGTGTTGCCGCAAGCTTCGCGAGTAGTCAGCCCGCAATCGGCCAGTAAACGCATCGCCGCAGGCACATCTTCGAGTTTGACAAAATGGAACTGGACGTTTTCGCGCGTCGTAAGGTGACCCCGACCGGTTGAATACTCATCGGCAATACGAGCCAGGACGCGAAGTTGCGACGGCTTTAGCACGCCGGCGGCAACCTTTACACGCAACATCTGGAAGCCTGGCTGCCGCTGACCGTAGGTGCCGTGCTTCAGGCGAAACGGCCGGAATTGCTGTTCGGTGATTTCGCCGTGGCGGAGTTGGTGAACGCGCTGTTCAAACACTGCGATCTCCGCCTCGATCGCCTCGCGGCTGTGTCTTTCCTCGACCTCAGTGGTTGTGGCGACGGTCATAAAGAGTAGCTCCCAAATCTGATCCCTGACAAAATCCCCGGCCAAAAATGAAAAAGCCCACTCACCAGTCTTTCTGGCAAGTGGGCTTCGGAACTCTTGTGATTGCGCTAGGCTAAGTCCGGAAACGCCTCAGGCCAGAGATGGTTGCTCTTTGACACGCAGCACTACACGCGCATTGACAACACATCATCTGGCAGCAGATCCTCATCAAAAGATAGAATACTTTCTCCGACTCACCCCTGTCAAAAGCAACCCGCATCAAAAATTAGATGCATGCAATCCAAAAAAGTAATCCACCACCTTGCGGCTTCTATCCCCTAGCTTCGGAAGCCGGGAGCGCGCTAAACCATGGCGCTACAA
>Ga0182038_10000122_pt1 | contig 38259 bp, 27 predicted proteins | sample sta12Can44000108_FD_125976 | JGI IMG/M metagenome (GOLD analysis project Ga0182038, IMG submission 125976) | Lab enrichment of tropical soil microbial communities from Luquillo Experimental Forest, Puerto Rico - statanox.12C.anox.44.000.108 | ecosystem: Environmental > Terrestrial > Soil >...
GATCTCAGGCATAACGGGACATCCTTTCGCGGGCGCTTCCGGAGCCGTTCCAATGAGCGCAATTGTACGCTTTCTCGGGAGTGTTCTGCCGAGATGCGTTGGGGAGTGTCGGCTTGCCAATTGCCTGGGTTCTGGCGATCACGTCAGCACTAGACCACGGGGCTTCGGCGCATTGACAGGAAACACGGTTTAACTTCACCACACCAGGTCTCCTTTATAGCGTTTAAACGCTCCGCCCATCCTAACAACGCGGTGATGCCGAGAACACCCAATGGCCAACGCTGCAAAGACTCTGCCACGGGCCAGCGAGGGTGGTAACCGACAAATGCCTAAGAGGCTCATTCTTCTGACTGGCCGTGGCCCCCTCGGGTCATGAGGATTGCAGCCTTTCTCTGTAGTTGAAAGTTAAGGAAGGCGAATCAACCAGGGCAGGGCGCGTTGGCGAAATGTATACTCGATAAGAGAGAAGCGCCAAAGGGAACCCTTTCGCATGGTTCCTCGACGCTGCAACCCGGAGAGGCCGATGGGCGTGGAGCATTTCGACGTATTGATCATGGGCGCGGGCCTGTCCGGCATCGACGCGGCTTATCACCTACAGAAATACTGCCCGAATAAAAGATTGGTCATCCTAGAGCAGCGAGAACGCATCGGCGGAACCTGGGATTTGTTTCGCTACCCGGGCGTCCGCTCGGACTCAGACATGTTCACCATGGGCTTTTCATTCCGGCCGTGGACGAGCCGCAAGGCGATTGCCCCAGGCGAAGATATCCGCAACTACGTCACTCGAACCGCGCAGGACGAAGGCATCGACCAACACATTCGGTTCCGCCACAGGGTGGAGCGCGCAGCGTGGTCATCCCGAGATGCGACTTGGACGGTGAGTGCAGTGCGGCAGGAACCCGACGGGCGCGAAGAGCCGGTAACGCTGACCTGCAACTTTTTGTTCTCGTGCGCGGGTTATTACCGCTATCGCTCGGGTTACCTTCCGGAGTTTCCAGACATTGGCCGCTTCACCGGCCGCATCGTTCATCCACAAGCGTGGCCCGAGGATTTGGACTATACCGGCAAGCGCGTGATCATCATCGGCAGCGGCGCGACTGCCGTAACGCTTATGCCCGCGATGGCCAAGACCGCCGGTCACGTGACGATGCTGCAACGCTCGCCGACATATATCGTTTCCATGCCCGAACAAGACGCCATCGCCAATTTCCTGGTGCGCCTCATGCCAGCGGCATGGGCCTACAGAATCTGCCGGTGGAAGAACGCCGCCTACATGACATATGTCTATCAACTGGCGCAGCGCTTTCCGAATTTTGTAAAGACCGGAATCATCAAGAAGATCCGCAAGGAGTTAGGTCCGGAGTATGATGTCGGAACGCACTTTACACCCCGCTACAGTCCGTGGCAACAGCGGCTGTGCCTGGTCCCGGACGGAGACCTGTTCGAGGCCATCAGGGCCGGACGAGCGAGCGTGGTTACTGGCCGCATCGAACGCTTCACCGAAAAAGGCATTCGCTTGCAATCGGGAGATGAGCTCGAAGCCGATATGGTGGTAACGGCGACAGGCCTTGTGCTGCAGGCGTTCGGCGGAGCGAACCTTGAGGTCGACGGACACAAGGTGGACTTTGGCAAGACGCTGGCCTACAAAGGCGTGATGTTCTCGGGCGTGCCGAACGCGGCCTCGGTGTTCGGCTACATCAATGCTTCCTGGACCCTTAAAGCCGACTTGATCTGCGCCTATGTTTGCCGGTTATTGAATCTGATGGACCGGAAAGGCTCACGCCAGGTCACGCCCCGGAACGGCCAGGAGGCGCCGGTGGCGCCTTTTGTACAAAACTTCACTTCGGGATATGTGCAAAGAGCGATCACAAGTTGGCCCCAGCAAGGCTCGAAGGCGCCTTGGCGTGTTTATCAGAACTACTTCCGCGACCTTTGGAGCCTGAAGTGGAGCCCTGTAGATAACAAGGCCTTGGAGTTCTCGAGCCCAATGGCAGCTCCGTCAAAGCCCGTGGGGGAAATGGCCCCTCAGCAACTCGCTTGACGCGCGCTTTGCGGATCTCGTTGCACGGATGCCGAAGGAAGGCCTGTGGAGAGAGTATGATATTGGTCGTCTAGGCAGGGAGGGACTCCGGTGACCCCCAACGATTTTCGCCGCTTGGCCCTCAGCTTCCCCGAAGCCGCCGAGCGCGCCCACATGAACCATCCCGACTTCCGCGTGCGTGGCAAGATCTTCGCGACACTCCACTATCCCGATAAGTCCTGGGGCATGGTCAAACTGAGTCCGATCGAGCAAGAAATGTTTGTGCGTGCTGAACCTGCTATCTTCATCCCCGTGAAAGGTGCTTGGGGTCGGAAAGGCTGCACCAGTGTCTGTCTAAAGCCCGCCAAGAAGTCCACGGTACGCCGCGCTCTGGCCGCCGCTTGGTCCCTCGCGGCACCCGAGGATCTGTCCGGTGCGTCCAATGCCAACTCCCATCTTGCCGCCGTTCTCCCCCCGGCGAATGCCAGGCGCTCACGCCGAAGGAAAGTGTGACTTGAATGGTCGTCTCGTCCGGCAACATTTCATAGCTCAAGATCGTTGATTCATCAGGGGACTGATCATGCGGCGGCATACGCCTTGCTCTTCGACGCCGCCCTCAGGTGGCCTGCGGTCGGCTCCACAGTGCAATGGATTTGCTCATTTCTTACCGTGCACGCCCCTCGCTTAGCGCCTCAGTCAGAATCAGTTAGTTTTTGGGAAACTATTTTCTGTTTTTCTCGTTTCAATGAATGTCACCGCCTTGGCGGCCGGTCCAGCAGCCGCGGGAGTTCATGTTTATGAGAAGCCTGTTATCCGACTTGCGTTTTTCTTTGCGCACCCTGCGCCTCAACCCGGCGTTCTCGGCAGCGGCCATTGTGGTTCTCGCTCTCGGCATTGGTGCCAACACCGCAATCTTCTCCGTCGTCAATGCCGTCATCCTGCGTCCGCTACCCTTTGACGATCCTTCCCGCATCATGCAGGTCTGGCACGTTCCTCCGGCCAAGAGCTTCCCCGGCTTGACCATGTTCTCGGTTTCTCCCGCCAATTACCTGGACTGGCGGAGTCAAAGCTCCTCATTTGAGCAAATGGCCGCTTACGGATTCCGCTCTTTTACGATCGCCGGGAAAGAACGGCCCGAAGCCATCAGGGCCGCCGCCGTCGCCCCTGATTTCTTCGCGATCCTCCGCGTCGCGCCCCTTCTGGGCCGCGCTTTCACGCCTGATGAAGATCGCCCCGGCGAGGGTCATGTTGTCGTGCTTGGTTACAATTTCTGGCGCGATCATTTTGCCTCGGACCGCCACGTCGTTGGCCGCAATATTCTTCTCGATGGTGAAACCTATTCCGTCGTCGGCGTCATGCCGGAAACGTTTCGCTTTCCGGTCTGGGCCAAGATCTGGATTCCACTCGCGTGGACCGATGAAACCCGCGCCGTTCGGGGCAATCACAACTACCTCGTCATCGCCCGGCTGAAGAAAGGCGTGGACATCCGCCAGGCGCAAGCCGAATTAAGCGCAATTTCCACGCGCCTCGAACAGCTCTATCCCGAAGACGACAAGGGCTGGGGTGCTGTCATCCTGCCTTTGCGGGAAGAGCTTGTCGGCGATGTGCGTCCGGCCCTTCTCGTTCTTTTTGGGGCGGTCGCCTTCGTTCTGCTGATTGCTTGTGCGAATGTCGCCAATCTCGTGCTCGCGAAAACTCTCGCGCGGCGTAAGGAGATCGCCATTCGAACCGCGCTTGGCGCCAGTCGCCTTGTCGTCCTGCGTCAGATCCTCGCGGAAACCGTGCTTCTCTCCGTTGTCGGCGGGGCACTCGGTCTGTTTCTCGCCCGTTTCGGCATTAGCCTCATCGTGAAAGTCCTCGGCGATCGCATTCCCCCGTTCATGCAAGTCACGCTGGATGTGCCGGTGCTGACTTTTACTCTTTTGCTTTCTGTTGTCGCCGGTGTCCTGGCAGGTCTTATTCCATCAGTGCGCTTTACGAGAGCCGATGTCAACGAAGCCCTCAAACAAGGACAGAGCCGCGGCAGTTCCGATGCGCGCGGCGGTGGAACGCGCCGCCTGCTCGTCGTTTCCGAAGTCGCGCTTTCCCTAGTCCTGCTCATTGGCGCCGGCCTCATGATCCGCAGTCTTTGGGAGCTTCGCAAAGTCCAGCCGGGCTTCGATTCGCAGAACGTGCTCACCATGACCGTGCCGCTTCCTGCAAACCGATATGCGTCTCCTGCCGGTCAAATTCATTTCTTCCAGGGTGTCCTTGCACAGATCCGGGCTCTTCCCGGTATCGATTCCGCGGGCGTGATTGATAGCTTGCCGCTGAGCGGCCATGGCGGCTCGCATCAACCCTTTTCGATCGAAGGCCGTCCAGTTCAGCAAATGTCCGACCAACCCGAAGTGGATGTTCGTCTGATTAGTCCCGGCTACCTCCGCGCGATGCACATTCCCGTCTTGAGAGGACGCGACCTGACAGACACCGATGCGGCGGGCGGGCCCGGTGGGGCGCTCATCAGCGATTCCCTCGCACGGCGTTTCTGGCTCAAGGAAGATCCAATTGGCAGGCATATTACGCTGACCTTTTTCCCAGGCGTCGTTCGCGAAATCGTCGGCGTTGTCGGCGACGTGAAGCTCGACTCACTGGACGAAAGGCGCCCCGTGGCTACGATTTACATCCCGCTGGCGCAGCTAACCGTGCCGGCTCAGCAGACCTGGCATTCTTTCGGCATGACCTTTGCCGTGCGCACGAATTCCGATCCCACGAATTCTGTTTCCGCCGTGACTAAGGCGATCCACGAGGTTGGCCCGGATCTTCCCGTCGTCGACGTGATGAGTATGAGCGACGTGATTGCGCAGTCCGTTTCTCCCCAGCGGTTCAATATGCTTCTGCTCGCCAGCTTCGCTGGGCTCGCACTGATGCTAGCCGGCGTCGGCATCTACGGCATGCTTTCCTACACCGTTCGCCGCCGCGTTCGCGAAATCGGGATTCGCATAGCGCTTGGCGCCTCCAACACTGACGTCATTCGAATGGTTTTGGCCGACGGGTTGAAGCCCATCCTTGTCGGTGTCGCCCTTGGTGTCGCCGCCGCGCTGGCGCTTAGCCGCGTCGTATCTTCTCTCATCTTTGGAGTGCGCGCGACGGACCCGCTCACGTTTGCCGCTGTTGCTCTGCTTGTTTTGCTCGTCGGCATCTTTGCAACAATCACTCCGGCCTGTCGCGCCACGCGCATCGACCCCGTTCGCATCCTTCACGAAGAGTGAGGGGCGATGTAACCGGTTGTAGTGAAATTTGGCTTGCTTAGTTTGCGAAATTGGGGCCACGACCGCAAATTCCATTCCTTTCTTACTGCCAACAATCGGGAATCTGCCGACAACGGACGACTCGTTAGGAATTCGCCGTGGACAAGTTTACCTGCTGAAGCTCTCTGTAGCATTTCTTTCCCACCTGTGGGATGGCCTGAAGCTAGCGCCGCATGCAAATCCAGCATCGTAATAACTGAATATTTGATTTCGAGCCGCCGGTGCGCCGAGGCTAGCGGGTAGACCAACGCTTATTATGGTTTCAGACCTGCGTCATTCGGGATGCGCGTAGACTGGCAAATTCGGTGTGGGACTCTCATAGTCCTGGCCGTATTTATTCTTGTGACTTAGCAGCGCGCTGCGCTGCTCAGCGAGGCGTAGAACTCCTAAGGAGTGAGCTGACTCCGAAATTTCGAAAGTGCGCGTGAGGGTGCTTAAATCTTCCGGTAATGCGCGTTCATCCCACACGTGCATTTCATAGCGCCCGGGGGGCATGTTGGAAATCGTGATCACACCTTTGCGATCAGAGATTCCGTAATAGGGAGTTCTAAGAGCCACGACCACAGCGCTCATCTCTGGGTGAATGTTGCAAAAAATGTAGCTGATGCCGGGCCGGTCAAATACGACGGTCCGGCTGGTTCCGGCCTCATACAATCCCAGGTCAAATCGCTTTCCCTCGAATAGCGAGAACACGTTATGAAAGAAGGGGTCACTGTTCGGGAACTCAACCGGTTGTCCAACTTGAACCACAAGCACGTGCGGCGAAAAACTTTTGTTTTTTTGCACGAGTCGCAATCGACGCTGACTGCGAGGAGGTTGTACCTCGGTCGCATCGCCGAGTCGGTTGAGCCAGACAACTGCGTCGGATACATCCGCTGTCCGTGGCGAAGGAGCGCCCGTAAGCTCCACTCTTCCAATTGCAGTAACGGATTGCGCCAACGAAACGGAAGGCACACGTAGCATAACCAAAAGCAGCAGGCAAGCGAAAACGCGCGTATGGGTGCAGTTGGTCCGCGGCGGGAGAGTACTCTCCATGGTTAGGAATGCCATGCTTTCAAAAGAGCACTCCAATGCTCAGGTTGACTTGGCCGGCGGCATCGGAGTTCCCAAGGATCGAGAAGGTCCGTAAGCGGCGATATTCTGCGGAAAAGAGCAGGTTGGACCGCGGTCGGTAAATGAAATTCAAAAGTGAGCTACGGTTGCGCGCCAGAGAGGGATCGAAGTAACTCTGCAGCGCAGCGGGGAAAAAGCGAAGGTCCCGCGCTAGAGCATTGTCCTCTCCAAAGGCTCCATTCCATTCGAACTTCTCGGTCTGCCGGAATTTTAGCTGTGCCCAGCCTCCGGTTGCATTCAAGCCTCTTACTTGAGTAGCCGGATCCGTGATTGGGCCGCTGAATAAGACGCTTCGTCCGATTCCACCGCCCAGTCCGCCCAGCGCCCGGCCCCGATAGAATTCTCCCGAGAGTTCCCACCGGTTGCTTAGGGGGACGGTCCAGTCTGTAGTGCCTGCCCAGCCGTCCACCATTCGATGGAAGCCCCAGTTTTGACGGCTATAAAAGCCTCCGATTCCGAGCGTGAGATCGCGCCCGAAGACACGGTGACTCCAGGCCATGCGCGTGCCGTAGGCGGGCTGCTTGGATGCTTCTCCTGCCTGTGGCGCCCGCAAAAATTGCGAAGAAGGAGGTTCACCTGTTAAGGGATCCAAGATTCCTCCTTGAAGCAGGATACTGGAGTTTTCCGAAATGTTAAGCCGATGCTCAATGCGGACTTGAGGTGTCCAGTTCCACAGATTGCCCGCGTAGGAGAATGCCGGAACGGCAAGAGATGCCAAAGAACTCGGGGAAAGCGGAGAAAAAAAAGGGACATCCTGACCTGCCATAAGGGTTGTGTTAGGCCATGCCATGCGCACCGTTCCGGTGCGAAGTCGGGCTAAACCGAAACTCACACCATTGAGGGCATTCGGAAATCCACCTGCAAAATCAAATTGCACGTCGGCGCTGACCTTGGCTCCCCTGACTTCCGGGCCAAATACTTCGAAACTCAACAGCGACTGTCGCAAACTCCCGCCAAAGCTGCCGCCGGCCTCGATTGGATGATCCGGAGGGACAAGGGCAGGGAAGTCTAGGTTGTCCACTTCACCGCGGTTGGCAAAGAGGTTTAGAAGCACAATCCCGGAAAGCCGGACGCGGTATTTGGAGGCGCTTGCGACCCTTGTTTGATATAGCTCACCGAGCTTTGCATTCGTCAGCTGCTGATCTTCTTCCAGCTTCTTGAGGGCTTCTTCGGTGCCCTGACTCGCCGATGCCGCTGCGCCGGCGTCTACTCGGGCCTGCTCTCCAACTGTAGCCGGAGCGGCTTTCGGTTGCGTTGCGACCGCGGCGACTTGGCGACGAGTCGCCTCTAAGTCCTTGCGTAGCTCAAGCATTTCCGTACGGGAATGGACCAGCTCCCGGCGCATTTCCTCCAAGGAGGACTTCAGTTCGAGCATTTGGTTCTGCAAGTCGCGCACGCTGTTATCGGTAGTCTCCAAGCCTGTTGGCGGAGTTGGCTTCCCCGCTTCCTGGCCCCTCCCTCGCGGAGAGCCGATGCAGAGAACTAGAATCACGGCGCACAGCTTTGCCGTTCCTGGGATTAAATTCACAAGACGCACGGAGCACCCCCGAAAAAGCCGGTGTAGAAAGAGGTCGTTCAGGCGGCGATGCTAAGTCGCTAGCACTCCATCCTCGGGGACGCCAACGGGTAGCACGAGTTTGAAAACTGTCTTTCCGGCTCCGGTGCTCTCCAGACAAGCGCTGCCCCCATGATCCCGAAAAATCTTCTGGCAAATCGCAAGCCCCAGTCCAATTCCATTGCGCTTTCCATAGCTGGTGAACGGTTGGAACAACTTGGCCCGAACCGGCTCGGCGATGCCAGGCCCGTTATCCTCAATACGAATCTCGATGGCGTATTCGCTCTCACAAAGGCTAACCTCGATTTTTCCGGAGTCTGGCGGCACCACCTCGCAAGCATTCAGCAGCATGTTCGCAAAGACCCGCTCAATTTTCTTTTGGTCAAACCAGGTTTCGCATCGCCCCTCGCGGCACACGGAGATATTTACGCATTGAAACTCGGGCCGCGCACGCACGGTATGGATAGCCCGTTCCACCGCAACCTCGACAGGGCCGAACACACGTCGCAAGGACTCCCGTGCCTGGGAGAATTCGAGAAGGGAGTCAACAAGGTCAGTAAGCTGATCAACCGCCACGCGAATTTCCCTGTACAGCTCTTCGCGCTGGCGGGGATCAAGATGTTTTTCGCACAAGAACTCAGCGTTGGCGACGACAGCGGTTAGCGGATGTCGCAGATCGTGAGAAATGGAGCTGGCCATTCGACCGATGGTGGCAAGGCGCTCCGCCCCTAGCAGTTCTTGCTGCGTACGCTGGAGACTGGCGCGCATTCTTTCAAAAGCGGCAGTCAGTTCCGCCACTTCGTCACCGCTGCGATTCGCGACGGGATAGGCAAAGTCCCCCTTCTCGAGCGCACGCACTCCTGCTACTAAATTCGCCAACGGCTTCGTAAACGTTCTCGAGATAAGAAAGACGAGAACGCCTCCCCCCAAAATCGCAATTGCGCCAAGCGCCAGAAGCAGACGATTCAAAGCATCTAGAAAAACGGCGGCTTTGTCGAACGACTTCAGCACGGTAAGACGTACAAATGGAGCAACGCTCGGGGCTAACTCAACCGTCGTAGCGAGAAACTCCTCCTCCCCTAACCCAACCTCCTTGGGACCCGACAGCGAGGGGCCCGATGGATTCGGCATGAAGCGCGCCAAGTCAGATTCCTGCTCTCGCTGTAACGTGCTCACCACTAGAACATTGCCGTAATAGAATGCCACTTGGCTTGACGCGATGCGGCTGAGGTCAGCAGCAACCGCGTCCGAGATTTCATAGCCCACGCCGAGCACCCCGAGCACGTTGCGGTCTTTCGGCGATCCGAAATAAATGGGTTGCAGGAACACTTCATAGAGACGCCCCGCCCCATACCACCAAAAGCTTCGTTGATCGCCGCCTAGAGAATTCCTAAGCAAGTCTTGGGCGGCGCCGCGCGTGATTCCGGGAAATGCCGTGTGAATTGCCAACACTTTGCCGGTCGGGCTGGCAAGGAGAAACAGGTCGCTCGGTGCAAGACGCCAAATGTCTGCCGATGCATCTTGGATTGTTGCTGGATCCTGGGTGGTCATCAGGGCCCTGAGGCTTGGGAGGTTCGCCAGCAGTTCCGCGGAGTGGGTTAGGTTGACTTCTCGCTGGCGCTGTACGTTGCGAAATATGGCCACCGAACTGCGAAGGTCTTCCGCAATTTCCTTGCGTAATTGGATGCGAACGCTTCGTCGAACCATCCAAAGCGTTGCACAGGTAAGGCCAGAGGACACAAGAGCGAGTGAGAATAGAAGTTTTGTTCGCAGCTGGAGCCTAATAACTCTTCCTCGGCGGTTCTTTTCCGCGAGCATCGCTTCAGCCTAAGGTACGAACTTGTACCCCGAGCCGTGGACGGTCTGGAAGTGGACGGGGTCGCTGGGGTGGTCTTCCAGTTTTAGCCGAAGCCGCCAGATATGATTGTCGACCGTCCGGGTGGAAGGGTAATTCTCGTATCCCCAGACCTCATTTAGGAGCTCCGAACGGGAGATAACGCGCCCAGGATTCTGCGAAAAGAATTTCAGCACTTTGAATTCTTGCGTGGTCATCGGAACTTGCTGCCCGTCCCGCGTCAGCTCCATCTTTGCAAAGTCCACGGAGATGCGGTCGAAGACAAACACCCCCTCGCCATCCACGCGGCTAGCCCGGCGTACTACTGCGTGCACGCGGGCAAGCAGTTCCCGCGGACTGAAGGGTTTGGTGACATAATCGTCTGCGCCGGTTTCTAGGAGTAGCACCTTATCCGCCACATCGGTCTTCGCGCTCAAGACAATCACTGGCAGCGAAGGGGCCTTCTTCTTGATCTCGCGGCACACGTCGCTGCCGGGGATTCCCGGCAATCGAAGGTCCAGAACAACCACTGACGGAGGGGAAGAATGAAATGCGTCAAGACCCGCCTTTCCGTTTGGTGTGAGCTCCACGAGGTAATTCTCTGACTCAAAGAGCCTCTTTAGCGCCCTTTGAACGGCGCGATCATCTTCGACGATCAAAACCTTCTCCATCGCTAAACCCACGATCCCACCAATGTCCCGCACGCGTTCCTGGTTCGCCTGGCCTCTTACAGGTTCCGAGGTCACGGCCACGCTTCTCAAACTACCAAAGCCTGGGCCAGAAATAAATCACCTGCGAGCCCCCCGTTGGACATTTCATGTTAAAACCGAGAGACACTCAGGAGACAATTCCGTGACAATTCCCGTTAGGCTGGATACACCGTCGAGCAGCGCCTGTCTGGGCGGAAGTTCAAGACGGAAAATGGACGTAGCGCAGAAAAATTCCGGGACAACCCCAGTCCCTTCATTCGCTTAGCTTCCGTTCTCAATAAGGATTGCGTTGTTGCAGTCCCCGCGACGCAGTTCCTCTCGACGAGAACAACAACTCATCAAGGTCAGCCACACCATGCCCGGCGGCATCGCAGCAAGCTATGGCACCATGTTGTCTTAGAGCCGACTCGAGGTGCAATCCGCGTTGGTTACCCCTAAAGCCCTGTCGCCAGCTGGCTACCTAAAGACGAACTCTACATTCTTCTCTTCCTTGGGGCCGATCGTCACTTTCTGAGTTGACGTGCCGAGCTTTTCCTGCCACGCCGTGATTGTGTAGGTGCCCGGGGGAATGCCCTTTATGACAAACTCTCCGTCCTTGCCGGTGACGGCGAAGTACGGATGCTTGAACACGGCAATATAGCCCTTCATCCACGGATGTATGTTGCACTTCACGGGGATAGCAATTTCCTCTCTGCCGAAAGTTGCTTCTATCGCGACCCCCTGTGGCTGAGACCGGTTCCACTCGCGATTATTGGCTGGGATCGGGTGAATATTGTGTGAGGTCGAGTCGCTGTTCTCTACTCGAAGCTTCTGGCCAGCTTCGATTGCAACTACGTGCCCCTGATACTGACATCCCTTTTGTTCCATCACTACCGGTTCTTTTGGCGGATCAAAGCTTTGCGTTCCGAGCCCTTCGGATATGTAGATGATTACATTTGCCAATGCGTTTGCCGCCCCCACCACAACCTCCTCGCTGGTGACTGGTCCAGCATGTGACTTCGCGCACTCCGGGTCTGCGGCCATGTTGATGGTATGATTTCTTGGCGCTTGGCCGGCAAGGGTAACCGTTCCGAGCAATTCACCTTCCGTCGCTGCGTCGCCCGAAGAAGATTTGGCTCGGCCCAATGGTGGCTCTGAAGCTTTTGCCGTGAGGTCCTGCTGTTCAAAATGCGCCGCTGAATGAATTAGGGCTGCGGCTGTTGCAATAACTAGATACGTCGATCTCATACGTATTCCCCTTCCGCCACACTGCTGAAAATTTGCTAGGCAGTTCCGAATAGGTTATGCCCAGAAAAAGGTCTTGCCCTGCTTCTTGCTTTTTGTGACCACCCTTCTTTGTGTGTGAATTTTTGACCTTCGTGCCAGAATCCATTCCGAAGGTGCGGACGTAGCGGAGCTGGCCCCGGGCCGGCTCCGGATTTGGCGAATTTGAGAATGACGCCATCGGTGACACTCTGAGTCGCGTCACGAGAACCCTGTTATCCACGCCTGAAAAATCAAAACCATGCGCCGTGATCGTCTTCTCGGTGGGTGGGCTGCTGGCGTTGCCGGGACTTGAACGACTTGTCCACAATTGTTGGGCTTAGGCCAGGCCTCGTGGCACGCCGAGCAGGGAAGGTCGTAGTTTCGAGCGAATGCCAGAGCGGGTTGCCCAGAGCCGTCAAGCGCAGCGAAGAACACGATTCCCCAACCCGCGAGTGCTGCGCCTAGGCCTAAAATAGATGCCCTTCGCGTGAATAAGCTCAGGAAGTTCATGACCTCCCCGTGTTCCTCGGAAGAAAATCAGTCAGAAAACGCCCGAAAATGATCCCTAAACTCGCTTCATTCGTGCGCTTTTTTTTCGTGCGAATTCGCTTGGTTGCCTTGCTTGGTCAGGAAGCGCGCACTACACCAGGCTAACTGAGAGGTACTTCTGTCGTTGTCACGCGAATGTCAGCCAATCGTAATTTTTCCGTCTATCCGACTTGGTCAACTGTTCCGTAGTTCGGTTGAAGGAGCAAATAGGCCGCCCTCTATCGATGAATGCGAGAAGAAAGGTGACCGGTTCGATCTCCGCTTTGGAGGTGGGCATTATGGATCAAAAGGGTTGTCGTCTTCGCTGGCCGACTGCACAATCACCCCCCCCTGGTTCGCGGGACGGCCCTAATGATTTTCGGGACGGGAGCTGTCCCGGGTGGGGCACTGGCTGGTTTGCGGCGGCCTTCCGGTGTCCTGGTTTTGCAGGCTACTTGCGGTGGCGCATGGACAGGCAGGAGCCAATGGCGTATCTACGACCTACGGGCAGAGGCATGGAATCGGAGGGGTCGAATGGTCCATGAAATTGAGCACTTGCGCGACGAGGTGCGTTGCCGCATTGGGATCGACTTGGCCGAACTTGCAAACGACCACAGCGTGACGCGCGATGGATGGATTCGCTGTATCCGTGCCGCCAGCGATTTTGAGGACGCGGTCCATGCGATCCTGAACGAAGCATGGATACCCAACACCTTGCCGCAGCTTACCGCGTCCCTTATTCGCATCACGGACAACATCCGCAAAACGCGGGCCGATGCCGATTTCACACGCGATCTTGCTCTAGCAGGCGCTTCTGATACGTGGTTCTGCGTGTATATGGCCCTCAATTTTGAAAGGCTGCTCGAAATGCAGCGTGAGGTTCTGATGGATACGGTAATTAAGCTCTCGCCGCGAGCTAGGTGGGCGAACTAATGGAATCGGGCACAAGCAGAGCTACACAAGGAACTCGCGCGAAGGCCGAAGCCCTGCCGCTTGGTCAGGAGCTTGAACTGCGCGAGCGTGCTTGGGTTTGGTTCTTCCCGAAACACGCCTGAATCCATCACGGTCTCTGCCGGAATTCCCATCCGATGCTTGTACGGACCTTGGCCAAGGTTCTCCGGCTCGAGCGGTGTGAACCCCCTATGCTCGTGTTTAGCGGCGAATGGCTTTCCCATTCCTACTACTGGATGCGCATCGCAGCAAAGGCCAAGCGCCAGGTGCGGTGTTGGATCTCAAACGCGATGCCAGTGACTGGCCCACGACATAGCCCTTCAACTATCTCCTATCCAAATTCCGGTCCCAGAATCGCGCAGACCAGCTCAGGCCGTCCCGGATACTCATTTCGCCCGCGAAACATTCTCGCGAGCGGTCGCGAGTACTCGAACCCTCGAGCCTGTACAATCCTCCTTATGAACGGGTTTGCCTTACTGCAATCCGTCAGCACAATTCCTCTAGAGGATTGCGCAAGAAATCTGTCGAGAATTCTTTGGCCCGTCCCCTCATCCATTGCGATCCACGGCCCAAGGTGATCCGCAAACGAACCGCGCCTTCCGAACGCGTAGCCTTCCATACGGCCCATATTCCACACGCTATCCGTGAAATGCGGCCGAGCGCGATCGACCGCTCTCAATATTGCGCTTCGGTCGGCGCCAAACGCTTCGCGATCGGCCTGCAAAACGCGTTCTAGCAGAGGCGCGGGCATGGACTCGTCCGGATCCATTTGACGTCGATCTGGTAAATCGTCTTTCCTTCTCTTCAACGTCCACCTCTCGAGTTCATATTCGCTTGTAAAGCCGAGCTTTTCATAAATTGGTTTTCCGAGCGGGGTCGCGTCCAGTTTGATGCACGGCACTCGAATGGAATCGAGATACTCAATGCATTTGTTCAAAAGCGTTGTTCCGATCCCCTGGCCTCGATATTCCGGATCCACCAGTACCATGCCCACCCACGCAAAACGACCTCCATATACGATCGTCGCCGCCGTTCCGCGCACGATGCCATCTACTTCTGCCACAAAACATCCATTGCGGCCAGCGTTCAGAAATATCCGCCAGTCCGCCTCTGTCTGGTTCCATCCTGCGATGTCCTTCAATCGCATTCCCGCAGGAATATCCGTCTCCGTCATGGTCCGAATCTGCATCGGCCGCTGCCTGCCTTAACGCGACGCAGTTTCACAAAAGTCGCGGCAAAGCGAGAAAAGGATTTTGCTGCATTCCGGCAAATGCCGCTAATGTTTCTTTGTCCATTCGAGTACAATTCCGCCGCGGAATGCTTGCAGGCGGGAAACGCGCGTGATTTCACACAGCGAAAAGCCAATCGCCGGCGTTGACGAGCTCGAGCTTCTCCTCAGCAACCCCTCTGAGTCCACCGTCCGCGCGCTCGCCCTGCTCCCCGGGGACGTTCTCGTTCTTGGTGCGGGCGGCAAGATGGGACCAACTCTCGCGCGCATGGCCAAAAGCGCCTCGGACCTGGCGGCCACTCCTCGACGTGTCATCGCCGTTTCTCGCTTTTCCTCTTCGCAGCTTCCACGGCGTTTGCAGTCCTGGGACATTGAAACCATCAGCTGCGATCTGCTCGATCCGGCATCGCTCGCCAATCTACCCGATGCGCCGAATGTCATGTACATGGCCGGAATGAAATTCGGCTGTACCGGCAACGAATCGCTCACTTGGGCTATGAATTCCCTGTTGCCCGGGCTTGTCGCCGACCGGTTCCGCCATAGCCGGATTGCTGCGTTTTCCACCGGGAACATTTACGGACTGACTCCCGTTTCTCGCGGCGGCTCGCTCGAAACTGATGCGCCGAATCCCGTCGGCGAATACGCCATGAGTTGTCTCGGCCGCGAACGCATCTTGGAGCATTTCAGCCGCACTGCAAAAACCAAAGTCTCCATCCTCCGCCTCAACTATGCCACGGAGCTTCGCTACGGTGTTCTCGTGGATATCGCCCAGCGGGTTTATTCCGGCAAGCCAGTCGCGATTTCCATGGGCTATCTCAACGCCATCTGGCAGGCCGACGCTTCGGCCGTCGCACTGGCATCGTTGCTGCATGCCTCCTCACCCGCATTTGTTGTCAACATCACCGGCCCAGAAGTGCTCAGCGTACGCCGGGTAGCCGAAGATTTTGGCAAGCGCTTCGGCACGCGCGTGGAGTTCGATGGAGAGGAGGCGCCCGACGCGCTGCTCAGCAACGCGGCAAAGGCGTTTCAACTCTTCGGCAAACCACGCGTCTCATATGAACAGATGACCACTTGGGTCGCAGATTGGATCGAACGCGGCGGCGAGACGCTGGCGAAGCCAACTCATTTTGAAGAGCGTCGAGGCCGTTTTTAGTTGCTTGCTCGAGTCGCGAGAAAGGTGTCATCCCGAGAGCGTTGTGAGATCTGTTTTTGGAAGGAATTCATTCGGAAACTATGCCTGTGCCACTACGACCCGATCTTCACGGACTCCTCGGCCGGGGCACCGTTATCCCAGCGCATCCTCTCGCGCTTGATTCCCTTCGCCGCCTGGACGAACGCCGCCAGCGTACCCTTACTCGCTACTACATTGCGGCGGGCGCGGGCGGCCTAGCCATCGGCGTTCACACCACGCAATTCGCCATCCGCGAGCCGCGCATCGGTCTCTTCGAACCCGTCTTGAAAATCGCCGCGGAAGAAATGGATCGTGCTGATCGCCGCCGTTCTGTTCCTCTGTTGCGCATCGGTGGAATCTGCGGAGACACATCGCAAGCTACTTGCGAAGCCGGCATCCTCGCTGAACTTGGCTACCACGCAGGCCTTTTGAGCCTCGCCGCTCTCGAGGATGCGAGCGACGTACAGCTTCTCTCTCATTCCCGCGCTGTGGCGCAAATCCTGCCGGTTGTTGGTTTCTATTTGCAGCGTGCCGTCGGCGGCCGCGTTCTCTCCTACAAATTCTGGCGCCAATTCGCAGAGATCGAAAACGTCGTTGCCATCAAAATCGCACCTTTCAACCGCTACCAAACCCTCGATGTCGTGCGTGCTGTCGCCGAATCCGGTCGCGACATCGCCTTATATACCGGCAACGATGACAACATCGTGATGGATTTGCTCACTCCCTTTGTTTTCCGGTCGAACGGCCGCGTCATCGAACGCCGCATCGTCGGCGGCCTTCTCGGTCATTGGGCTATCTGGACTCGCAAGGCAGTGGAACTCCTCAACGAATGCCACAGAGCGGTCGGCGCTCAAGCCGGTATTCCACCGGAGCTTCTTCGCAGGGGTGTCGAAGTTACGGACGCAAACGCAGCGGTGTTCGACGCCGCTAATCGTTTTTCCGGCTGCACCGCCGGTCTGCACGAAGTCCTCCGCCGCCAGGGATTGCTCGAAGGCATCTGGTGCCTTGATCCCCAGGAAACCCTCAGTCGCGGGCAGTCCGAGGAAATCGCCCGGGTTTATGCCGCGTATCCTCATCTCAACGACGATAGCTTCGTCCGCGAGCATCTCGACTCCTGGCTCACTCGGTGAAGATGATGCTGAACACGAGGACGGGTCAAAAGGCGTCGTTGCGACCGGTACTGTTTATGCCGTGCTCCAAATCGGTGCGAGATTTGGATCGTTTAGCCAAAGCAATTGTTGGGGTGCATCCGGCGAGGAGCATGCAACCCGACTTCCGGCCTACCATCTTGAGCCGATTTGTCTCTCCCGGCTCGCACATTGTTTCGCCAGAAGCCTGGAATCCTCTCTCATTCCTCATTGCCTTGTTTTGGGGAATCCTGGCTCGCTTTGTCACAGCTTGTGTGCTTTTTCTACTTTTGATGCCGCCCGGGGTCTTCGCCCAGGAGTGGCGAAGCTACGGAGGGGATCTCGGCGGGACGCGTTTCTCTACGCTCCGACAGATTAACCGCAGCAACATCGGCAGATTGAAAAGAGCGTGGACTTATCACATGGGAGAAATGGATCGTGGCGGCAATGAAACCGACGGGCACCACGCCGCCCCGTTCGAATCCACTCCGCTGGTGATTGATGGCGTGTTGTACTTCTCTACTCCTTCGAACCGCGTGATTGCGCTCGACGCGGAAAGTGGCACAGAGATTTGGCAGTTTGATCCTCAGGCCGGGCCTACCGGACAACGCCGGTACTTCCAGCATCGCGGGGTTGCGTACTGGCAGAACACGAGGGGAGACGATCGGAGAATCCTATTCGGTACTTTTGACGGGCGCTTGATCGCACTGGATGCAAAAACGGGAAAGCCTTGCCGCGACTTTGGAGAAAAGGGGGAGATCAATTTGCGCACGGGAGTTGCAGACGCTTTTCCCAACGCAGAATATGCCGTAACTTCGCCTCCGACAATTTATCGGGATCTGGTTATTAGCGGGGCCGCCGTTCCCGAGTATCCCTCGAAGGGCCCTAGCGGGGCGGTGCGCGCCTTCGATGTCCGCTCGGGCAAGCTGGTTTGGATTTTTCACACCATTCCGGAACCAGGAGAAGCGGGACACGAGAGTTGGAAGGAAGATGCGTGGAAGGATCGCACCGGGACAAATGTGTGGTCGCTCATGAGTGTGGACACGGAGCGCCGTCTGGTCTTTCTTCCCGTGGGGTCAGCCTCTTACGATTTCTATGGAGCAGATCGCAAAGGACTTGACCTGTTCAGCAATTCCTTAGTCGCGCTAGATGCTGCCACCGGGAAGCTCGTCTGGTACTACCAAATGGTGCACCACGACATTTGGGATTACGACATGCCGGCGCAGCCTGTATTAATCAGCTTGCGGCGCCATGGAAAGGAAATTCCTGCGGTCGCGCAAGTGACGAAGATGGGATTCGTGTTCATACTCGACCGGCTTACAGGGAAACCGCTGTTCCCGGTAGAAGAGCGCCGCGTTCCCGAGAGCAATGTCCCTGGCGAAGTGGCCTGGTCGACGCAGCCGTTTCCGGTCCAACCGCCGCCTCTTGTTCGGCAGTCGGTGGAGGAAGCGGACATCAGAACATCGGAATCGAATCGGTATTGCACGGAGCTGTTTCATGCGCTCGAGAATCATGGGATGTACACGCCTTACGGCGTCGAACTGACGTTAGTGATGCCCGGCACGCTGGGCGGAGGAAACTGGTCGGGAGGCTCGTTTGACAAGGGCTCGGGCTATTTGTTTGTGAATGCGAACGAGCTCGGGGCCGTCGGAGCGATGCGGCCGCAAGCGGATGACGCGCCGGAACGATTTCGGCGAGCCGCCAAAGGCGGCGAGTATGCGAGATTTTGGGACGAAAACGAGTGGCCGTGCCAAAAGCCACCGTGGGGAACGCTGACTGCCGTGGACGTGAACAAGGGAGAGATCGTGTGGAAGGTGGCGCTCGGGAGAGTGGATGAGTTGAAAACCACGACGGGCACACCCAATCTCGGCGGATCGATTGTCACCGCGGGCGGGGTGGTATTTATCGGAGCCACAACGGACAGCCGCTTCCGCGCGTTCGATGCAAGAACCGGAGAGCAACTGTGGGTCACCGACCTCGAAGCCAGCGCACACGCCACTCCCGTGACCTACCTGGGCAAGAAAACCGGCAAACAGTTTGTGGTGATCGCCGCCGGAGGAGGCGGATATTTTAGAGGCAAAGTATCCGATACACTTGCGGCGTTTTCCCTTGCAGATAAATAGAGCATATTCATTTGTGAATTGAAGTGATGTCCGTGGAACGATAGAGTGTGCTTCCGAGGTCTTTCGAGAGAGTGGAGGGTTCGGCGTGTTTCGGCCATCGATGGCATTGCCGTTCCGCAAGGGCGGTAGAACCCTGTCCAGCAAAACGGCTCAAGCTTGTTGTTGGATCCTTCTTTCGCTCGCAGCTAAGTTTTCAGCTACTGCGCAAACCAATGTCGTGGTGGTCCGGCCCAAGGCGATCCATACTGTGCTCGTGAATCCCGGTATGGGCATCACGACGTTTCAAAGGTTCAATGGGCAGGATCTGAATCCGCCTTTGAAGTGGTCCGAAGTAGGACCAGTGACAAAACTGCCGCAAGCGGCCACGAAGCCGGACTTCCCCGAGGCGGCTGTTTCCTATTGCCGCTGGTATTGGAACGTTCTCGAACCGGCGCCCGGGAAGTTCCGCTGGGAGATTGTGGACCTTGCTTTGGAACAGGCGCGGGCGCACGGACAAACCCTTGCGATTCGCCTGATGCCGTATTCGAACCAGGATCCTCTCCCGGAGTGGTATCGGAACTCGGGAGCGCGGCGCGCCAACAAACCCACGGACAAGGACGGCGAGATCTGGCAGCCGGATTTCAGTGATCCGCTGTACCTGAGGTATTGGGGCGAACTTGTCGCGGAAGCCGGAAAACGCTACGACGGTAACCCTTATCTCGACAGCGCGGATATTTCCTCGGTGGGCTATTGGGGAGAAGGTTGGAGCCCTTACATGCCTGCCTTTCCCTATCAGAAGCAGTTGATTGACATTTGGCTCGAAGCTTTTCCGCGAACCACCCTGCTGATGAATTTCGATGAGCAGCAGGCGCTAACCTACGGGACGCAACATGGCACGGGCTGGAGACTCGATTGCCTCGGAGACATGCGAACGAGCTCCACGAATCCCTACTTTCCGGCGGAGATGTTGGAGATTTATCCACAGCAAATCGTGCGCGCGGGGATTCAAGAGGTCTGGCAGCACCAGCCCGTTTCGCTGGAAACCTGCTATACGGTCGCCGGGTGGAAAGAAAGGGGGTACGACCTCGAGTACATCCTCGAGCAAGCGCTGCGCTGGCACGTGAGCACGGTGAACATCAAGTCCGCGCCAATACCGGCGGAATGGAGGAGTCCATTCGAAACCTTTCAGAGGAAGATCGGTTATCGCTTCAATCTGAGGCGGCTGGAATATTCTCGGGTCGTCAATCCCGGAACCATGATGCCGGTTCATATGTGGTGGCTGAATGAAGGAGTCGCGCCGATCTACAAAGAGTTTACCCTGGCCGTGGAATTGCGTTCTTCCAAGATGGCCACCGTAATTCCGGTGCCCGCGGACATTCGCAAATGGCTTCCTGGCGATGCCGTATACGACGGTACCTTGTATGTGCCGGAGAATCTAGCCGAAGGAGATTACGACGTCCGAGTTGCTATGTTGGATCCGCGGACCGGCAAGCCTGCCATTCGGCTTGCGGTGGAAGGCCGCCAGGAAGACGGCTGGTATGCCATGGGCTCGCTCACGGTGAAGACGCAATGATCCGAGCATACATTGCTGCGCTGCTAACCGGGGCGAGCGCGATCGGTTTGCTCCCCGCGAGCGACGCTCCCCCGGCGGAGTTTTTCCGAGTCTGGAAACAGCCCGTCCCGCCGGGGCCACGCATCACGCCGTACTTGCGGCATCAAGCTGAACAGGCGTGGAAGGAAGACGAGGCTCGCCAAAAAGCTTGGGACGCCATCCGCGACGAAGCAGGCCTGCTGAAAACGCAAGATGAGCTTCGGCAAAAACTCCTGCAAATGATTGGTGGTCTGCCGGCAGTCAAGACCGATCTGCACCCCGTCATCACCGGCAAGATTGCGATGGACGGCTACTCCATTGAGAGACTTATTTTCCAAAGTTTGCCGGGACTCTATGTCACGGCGCTCGTGTATGTTCCGAATGATCAAGCGGGCAAACACCCTGCGGTGCTGGTGCCCGCCGGACATGCTTCGGATGGGAAATCGCATTATCAGGCGCTTAGCCAAAGACTTGTGGGACGAGGGTATGTTGTGATTTCCTGGGATCCCATTGGGCAGGGCGAGCGCAGCCAGTTCTGGGATCAGAAAGCGCAAAAGAGCCGCTACAACTTGATTTGCGGTGAACATGCAGTCATGGGCAACCTGGCCTATTTGGCCGGGGCAAATCTTGCGCGATGGGAAATATGGGATGGCATCCGCGCCGTCGATTATCTGCTCACGCGGCCCGAAGTGGACGGCGAGCGAATCAGCATCACCGGCACAAGTGGCGGCGGAACGCAAACCGCCCTAATCGCCGCGCTAGATCCGCGCATAAAACTAGCTGTGCCGTCGTGTGCTATCACGGCCCTACCCATGAGGATGTCGAACCGTATTTTTGCTGATCCGGATAGTGATCCCGAACAGGATTTGTTCGGCATGATTTCTAGCGGCGTGGACCATCCTGGGCTGCTATTGCTGATGTATCCCCGCCCGGTCATGGTGGCGGCCGCGGTGCTCGACTTTTTTCCCATCGAAGGGACGCGCAAAACGTATCGCGAATTGCAAAAGCTGTACGCGCGCTTTGGCCACGGAGATCGCATCGCGCTGGTCGAAGGCTACCACTCGCATCAATACTCCTCGGAGAATCAGCAAGCGGCACTCGACTTTCTCGACCACTTCAATCGCATGCCGGTGCGCAGCAGCCTCCCTCCCGTGAAAGAACTAGGCGACGAATCCTTACGATGCACCCGCACAGGGCAAGTTCTACTCGATTACCGTGATGCAAGGTCGCTGCCGGAGTTAATTCGCGAATATTATGTCGAGCACAAAAAGGGCACCGCGGGGAGACTCGCGACGGAATACTACGGGGAGCAATACGGTGGCGTCAAGGATTGGCGCGTAGGCGAATACCGCGGCGCTCCGCCAAAAGACGGCCAGATCGCCTGGGAAAGTGCCGGCAGTGCGAAAGTTGGAGAAGTCGCGATTGACCGGTATGTGTTGCATCACAGCGTGGAGTTAGAAATGCCTCTGCTGCACATTCACAAGCCCGGCGCTCGAGACCGGAAAGTCGCGTTGTGGTTCCAGGAAAATGGCAAGGCGACGGCGGAGGACTGGCCCGAGATCGACAAATACCTGGACCAGGGCTACGAGATTGTTTCTTTCGATTTTCGCGGTCTCGGGGAGACGCGCATGCCTTACACGGCGGTTTCCCCAGATGATCCGTTGTTGGGTGCGCTGGACTTCGATCACGCCTATGTCAATCCGATTTCAGGCGTCCTTGCGAATTATGTGTACAACTCCCTTTTGACCGGGAGGCCGTACTTGCTTGAGATGATTGAGGACGCGGAGATCGCTAGGCGGTTTGCTGCGCAGAAGTTGCATGCCGACGCGACGGCGGTGAGCGCTGCGGGAGAAGCGTATACGCTCGCAAGCGCGATCGCCGAAACGCTGCCCGGCGTGAGCCTGGTGTCCGAGCCAAACAGGAAAGTCTTGAAATGGTCTGAAATTGTGGAACAAAAGCGTGAGAGCTGGCCAATCCAATATCTGCTGCCGTCAGGCGCCTACATCCATTAAGCAACCGCGCGATCGCGGCTGGAGCGGGAATCTGTGCGGCCCGGCTGGCTAATCCACCGGCATAAGGATTCCAAACCGCTCTGGCACGTGAAATGTCTTCCCTTCGGGAATAATGCTCCAGGCAAGAAACTTGCGGCGATCGTCGTCGCCTTTTCCCGCAGCCCGGAAAAAATTGACTCGCCACACGGTGCCGGGACGCAATTGCATCACATTCATGGCCGCAAGAGGTATGCGCATTTCGGCGGTCCAAACATGATGCTCAGCGTCGATGCGAGTTGCGTGCTCGAAACCGGAATTCCAAGAGGCGTCGTTAAAAGGGTTCCTGGTCTTGTCGATTTCCAGGTCAATCCACTGATTGTTGGGAGCCACCTCAAACTCAAAATAATGATTCATGCGCTCGGGTTGGGGGTTCAGGAAAACTTCAACGACGTCACGATTCCAAAGCTGCCAGCGCTCGCGCTTCGGATCTTCGCCTTCATAAATATTCAGCGAATCGTAACGGCTAAAAAACGCAAAGTAGATGTGCGTTTCTGTCCAAAGTGAGGCAACGCGAGTTGCTGCTTCCGGATAATGAAACTTGCCCGAAGCGTCGTTGTCGAATTCCGTCCATTTGGCGTGCTTCCACGAGGGTTTGGACAAGTCACCGTCCGGCAGGAATTCGACAGAAGAACGTCGCGCCTCGAGTTCGAGGTCGCTCGAGTAGGTTGATTCCCGCTCGTTGACGGCCGGGCCTCCGCGAGAATCAGCAAGAGTCGCAAAGGCCGCCCCGCCTACCACGAGGCAAAGTCCAATTTGGGCAGCAAGCACCATGCGATCTCCTGCCGTTTTATCGCACTTTGACAACAGAAAGTAAACGATATAGAAGGACGAAAGAATGCAGGCGGGATTCTGGCGAGGAGGGTTCATGGGCGCAATCGGAAGGCGTCGGCTGTTGGAAAGCGCTTCAGTGCTTTTGGCTGCAAGCAGAATTTCGGCCGGAAAGGTTATCTCACAAGCGATGCGAGCGGAGGACGCGGGGAAGGCCCTGTCGCTCAGGGATTATGAACCGCGCAGCATGCTGCATGTGCCTGAAACGAAGGTGCCACGGTCGCGCTATCCGGTGATCGATGTTCACACCCACCTTTCGTTAGTCGCTAAACACGCCGGTGGCGTGGGAATTGGCGAGGAAATGGAATATTTCGCGACGGCCGAGGACGTGCTGCCGCTCATGGACCGGAAAAACATCCGCATCATGGTCAATCTCACCGGTGGGGTTGGGAAGGGATTGGATGAGGCGATTCGAAAGTTTCAGACACCTTATCCAAGCCGCTTTCTGATCTTTACCGAGCCCTGGTGGGAGCACACGAATCAACCGGGATACGCCCAATTTCAAGCTGACGAAATTGTTCGCGCACACCGAGCGGGAGCGCATGGATTGAAAGTCCTCAAGACCCTAGGACTGTACTTGCGAGAGAAGATCTCGACGGGACCACTTGTGAAGGTGGACGATCGACGTTTTGATTTGATGTGGGAAGCGTGTGGGTCCCTGGGTATCCCTGTGGCGATGCACGTCTCCGACCCGGAAGCCTTCTTTCTTCCGACCGATCGTTTCAACGAGCGTTTCGAAGAGCTCAATAATCACCCCGACTGGTCGTTTTACGACAGGGATTTTCCGAGTAATGCCGATCTGCTAGAGGCGCGCAACCGCGTTTTGGCGCGCCATCCCAAGACGCAATTCATTGCGCTCCACGTGGGCAATAACGCAGAGAATCTTGCCTACGTCGGCGAATGCATGGACCGCTTTCCCAATATGCACGTGGAGCTGGGGGCGCGCATCGGAGAGCTCGGCCGACAGCCGCGCATGTCCAGGAAGTTCTTTGAGAAATACCAGGATCGCATCCTTTTTGGCACGGATGCGGTTCCTCACGGGACCGATACGCCGCAGCAAATCTTCACCGATCAACTGTACGAAATCTATTACCGCTTTCTGGAAACCGAAGATGAGTACTTCGATTACGCTCCTGCGCCGGTGCCGCCCCAAGGCCGCTGGCGGATTTATGGTCTGGGATTGCCGGATGGGATTCTCAAGAAGGTGTACTTCGAGAATGCGGCTCGGCTCCTGCAGGTCAAACTGTGAGCGCAAAACGGACGACAAGGATTGACAAAGGGAGTGGATTCTGCCAAGAAGGAAAGCGAAACAATGATAAGGAAAGTAAAGTAAAGAAAAGAAAATGATTCGTTTCTTCCTTTGCGGCGCCCTTGGCACCTTCCTCCTAGCCAATGGCGACGCACTCCGTCCTGGCCATTTCGAAGTGATTGGGCCTGGAGGCGGCGGCGCGATGTTCCATCCGACGGTCAGCCCTCATGACCTGAACACGGTGCTAGTGAGTTGCGATATGACGGGAGCCTATATCACCCATAACGGGGGCAAGTCTTGGCGCATGTTCAATCTACGCGGCGTCGTGCAGTTTTTTGTTTTCGATCCAGTGGACAGGAACGTCATCTACGCCGAAGCCAGCGGCCTGTGGCGGAGCGACGACCAGGGTACGAGCTGGAATCTGCTCTATCCGAAACCCTCTTCCATAAAAAGCATCAAAATGAGCTCTGACCATTCCGATGAAGAGCTAATCGCCCAGCCGAATCCGTTAGGTCACATCACAGCCATGGCCATCGATCCCGCCGATTCCAGGGTCTTCTACGTGGCCGCGGGCGACAGAGAGAAAGGAACGTCAGCTCTTTTTGTTTCTCGTGACGCGGGCGGGAGCTGGACAAACGAAGGGGATTTGCCCGAACTCGCTAGCAAAGTATGGGTGAATCCAAATTCACCGCGTGACGGGCGGACACTCTTCATATCCGGTTCGCATTTCCTGGCGAAGAAGGCCTCGTCCGGGATCCAAAAGGTTCCGGCACCTCCCGTAAGGTTCATCACCGACATCTCGGCAGGATTCACAAAGGGTGGCAGACTTGTTGTTTACGCGGTTGGTGACGAATCGGCATTCGTTTCCGAAAGCGAAGGGACAGCTTGGAGAAAGGTCAGTTTGGGACACGGGAACGAGAGGATGCGAGCCATCGCAACGAGTTTCCATAACCCCGACACGGCTTATGTTTCCTACAGGGACTTGGAAGAGGGCGGAGCCAAATGGCTGGGAGTCGCCAAAACTACAGACCGGGGACAAACTTGGAGCTTAGTTTGGAAAGAGGACAGCAGCCCAGGCGCAAAACCCGGTGCCAACATTCACGACGCGTGGATCACCGAACGATTTGGGACGGATTGGGGCGAGAATCCCCTGGCGCTTACCGTCGCCGACCAGGACGCGAATGTCAGCTACGGTACGGACTTGGGAAGAACCATGCACACAACCGACGGTGGCGCAAACTGGGTCGCCTTGTATTCAAGGCGAGCGGGGAAGAATGGGTGGGCCAGCACCGGACTGGATGTTACGAACGCCTACGGCTACCATTTTGATCCGTTTGATCACCAGCGTCAGTTCATCTCCACGACGGACATAGGCCTTTTCCGCAGCGAAGACGGCGGGGAATCCTGGGTGAGCTCCACCGCAGGCGTGCCTAAGGAGTGGATGAATACCACGTACTGGATCGAATTTGACCCCGCGGTGGAAGGGCACATGTGGAGTGTGAACAGTTGGACGCATGACTTGCCGCGGCCCAAGATGTGGAGAAGAAAAGGCATTCGAGATTATCGCGGTGGAGTTTGTCGCAGCGAGGACGGGGGAAAGACGTGGGCAAAATCCAATAATGGAATGGAGCAAACTGCGGCCGCGCACATTCTCCTCGATCCCACCAGCCCGCGCGAGGCGCGCGTCCTCTATGTTGCGGCGTTCGGGCGTGGAGTTTATAAGAGTACGGATGGCGGAAAGAACTGGAAGCTGAAGAATGCAGGCATTATTCAGAAAGAGCCTTTTGCCTGGAGGCTCGCGAGAGACGCCAAAGGTACTCTCTACGTTCTCTTAGCGCGGCGTTCCGAAGATGGGACGATCGGGAATGATGGCGACGGCGCGATCTACCGGTCTCGCGACGGGGCGGAAACCTGGACGCCGGTAGCCATGCCCCAAGGAAGCAATGGTCCGAACGGCCTGGCAATGGATCCCCACACGCCGGACCGCCTGTATCTCGCGGCGTGGGCGCGGGATAAGGGGGAACACGGCGATGGCGGGGGCATCTACCTGTCAGAGGATGCGGGGAAGACTTGGAGGCAAGTGCTCGAACGCGACCGTCACATTTACGATGTTACGATAGATCCCCGCGACGCGAACGTTCTGTATGCTGCCGGATTCGAATCCTGCGCCTGGAGATCCACGGATCGGGGTGAAAACTGGACGCGCATAGCGGGTTTCAACTTCAAATGGGGGCACCGCGTCATTCCCGATCCTGACAACCCGAAGGTCGTTTACATCACGACCTTCGGTGGTGGTGTCTGGCGTGGCGCCGTCGACGGAGAAGATCGCCCCCTCGATATAATGACACCACAGCTGCAACCGGGACGTTAGCGTTTGGATGGGGAGAGGCGAAGGAAACCACAGGATTGTATGGGCGGCACGCACGTATTGACACAGGCAGATTGGCAACGCGCCTTGGTCAGAGACCAAGCCAAGGCGGCGGAATTGTTTGGGCGATCCGAAGAAGAGCAGCGGCGGCTTGGCTACTTCTACACGCTTCAGGAGATCTGCCAGCAGCCCTGGACTTGGCCGCGCACTTGCGAGCGAATGATCGCTTCCCGAGATGGGCTCAGAAAAGACCTGGAAGGGATCGCAAGCCTGGTGCTCACCGGCTCTGGCAGTTCCGAGTATGCCGCGGAATGCGTGTGCTTCGCCTTGCAGAACGAACTCGGCATACCGACGGAATCCATCAGCGGTGGAACTCTGTTGATGTATCGCGGGAAAGCGCTTCCTCCACGCAGACCTGGATTGCTTATCTCGTTGGCGAGGTCTGGCGACAGCCCAGAGAGCAGAGCTGTTGTTGAATTGCTGTTGACCACGGATCCGCAAATTCGGCACGTCGTGGTGACGTGCAACGAGCAAGGAAAATTAGCCAAGGCCTGGCACGAAACCGAGGACGTGCGCGTCATCACCCTCCCAAGCGAAACGCTTGATAAAAGCCTGGTCATGACCAGCAGCTTTACTAACCTTCTGTTGGCCGTACGTTTCATCGGAATGCTCGAACAAGCGGAGGAATATCGAACGCTCGGCGAGAGGCTCGGCCAAATCACGAGTGGATTGCTGCGATCGAAGTTCACTATGCTGGCAAAGATTGCGGCGGCGGATTTCCGCCGTGCAGTATTCCTTGGCAGCGGGTCGCGCTTCGCGGCCTCGCGGGAGGCCGCGCTGAAAATGCTGGAACTCACGGCCGGCCGCGTAACCACGGTCTGCGAAACCTACCTTGGTTTTCGACACGGACCAATGAGCTCGGTACACGACGACACGGTGATTGTCTGCCTCCTGTCGTGCGATCGCACGATCCGCGCCTATGAATTGGATTTGTTGCACGAACTGGACCGAAAGAGGCTCGGATTGTGTAAGGTGATTGTCGGTGAAAACATCCCGGATTCCGCGCTCAGAGATGGCGATCAGGCGATCGAATGCCCTGGACTCTGCGAGCTCGGTGAAGGGAATGATCCAGTGGTGCACGTCGTCGTAACGCAGCTTTTGGCTTTTTTCCGCTGCCTGGAGGAAGGGCTTCTGCCCGATTCCCCATCCGAGGAGGGGATCATCCATCGAGTGGTGGAAAAGTTTCCTCTGCATTCCTAAAAGAACGCGCGGGGCAAGACGGCAGCCGAACGAGGTTGCGCCAGCGAGCGGCCATCCGATACGGAGGGATAGATGTGTTTGAAGGAGTGCCGGTCGGGGTTCACCGGAATAAGGGTCCGAAATGGGCTGCCCGCATTCCTGCTCTCACTGCTCGCGTCAATCCCCGTTTCGGGCCAGGTAAAAGTATGGGAAGGTGTTCTGAAACTTCCGACCTACGAGGAAGGGCCGCCAGACGCCAATCCTCCTTTTGATCAATTCGCAATCGCTCGTTTCAACTATCCCTATACGCTGCGAAATGAAATCACCAACAAACGCACGGAACACGAGTGGCGCGCTGTTTATCTCGAAAACGAGTATCTGAAGTGCTCGGTGCTGCCGGACATCGGCGGCCATATTTACACCTGCATTGACAAAATCAGCGGGCAGCCCATGTTTTACGCGAATCCGTCCATCAAGAAAGCACGGATTGGCTATCGCGGAGCGTGGGCTGCATTTGGCGTCGAGTTCAATTTTCCGGTTTCGCATAATTGGGTTTCGATGTCACCAGTGAGCTACGCCTACGCCGAGCACGCGGACGGTAGCGCTTCCACGACCGTCGGTAACATCGACAGAGTCTATGGAATGGAATGGGTGGTCGAACTGACTCTCCGTCCGGGTTCGACGGTTTTGGAACAGCACACCATGCTCAGCAACCGCAGTGACGTTCGTCGCCGTTTTTATTGGTGGAACAACGCAGGTGTGCAGGTTTGGGATGATTCGCAGATCGCATACCCGCAGCGCTTTGCTGCCGCACATGGATTTGCCGAGGTCGAGAGATGGCCGATCGATCGACAAGGCCGAGATCTGAGCATCATCCGCAACCAGACGGATGGACCCGTATCCTTATTCACCCATGGAAGCCGGGAAGATTTCATGGGTGTCTGGAATCCGCGCAGCAACACAGGCACGGCTCATTTTTCCGAATACTCCGAGGTTCCGGCAAAGAAAATCTGGTCCTGGGGCGTGGATGCGGACGGGCTTGATTGGCGCAAGGCGCTTTCTGATAACGACAGTGCCTACGTCGAGTTGCAAGCGGGCCTGTTCCGAAACCAGGAGACCTACGCTTTCCTGGAACCGCGGCAAGCGATCTCCTTTACCGAGTACTGGATGCCCGTCCGCGATACCGGCGGCATCTCGCGCGCAAACCTCGCTGGTGTGGTTCACCTCGAGCGAAACAAGGGCGTTTTGAGCGTCGCGTTGAATGTTAACCGGAAAATACCCGGCGCAGCAGTCGTCATCCTGAATGAAAGCAGTCTGAATGAGACCAGTCCAAGTGGAACTGCCGCCTTGCTACAGGAGAAAGCGGATCTGGCACCCGAGAGGCCTTGGAGAAAAGAGGTTCCGATTCCCGACGCCGCAAGGAATCTTACATTCCAACTCAGGGACAGCAACGGCGCGGTACTCCTGCGGCAGACCGAGGGTCAATATGACTGGGTGACGGAGTCCCAGATCCAACTGGGGCCTCAGGCTTCCTACAGGATGCCGGAAGAGACCCGGAGAACGGCGGACGATTGGCTTCAAATTGGAAAGGATCAAGAGCTAAACGGCAACCTGCTGGCCGCCGTACAAACCTATCAAGAGGCGCTCGGGAAATTTTCCGGCAGCTTTGAATTGTTAAAAGCGGCAGGACGCCTGGACGCCAGCCTGAATCGCTTCGACGAAGCGCTCCCCCGCCTGGTTGAGGTACATGCCCGGAACACGAGCGACACGGAAATCTCCTACTATCTGGGCGTTGCGTACGATGGGCTTGACCGAGAGGAGGATGCGGCTGACGCTTATCGGGAAGGTTTACGGCTGCCCGCCTATCGCGCCGCGGCCGCAATGCGTCTTGCGGAAGTCGCGGCTCGCGCGGGCAAATTAGAACGAGCCGAGGAGTTACTGAGGGAAAGTCTCGCGTCCGCTCCCGAAGATCTGCGTGCTGCGGAAGAACTGACAGCCGTCCTCGGCGCGTTGGGAAAAACAAAGGAAGCGGAAACGCTCGCCAGGGAGCGCTTTGCGCGATTTCCTTTGAGCCATTTTCTTCGCGAGGAGCTCGGGAATCCGGACCTTGCGGATTTGGCTCAAGATCCCTATCGCGTGTTGAATATCGCTTACGAATATGCGCGTTTGGGTCTCTATCGCAGGGCCATCGAGGTTCTCTCTCGAGAATATCCATCGGTAAAGAGTGAGCAAAGCGAACCAGGCACGGTCCCACCTCAGAAGCATCCGTTGGTTGTTTACTTTCGCGGGTACTGCCGTGAGAAGCTTGCGGAGTCCCCAGAAAAGGACTACGCCGAAGCCTCACGTCTCTCCACACTTTACATATTCCCGAGCAAAATCGAAGATCGGCGGGCGCTTCGAGCTGCCATCCGGAGGAATGAAAACGATGCGACCGCACACTACCTTCTGGGAACGTGGCATTTCGCTCGTGGACAGACCGACTCCGCTCTCTCGGAATGGAGACGCGCTCGTGAGCTCAATCCCAAAATCCCGGTCTTGCAAGCGAGCACCGGGCTGGCATTGCTGTATATAAAACACGAATTCGCGACGGCCTTTAATGCCTTCGAGGAAGGGATCGCCAGCGATTCTTTGAACACGGTGAACTATTCCGGCGCAGTTGTGGCGATGACACTGCTTGGAAAGCCTGCGGCCGAACGCGTGAGGGTGCTAGAGCGCTATCCCGACATGAATCTCCTGCCGACTCCTATGGTGTATGAGCTTGCCTTGAATCGAGGGGAACAAGGGAACTATGAAGCCGCCAGGGAATTATTCAAGAACCGCTTCTTCGGGCGTGAAGAGGGTGGCACCAATGTCCGCCAGGTGTGGATTGAGGTCAATTTGCAGCGGGCGCTCGGACTCGCGCAAGCGCACCACTGCAAAGACGCTCTCGAAGCAGCGAGTTCCCTCGGTTCTCCTGTTCGAGACCTCGCGTTCACCGAAAACGGGCTAGAGCCATTTCTGAATTCGGCCAGAAGCAACTTTCTGCTCGGTGAAGTGTCTCTCGCATGTGGCCAAAAGGAAAAGGCCGACGAAATGTTTCGTCGTTCGGCGCGAGCCAGCGGACCCTCGGACACGGTTTGGGCGTGGGCCTCGGCTCGAAAGCTCGATGGCTATGACCAAGCGCAGTGGCGCGCGCGTCTCCATGCCGCTTTGTCCCAGTCCGAATCCAACCTAGGCACCGACCCATCCGGTTGGTGGCTTTATGCCGCGGGAGTTTTGCAGATAGCACTAGGGAACCCACAGAAGGGCAAGGCTTTGCTCCAAGAGTCATTCCTCGCGCCGGACAACCGAATGTCTCACCACCTTGGCCGTTTGGCTCTCGCGGGCGCCACACCGCAACCTAAACCTCAATGACTTCTATGCCGCTCTTTCGAAGCCCTTCGGTGAATTCCTGGGGAGCGCGGTTGTCCGTGATGAGACGCCGGATTCGGTTGAAGGGCCCTATCCTCGAAACGCTGCGACGACCCAGCTTGCTGAAGTCCGTGACGACGTTCACTTCCCTCGCCGAGCGGATCATTACATTATTGAGTTGGGCTTCGAGCACATCCGGCGTGGAAGGGCCGTTCTCCAGATCGAAACCATCCACGGCCAGGAAAAGACGGTTCGCGTGAAACTCATTCATCATCGCTTCGGCCTGCGGTCCTACGAACGAGCAGGAAACCGGCCGCAGCAACCCGCCGATCATAATCAGTGAAATGCCCGGCGAATCTGCCAACTCGACCCCGATGTTAAGCGCGTTGGTGATGACCGTAAGGGGTTGCGTTTTCATCCGCTTCAAGTGCCGCGCGATCTCCGCCGTCGTGGTTCCTGAATCAAGAATAATGGTCTCCCCGGGCTCGACCAATTCCGCGGCGGCTTTTCCGATTCTGATCTTTTCGTCCCGGTGCAAGGTCTCCTTGGCGCGGAGGGGGTAATCCTGCGTTGCCTCCAGCCTTCGAACGGCTCCGCCATGGGATCGAACCACGGCTCCCAAGGAGGCGAGGGCGTCCAAGTCGCTGCGTACGGTGACCGCCGAAATCGAAAAACGCTTGACCATATCGGCCACGGTAACCTGGCCTTGTTGGTCGACGAGATCGAGCAAGTTTCTGCGCCGTTGCTCGGTCAAAAGGCGGGCTTTCGGAGTCATGCGGCTCTTTACAGCGGGGTAAGTATACGGGTTCGCGATTGCCCTAGTCAAAAGCAAACGAAACTATAGGGGCCTGCAATACTTTCGGCTCCTTTCTTTCCCCGTTTTATTCCTCGTTTGTTGTTGTGTTTGCTTTCCTATTGTGGTACATCGCTCCAGGAGTTGTGGGAGGTGTCCTTTGAACCGCAGCACTGTTTCTATTGGTGTTTTTGTGTTTGCGGCGCTTTTCGTCTGCGCCGCCGGTAGTGTCCTTGGGCAGGGTAATCTTGGCGCCATCACGGGAACGATCCAGGACCCGAGCGGCGCAGCAGTACCCGATCTCCCGCTTACGATTACCAACGTGGAAACCGGTGTGAAGTGGACGGCCACAACCAGCAGCGCCGGCTATTACCGGGTGGCGGTGCCTCCCGGAACCTACCGCCTCGAAGCACAACAACAAGGCTTCAAAAGAGAAGTCGCCGACAAGATCCTCGTACCGGTTGCGCAGGTGGTGACGGTGGACCTGACACTACAAGTCGGCAGCCAAACGGAAACGGTGCAGGTCACATCGCTGACTCCGCTGCTCACGCCTTCCACTGCGGAGGTCGGCTCGTCCGTAAGTCCTCAGGAATTTGAGACCTTGCCTATTGAAGTTGGTGATGGGGGACGACAGCTCCAAACCTTTATCTTCACTAGTTTGCCTGGAACCGCGGGGGATACATTTTCTGGTTCGATTAACGGCGGCCAGCTTTTTAGCCATGAGATTCTGATTGACGGCGTCACCATCGGTCGTTACGACCTCAGCGGAGGCAGCCTGGATGAATTCAGCCCGGGGACAGACTCGATCGCTGAGTTCAAGGTGCAGACGTCCAACTATTCAGCCGAATACGGCGAAACCGGCGGCGGAATCGCCAACTTTAGTTATAAATCAGGAACGAATGACTTTCATGGGTCGCTTTTTGAATACAACAAGAACCCGGTCTTCAATGCCGCCGGTGTTCTGGTAGACACGTTCGGCGGTCAAAAGGACAATCAAAAAGAGAACAATTTCGGTGGCACGCTAGGTGGCCCGATCAGAAAAGACCATACGTTTTTCTTTTTTAACTACGAAGGCGATCGCTTTCGAAGCTTTGCTTTCGCCGGGAAAATGACGTTGCCCACGGCGGCCATGAGAAGTGGCGATTTTAGCTCCTGGCTGGCGCCGCAACTCCAGACCTGCGGAAGCACTGGCGATCAACCTTGCACCGATGCGCTGGGCAGGCCCGTCTTCCAGAATGAGATCTACGACCCTACGACCACGCGTCATGTAACCGCCGGCCAGGTTGACCCGGTCACTGGTCTAACTGCAAACGCCGACGCAGTCATCCGCGATCCCTTCTCGTCAGGTGGCAAGTTGAACGTGATCCCCGCAGGCAAGTTCAGCAACGCCTCTTCTGTTCTTCTCCCGCTGATTCCTGATCCTTCGTTGCCGGGAAACATCAATAATGAGTTCAGACTCAGTGGCTGCTGCCCGATCCTGTCAAGGAACGCATACACCGGCAAAATCGATCACGTCCTTACCAACAAGCAGAAGGTCTGGGGATCCTTTACGTGGAATCAGAGGGACCGTTATAACCGGAACAACAGCAGGACATTCTTGCCTTTTCCCGGACAGCCGATGAATCCCGTCAAACGACAGATCGTGGGCGGTCCGCAGGTGCGCATCGCCCATGCGTGGACCATCAGCAGCCGCAGCGTGAATGAATTCTCGGTTGGATACAACCGCTTTCAAAACAAAAACAACATCACCGACAACGCCAAATTCACCCCCCAACTGGGGATTCCTGGCATTCCAAATGATTGTTTCCCGCCCTTACGTTTTAGCGGTCACGTTCCCGTCACTCCGCTTTTTGGTGTGGGATGCAAGAACGTCGACCCGTCCGAGAGTTACGTCTTCCAGGACACGTTCAGCTATTTGCGGGGCAAGCACAGCCTGAAATTCGGCGGGGAATTCCGCCGCTATCGGTACAATACGTACGAACCTGGGCCTCTGTCGGGCGATTTTACGTTCACTGACCGTGAGACCTCGCTCCCGGGGTTTACCTCTAAGACGGGACATCCTTTTGCCAGCTTTATACTCGGGGCGGTGGACAAGGGGAGCCGCTCCGTATACACCACCGAGCCAGGGTACCGGGGTGGTTTGTACGCGTTCTTCGCTCAAGATGACTTCAAAGCGACTCCCAAGCTGACCCTCAACCTTGGGCTTCGTTGGGAGATTCCGCTTCCCCAGAGGGAGGTGTTGAACCGCGAGTCGGGATTCGATCCCACCGTGCCGAATCCCGGTGCTGACAACATTCCCGGCGCGCTGGTTTTCCTTGGTAGCTGCCCAACTTGTATTCGGCGCAGCTCTTTCCAGGATTATTACTTCAAAGAGTTCGGGCCGCGGATCGGCCTTGCTTATGAGGTCCATAAGAATCTCGTTTTTCGTGGCGGATACGGGATCTCTTATGGTCCTCCGATCGAGAACAATTTCGGCAGTCAAAATATTTTTGGCTTCAACAGCGCGGTGTCGCTGATTAAGGGCACTTCTCCCACGGGTTTTCCCCAGGATCCAGTCACGTATTTGTCGACTCTAAAGTCCGCGTCTTTGCCGGCACAGGCTCAGATCGGCGTACCCGCATTTACGGGAACCCTCCCGAATCGTGACCCTGCATCGGCCAATGGCGAGGCGCTCGACTTCATGCCGAGGAACGGTGCGGCACAACCGTACGCACAGAATTGGAGCGCCGGATTGCAGTATCTGTTGCCCTATGAGGTCATGCTCCAGGCAGACTACGTGGGGTCGAAGGGCACGCGCCTTCTCAACGGCTACTTCGGTTTTTGGTACAACCAGGCGCCTTCGAAATACATGGCTTTGGGAGATATTCTCGCCGATGACTTGGCGACCGACTTGGCAGACCCGGTCAATGGCCCGATCCTCGCGAGTTTTGGAATCACCCAGCTACCGTATCCTAGTTTCGAGACAAACAACTACGACACGTCCGTGGCTGCAGCGGTCCAGCCTTTCCCGCAGTACTCCGGCCTCACCAACAATTATCCGACGAATGGCAGTTCCACGTATCATTCTCTCCAACTCATGGCTCGCAAGACCAGCTCACACGGCTTGAGCTTCATCGCCGCCTACACTTGGTCCAAGACTCTCACCGACACCGATAGCGCTCTGTATGCCTCCGGGAGTCAGATTGTCCAAGACTTCTATAACCGCAAAGCGGAGAAGGCGATTGCCAGCTTCGATTTCCCGCAATTCCTCAAGCTCACCTGGATCTATGAGTTGCCGTTCGGACACGGCAGAAAGTGGCTGAACTCTGCGGGGCCGTTCGACCGTGTCGTTTCCGGGTGGCAGCTTACGGCAATTCAGAACTACTTCTCCGGCAACCCGCTGGTCATTTTTGATGACGGGGTTAGCGCGGGCATCCCCTTCAACGGCATACGCGCGGACATCGTTCCCGGCGTCCCGTTGACTGTTCCATCGAGCGGGTTGAATGTTACCAACGGGACTCCTTACTTGAACCCCGCGGCTTTCACCGACCCGCCCTTGTCGCCAGTTAACTCGTTTGTTCTACGTCCCGGAAATTCACCTGGTTTTCTGCCGCGTACGCGGGGCCCAGGCCACAGCAGCGAGGATTTCGGAATTGTGAAGAATACGCGCCTGACCGAGCGGGTCGCTCTCCAGTTCCGCGCGGACATGTTCAACGTGTTCAACCGCACAGGACGAGGTGATCCCGATACGGATCTGGCCGATGGGCTTCCCTCCCAGGGTGGCACATTCGGTATGATTTTCGATCCTGCGCATGATCCGCGAGTCATTCAACTCGCTTTGCGGCTGACGTTCTGACCGGCCCTGCCGTTCGGCAGGGGATTACGTTCTAGGCCGCGGGACGGCAAACAATTAAGCTGAGCAAAAGGGGCGGACAAGAGGTTCGCCCCTTTTCCGTCGCGGGCTGCAAGCGACTCTTTGGCGGAGGAATCGAAGTGAAATTGTCAGTGGGCAAGCGCAAGAGGCTCGAATCCGTCTCGGATTCCCGTGGAGTCATTGGCGCGCTTGCCATCGACCAGCGCGACGCGCTGAGGAGCCTATTCTCGGCCGAACTCAAAATCGAAAAGCAGGCCGTTCCGCGAGAGCAGCTTGAGGAGTTCAAATCCATGGTTGTGCGCGTCCTTTCGCCGCACGCCAGTGCCGTGCTTCTCGAGCCGGAATACGGTTTGCCTGCCGCGGCCGAGCGCGCTCCGACATCAGGCCTTTTGATGGCTTACGAGGTCAGCGGCTACGACCGCGATGTTCCCGGCCGCCTTCCCCGGCTGCTCGGAGGCTGGTCGGTGCCGCGTTTGCTCGACGCTGGGGCTCAGTGCGTTAAGGTCTTGCTGTACTATGCCTTGTCGGATGCACCGGAAATCATGGAGCGCAAGCGCGCGTGGGTGGAACGGGTTGGGCGGGAATGCTCCGGCTGCGACGCCCCTTTCTTTCTCGAGATTGTCCCTTATGAAGCCGGTGTGGAGGAGAAGAGCCCTGAATTTGCCCGCTGCAAGTCGGATATCCTAACGAGGGCAATCGAGGAATTCTCGCAACCCCGCTATTGCGTCGATATTTTGAAGGTGGGTGTGCCTGTGACGATGGCCTACGTGCAAGGTTGTTCGGCTTGTGCCGGAACGTTTGTCCACAGTCGCAAAGACGCCCTGGATCTTTTTCGCCGGGTTGCCGAAGCAACGGCGAAACCTTTTCTGTTTCTCTCTGCCGGGGTAAGCAATCGCGTTTTTAATGAAGCCCTTGAGCTCGCCTCGGAAGCCGGTGTCCGTTTTTGCGGTGTACTTTGTGGACGCGCGACCTGGAAGGACGGCGTCGGTGTCTTTATCCACGGCGGAGCCGAGGCACTACAAAGATGGCTGGAAGCAGACGGCGTGCGAAATATTCGAGACATCAACCGAAGCCTTCGGCACGCAACGCCCTGGTCGGAAAAGTATCCCGCTCATGAATAAGCCGGACGCAGACTCGCGTGGCCACACCGCTGCTTTCTTCTGTGTCAGCTTGAATCCCGCCATTGACACGAGGCTGGTGCTGGACGAATTTTGTCCCGGCCGGGTGAATCGTGCTTCTGAAGTTCATAGAACCCCAGGAGGCAAGGCTGCGCACGTCGCCATGGCGCTCCAGGCCTTAGGCGCAGATCCAACGTGGATCGGTTTTTGCGGTGGCGCGACAGGCAACGAATTACTTGCCGGACTTCGCCGTTTGCAAATAGAAGCCGTCGCCTTACCGACGGTCGAAGACTCTCGCGTCAACCTCGAGATAGTGGATACCGGTGGAGGGGTAACGGAAATCCTCGAGCCTGGAGGAACGGTTACGCAATCCGAATGGTGCGAATTTCAACGAATTTGTGCGGATAGGTTTCAACGCGCGGCGAGCAAGAAAATTGTGCTAATCTCCGGGAGTCTGCCTCCGGGGGTTCCGGCAGAAGCCGGCGCCGCACTGTTGAAATTGGCTCGTCCCGCGGGCTGTCTTGTATTCCTCGACTCGAGTGGCCTGCCTTTGGTCAAATCGCTGGCCGCCGGCCCTGACCTGGTGAAGATCAATCGCGAAGAAACCGAGCACGTCACCGGGATGGTGGTAAAGGATCCTCGATCCGCCGCCCTGGCGGCCCGCAAGCTGCTTGAGCGCGGCGCGAAGTCCGCAGCCGTCAGCCTCGGTGCGCGTGGACTAGTCGGAATTCGGCAGGACGATGAACCTGCGATTCACGCCTGGACTTCTCCCTTGCGACCCAAATCGACGGTTGGTTGCGGCGACGCGGCCCTTGCCGGATTGGCATTCGCCACAGCAAATGGCTTTTCTTTCGAACGCAGCCTAGCGCTCGCGGTTGCTTGCGGCGCGGCCAATTGTCTTGCACCGC
>Ga0182038_10000135_pt1 | contig 37399 bp, 33 predicted proteins | sample sta12Can44000108_FD_125976 | JGI IMG/M metagenome (GOLD analysis project Ga0182038, IMG submission 125976) | Lab enrichment of tropical soil microbial communities from Luquillo Experimental Forest, Puerto Rico - statanox.12C.anox.44.000.108 | ecosystem: Environmental > Terrestrial > Soil >...
GACCGCCCCCGCCACCGCCACCGGGACGGGCTCCGCCGCTCGGACGCGCAGCGGCTTTGCCTTGACCTCCGCCTGGACGCGCCTGGCCTTTGCCGCCGCCACCGGCACGATCGCCGCCAGGACGGTTGCCAGCGCCTGGACGATCGCCGCCGCCAGGACGGTTGCCAGCACCTGGACGATCGCCGCCACCTGGACGCTGCACGCCGCCTCCGCCCGCGCCCGGCCGATCTCCCGCGCCGCCCGGTCGCAGCGCGGCTTGACCATTATGGCCGCGGAAATCCATGCGGTTGTTCGCGCCGCCACGGATGTTATTGCCCTTGTTGAATTTGTTGGCGACGTTCTGATTGTTGTACCGGACACCGTGCCGGTGATCGACGTTATGATTCCAGTTGTTGCCACTGTTGTTGATGTTGATCGGTCGGTTGACGTTGATGTTGTTGCCGCCCCAATTTACGCCGCCACCCCAATAGTTTCCACCGGAAGCCCAGCGTCCAACGGCATAACCCGCGCCGAATGCCAATCCGGTTGCAAGAAGTGCGCCGCCACCTGGCCAATAGCTTGCGCCCCAGTAGTACGGCGGATTGGCGGGGTAGGGCCATGCGCCATAGACGACCGCGGGATCGTAGTAAGGAACGTAAACCGTTTGCGGATCGGTCGGCTCGATCACGATGTACTGCTTGCCACCCTCACTTTTCTTCGAGACTTTTTGCTGAGGCGTCGATTTGAGCTTGTCGTTTGCATCGGCCCTGGCGCGCAGCCGCTGGATCGAGTCCATCACATCGGTTTGCTGCGCGAGCACTGCATCACCGAGCTTCTGTGTCCAGTCCAGCTTGTCGCTCATCATCTTCAGAACGTCTGGAGTTGCCGTGAGCGATTTAATGCTTTCGTCCCATCCTTGCTTGTCGACTTCAGCTTTCAATGCGTCGCCCTTTAGATTTTTGTTCTCAGCGACCCAACGAGCCGCCTGCACGACCTCGAGTGGATATGTCGAGGCCATCAAAACCTCTGCCAGCAACGTGTCGGGATAGAGGGCAATCGGGGACACGATCGCGTCGAGTTGCTCAGGTTTGAGCAACTGGTCGGTGGAGGTATTCGCCGGCGCGGGGGCCGACTGGCCCTGGGCATGCGTTCCCTGCGCAAATGCGAGGAACAGCACGAAAGCGATCGTTTGTGCGAGCAGTCTGGACATCACCATCCCCTTGGTTCAAAGCGCGCAAAAGCCACGTCGCCCACGCGGCGCTTCTGCTTGGGTCAGCCTAGAGAGATGGGTATCGCTGATCGAGTTGGACGGAGGTCCAATATCCTTTCGGCCGCAACTATGGCCTCGCGTCAGGACGCCCTGTGCACGCCCGCAATTGCCGGAACATCCAGGTGAGGCCCATTGACCGGCAGCTTCGCTTCGCGGCTGCTGTTCCTGAAATGATCCAGGACGAATACCCGGATCGCTGACGACAAATTGCGCCTATTGGGGCCGTGATCGATCGTCGCGACGAGCGCAGACACGGTCATATGCTTGAGGTCTGCGATCTCCCGCAGACCATCCCAGAACTGGTCTTCCAGCGACACACTCGATTTGTGTCCGTTACGGATAATCGAGCGCTTGATCACGGGTGAATTGGCCGCGCGGTGCGCGGGACTGCGATCAGTAACCGGCGCTTCGGAAGGCACAACTGTTTTTGACATTTTCCTCGATCCTGATGCTTCAGCCCGGACCATTAAAAGCGGCCCAGCGAGCATGAATCGAGTTGGACCATGGGCCAACGCCAGGTCATGGAAAGTCCAATTCAGCTCAAAAACGCTCAGTTTTGGGGTTGTCAGCCGGATTTCCGCAAGATCTTGCGTGCGTGTTCGAGCCTTGGCGGGGCCGCCACCCTGAATTGACGGAAATTTGAGATTGAGGCGGCCCGTATCCTCAAACGCCTCCGATAGAGTTGGTCGAGGCTCGAGGAGGGTCTTTATCGGCGGGCGACGGGGTGCCTAAACCGTGGATCGATCTGCGACTGCGCCGCTACCGGATTGAGGTGGCCCGGCAACATCTTCGGATGCACCCGAGCGGATCCGGATTCTTGCAGCCGGTGACGCGCCGCCGTGACACTTCTCAGGGGTTTGCGTTGGACCGAGCGAATACCCGGCCTCCACCGCGCGAGGCGACTGGGGACGGGGAGGAGGGGGATGTCGCCTCGCGCGAGTCCATGAGGCTGGCAAACCACAATGGATACTCTGGAGCGTGGTAGGTTCTACCTCTGCGTCAGGGATGTCGATTGGACCGTGGTCCAATAAAACGTGGCACTCGCACGACACTTGTATAGCGACCCGCTTGCAAATGCATGTCTGTGAAGCGTTTTTTCCATTTCCCGCCCGCGTCGCCCGACGATACCTTGGCATAGTATAAAATCATTGTGATCCGGGTGATGGATTATGACCTCCTTCGTTTCCGGAATTCCAATGCGAAACGGCCAGAGCGGTGATGTATCAGGCAACGACCTGGCAAAGACCGTTCGAATTTTTTGCGTTGTCGCGATTGCATATTATCTCGGCGCCGAAATCGCTTTCCTGGTCGGCACGCTCTCGGACAAGATTTTCGCGCCGTTCTGGCCACCCAACGTCGTTCTTTTTTGTGCACTCGTTCTTACCCCGCCACGACAATGGTGGATTTATATTCTTGCTGTGCTTCCCGCCCACATCGCGGCCGAATTGCGAGTGGGAATGCCGACAACGCAACTGTTTATTGCTTTTGTCACGAACTGTCTGGTCGCCGCTATCAACGCCTACGCGCTGCAGTGGCTTAAGGTCGGATCCCCTTGGTTCGGTAATGTTCGCAACGCGACAGCCTATGTTTTCGTAACGGCCTTCGCCGGTCCGGCCTTGTGCGCATTTGGCGGCGCGTTCGTTCAGATTCTTGGTGGCGGGTCCTTCGATGACTATGGGCTGTACTGGGCGCGCTGGTATGCATCAAATGCTCTCGGCAGTCTGACGTTAGGGCCGATCGCACTGATCTGCCTAGACAAGATTCCCTTCTCAATAGTGAGTCCCGTACGTCGTCGAATCGAGGCGTTGTTGATTGCGACCGTCCTTGCTCTGACGTGCATCGTCGCGTTCGAAGAATTGCCAACAATCGCAACTGGCTACATTCCCGCTCTTCTTTATCTGCCCTTGCCAATGATCGTGTGGGCCGCCGTGCGGTTTGGTGCCAAAGGCGCGAGCGGAGCGATTATGATCGTGAGCCTCGTGTTGATTTGGCGCACACTGAACGGTCCGAGTCCGTTTGTCGTTGGCAGCGCTGAAGCCAATGTCTTTGCCATGCAGCTATTCTTGATTGGTCTGTCGACACCAATTCTGCTGCTTGGCTCCGCGATTGAGGAGACGAGGCATGCTGAAGCAGTGACACGCGAGCGCGAAGCCCGAATCTCGGTTGCCGCAGCGTCGTCGGGCGTTGGACTATGGCAATACGAAATTGCCACCGGTGCGTTTTGGGCGACCGACTATTGTCGCGGGCTGTTCGGCCTTCCGCCGGACGCGCCGTTGACTCTCGATCGATTGCTCGGTCGGATTCATCCTAATGATTTTAAGGTGGCCAATGCGGCGTTCAAATCGGCGATCATGCGCGCGGCACCGCTTGAAGTAGAATTTCGTGTGCGAGGCATGGATGGCGGCATTCACTGGATCTCCGCGCGTGCTCAGCCGATCTTTGGGGAGGTTGGCGAGCCCACGGTAATGACGGGAGCCTTTGGCGACACAACATCCCGGAAAATGGCCGAGGCCGATGCCGATATACAGCGGCAGGAAATCGCACACTTGATGCGCGTCTCGATGCTCGGTGAGTTGTCCGGCGGTCTGGCGCATGAATTGACACAGCCGCTAACGGCGATCCTATCGAACGCTCAGGCTGGGAAAATATTGCTGGCTGGCAGGAAGAAGAACCTCGAAGAAATCGGTAATATTTTCGATGACATCATCACGGAAGACGGCCGCGCCGGCGAGGTTATACATCGGTTGAGAGGCCTGCTTAAAAAGGGTGAAATCAAGTACGAAGCGATTGATATGAACGAGTTGATCAACTCAACGCTTCGACTTTTGCACAGCGAACTGATCGATCGTCGAATCACTGTCAGCGATGGCAAGGCCACTGATTTGCCGCTGAGCAAAGGAGACCCGATACAGTTGCAGCAAATTCTGCTAAACCTTTTCATGAACGCGATGGACGCGATGGACGGCGTCGCGCCGACAAAACGTGCCATAGCGGTAAGCACTGCGATGACGCAGGAGGGTGGGGTCGAGGTTCGAATATCGGACTGTGGTACAGGGCTGCCACCGTCACAGGAGCAACATGTATTTCAGCCATTTTTTACGACAAAAAAACGAGGGCTTGGCCTTGGTCTTCCGATTTGCGCGTCGATTATGAAACTCCATGGTGGGAGCCTATCGCTTCAAAACAACGTGAGTGATGGCGCCACCGCGATCTTTCGGCTGCCCCCAGCGGGGGCGTAAGATAAACTTTTGGTCTGTGAGGTGGGTAGTATGCGTGAGGCGGGCTTTACCACGTTTCTTGTGGACGACGATCCCGCTGTGCTTAAGGCGATTACGCGTCTTTTGAACGCCGCCGGCTACAGGACGAAATCATTTTCGTCGCCTCAGGAATTTTTGTCAGCGCATGACCCGTCCATTCCCGGCTGCGCGATTATCGACCTCGTCATGTCCGAGCTCGATGGTCTGCATTTGCAACAGGCCCTGCTCGAGACGGGTTCTGAACGACCAATAATTTTCCTATCTGGTAAGGGCGATGTATCGACCAGTGTCAGAGCGATGAAAGCGGGTGCCGTTGATTTCCTGACGAAGCCGGTCAAGCGCGAGGCGCTTTTCTCCGCCGTGGTGAGGGCCGCTAAAGTTGATGCGCTGTCGCGACAGAAGCGTGATGAATCAAAATCAATTGGTGGCCGTCTCGCCACACTGACACACCGAGAGCGGGAAGTATTGGAGTACGTCATTGCTGGTCGGCTCAACAAGCAGATCGCTGCAAGTCTCGGCACGGTCGAAAAGACTGTGAAAGTCCATCGCGGGCGAATGATGGCGAAACTCGGCGTAAAGAGCGTGGCCGATCTCGTTCGGCTTGCAGACAAGGCGGGAATTGTCCCGGCGCACGGGTCCAGCTAACGGACGGCGTATGTAGGCCCTTCGGGCAACTCGACGGCTTTATATGTTTGCCCGAAACTCGGGCAGATGTCGCCAAAAGCTCCAATAAGAGTTGCCATCGTTGACGACGAGCCTGCTGTGCGCACGGCGTTAGCTCGTTTGTTGGACGCGTCTTCTTTCGAGACCACGACCTATGGCTCGGCGCGGGAGTTTATCGATTCAATACGCCGTGACGTTCCGGAGTGCCTCATAGTCGACGTTCATATGCCGGATTTTAGCGGGCTCGATCTGCAACAATATCTCAATCGCATCAACAAGAAGATTCCCACCATTGTTATTACGGCCTTCGATGATACCGCTATCCGTGAACGGAGTGCGGCATCGGGCGCCAAGGCCTTCCTGACCAAACCCTTGCACGGTCAGACCCTGATCAATGCCATCTTGGCTGCGACGATGGACTCGGACGCAGAAAGCTCCGTTGCCCCCGCTAAAAACGGCACGCACAAGTAGCTTTCGCTGCTGCTGTTTGTGGTGTCCACATTGGACTACGGTCCAATTTCAGGAAGGCCGCCCCCCAATTTACAAACTTATTCCGCTGTTTGGCCGGAACTCCTACGCGATTTCGGGAGTTTCGCACCGGGCAGCTTGTAGTGGGGTAGCAATTGTTGCGGCGACTGCGAGGATTTCCAGTCGCGCTGAAAAACTATGGAGGAAATAATGAAACGCATTTTTCTTGCCGCTCTGATTACGTCTTTTGCCGTCGGGAGTGCGATGGCTCAGTCCTGTGAGACCCAGGCGGTCAGCAAGGAAGGCAAGCCGCTGACAGGTGCGGCGAAAACCAGCTTCATAAAAAAATGCAAGGTGGACGCGTGCGCGACCAAAGCCGTCAGCAAGGATGGCAAGCCTCTCTCTGGAGCGGCGAAAAACAGCTTCATGAAGAAATGCGCGAAGGAGGCCTAACCCTTGAATGGGCGTAAGCCCAGGAGTTGAAGACATGCGAACCATCACAGCAATCAGTTGCGCCATTATCGGCGTATCAGTTCTGTCTTTTCCGGCGCTCGCGCAGCAAAAGACAGTCAAGGCTTGCCAGGAAGAATGGCGGGCCAACAAGGATGCAAATCAGGCCAAAGGTATAACGGAGAAGGCATACGTCACGCAGTGCCGCGCAGGCGGCGTCGCTGCACAACCCGCTCCATCGAGTACAACGAGCGCCGCGCCCGCGCCGGCTGCCACCGGACAAAAGACTGCCAAGGCGTGTCGGGATGAATGGCGTGCCAACAAAGATGCAAACCAGGCCAAAGGTATAACGGAGAAAGCATACGTAACGCAGTGCCGTGCAGGCGGCGTCGCTGCACAGCCCGCTTCATCGAGTACAACGAGCGCTGCGCCCGCGCCGGCTGCCGCCGGACAAAAGACCGCCAAGGCGTGTCGGGATGAATGGCGTGCCAACAAAGATGCAAACCAGGCCAAAGGTATAACGGAGAAAGCATACGTAACGCAGTGCCGTGCAGGCGGAACGGTCGCGTCGCCTGCTCCTATGGCCCCGCCGCCCGCTTCGCCTCCGCCTGCAGCGACGACGGGAACCCGGACGGCGACGACGACCCCAACCGGTGCAAATCAGTATTCGACCGAGGGGCAAGCCAGATTCCGCTGCAGCGGCGGCACCGTTGTGTGGGCCAATCTGGATTCAAAGATCTATCACTTCACCGGCCATAAAGAGTACGGAAAGACGAAGGCCGGGGCGTATATGTGCGAGCAGGATGCAACAAGCCAAGGCATGCGCGCTGCCAAGAACGAAAAGCATCCCTGAAGCGAGCAACTGATCCTCATCGTGGACGCGCAGGTTAAGCCGCGCGTCCGCGATGAGATGATCTAGGCGGCGGGCCTCCACGCCCTTTTTTTTGTGCGTATCGTCCCCACATGCATCGAGCATAGGGGAGATACCACCACAATGCCGGAACCGCTCATCGTTGTAATTCCACATCGGCTCAGCAAGGACGAAGCCCTGCGACGTATCAAGGAAGGTATCGGCCGCGCCAAGAACGAATTCGCCTGGTTGCTGTCTTTGGAGGAAGAGACCTGGGCTGGCGACCGCCTGAGCTTTCGCGTATCGGCCCTAGGTCAGCGGGTATCGGGCTTTATCGATGTGTACGAGGCAAATGTGCGACTCGAAGTCGTATTGCCGTGGCTGCTTGCGCGGTTCGCTCAGGCGGCACAGCGCGTCATTGGCCAGAAGGGCCAATTGATGCTGGAAAAAAAATGAACGTTGGCGCGACGACAGGACGCATTACCTGAAAGCGCGTTCGCCAAAGCCCGAATGATCGAGACGTTGTGGTGCTGCGAGACCGTGCGCGTGGCTAAAGTCGGCACCCGTAGGCCTGATGCTCTGTGACAGGGCTGAGCGACCGTGCTGCGCGCGAAAGGAATTGAGATCGAGCGCGAAAGAAGGCGTCACGAAGGGCACAAGCGGCAAACTGCAAAGGGCATAAAGTTTGCCGAGTCGTCGAATGGCGAGTATCTACTCGGTTCAATGTCCGCCAGCAGTCCTCGGCGGGCAATCGGATCAATAGACGTGGCGGCGCGTCTGGGACGGCGGTTTCCACCAGCAGGCATAAGAAATGTAGTCGCCATAAACACGATGAATACTTGTGATCACCGCGTACTTGTTGAAGCGACCGCAATTGTTCTGGGCGATTTCGATTGCCGCAGCCTCTGCTTCAGGCGACCACGGAATAATGCCGCCGACATCGTTCCCATTCGGGCCATAAACGCCGACGCAGGACGTGAGTATCACGCCAAGCGCAGCCGCCAGCACTGCTTGCCTTCCCATAGTTCCCCCAGTCCGGGCCCCGTTCCAGTTCCGCCGATTCGATTTATGCTAAAAGCTTGATGTTGAATAGGGCAGCCCCGCCGTCCTGCGCTGGCGTCTGTCAGAATACACGAAACTGCTGGGAGTTTCGCGATGAAAAACACGGGGACGGCGGCAGGGCGTTCGCACCGAAAATACTCATTCCTTCTTGGACTTGCAGTTTTTACCTGCGGCCTTTCCTGGTCGGCGCGCGGCGAATCTGACTTAAACACGTGCTTTGGCGTCGACTTCGACGCCAAACGCCACTCAAGCGGTTCCAACCTGGGGCCACGGACAGGTTGCCGCGTCGTCTCAAACCACTGCGCATTTCAATGTAATATCTGCTAAAAGGCCCCCGCGTATGGTTATTCCGCGTTGGGTGTCCAATGGCTTCCCCGCCTCCCACCGATTTGTTTTCGGATCTGCCAGAAGGCCTGGCGGCGGGTATTCTCGCCAATGCCAAGTCGGTCAAATTGGCGGCCGACGAGATTCTGTTTCTTGCCGGTGATCCAGGTGACGGCTGCTATCGCCTGAACGAAGGTCTGCTCAAAGTTAGTATGGTCGCGCCCACTGGTGCCGAACGCATTCTCGCGATACTGGGGCCCGGCTCGATCGTCGGTGACATGGCGATGATCGATGGTCGCCCTCGGTCGGCATCGGTTTCCGCACTTCGTGATTGCAAGCTCAGTTTCGTCAGTCGCGCGGCGTTCGAAACGGTCGCCGAGAAGAATCCTGAAATCTACAAGCACCTCCTCAATATGCTTGCCGCGCGCCTGCGCGACACCGATCAAGTTGTCGCGGCGGGAACCTTCTTGCCGGTCAAAGGCAGGGTCGCGCGTGCTTTGCTTGATCTTGCGAATGCGTTCGGCAACGAAGTCGGTGGTGGCCGTGTCGTTATCAGGCAGAAGTTGAGCCAGAGCGACGTTGCGGCCATGGCCGGCATTGCGCGCGAAAACGTGAGCCGAATTCTCAATGAATGGATGCGTTTGAAGCTGATTACCCGACTGTCAGGTTACTATTGTATCGAGAGCAGGCCTAAGCTCGAAAGGGAATTGAAGCTTTGAATTTTTATGCGAGCTTGCCACGACGGCGGCACCCGATTGCTTTAGTGATGGATGAGAATGCAATTGAGCGGATTGTTCCGGGATGCCGCGCGTGCGGCTGGGGCTTAGCCGATGTCGGACGATGATGTTGTCGGGTTCAGTTTCCTTGCGGAATCAGAAATGCCGGTTTGGTACCTCAAACCGGGGGAAGCGATCTTCAAGGAAGGGGAAGCGGCGAAAGAGCTATACGTCATCAAAAGCGGGCAAGTGGAAATTCAGCTTGGCAACCGTCTGTTGGCTACGCTCGAGACCAACGACATTTTCGGCGAGATGGCCCTTATCGATTCTGCCCCCCGCAGCGCCACCGCAATCGCCAAGACCGACGTGGAGCTTGTTCCTATTTCAAAGAAGGAATTTCTGGCCCTTGTCAGCCGGGCGCCAACTTTTGCGCTCGACGTCATGAGCATGTTGGTCCGGCGTCTGCGCGAGGCCAATAGAGCCCTGTAATTGCTGGTTTTCTCCGTATCCGAAAAAAGCGATTTTGTGTGATGGAAATCACAGCACAGGATCCCTCTGCGCCCTACTTGTACTTGCCGGGGATCCGGTTGCTCCCACGAGATTAAGGGCTAACTGAAATGCGCAAGACCATTATTCGGGCCATCGCCACAATCTTCCTCGCGGACGTTTCTGTGGTTACCAGCCTGGCAGGCACGGCCTCTAGCCCGATCGGTGAAACCATTTTTGCGCGACCGGTGGTTCATCCCCTTACCACCGGCAGCCTGACGGCCAGCGTAGTCCCCGCCACCTGACCGTCTTTTGGCCTGCCCCTGAGATCGGGGCAGGCCCGGAATAACCTCCAAACTCCATAGCGGCCTAACCAGGCCGCTTTTTTTGCCTCGAACGGATTAACCGCGCGGCCCCATTAGTACTAATGCGTTCCGAAACCCGCACAGACTTTGTCTGTTGCGCAGCGTCAGCATTTCCTTTGGGCCTGATGCTTGCGACGCGGCGCGGTCGCAGGACGGCGTCGAGTACATGGGGAATGTCGTTCCGCGTTTGCCGCTCACCGGGTGTACGCGCGGCCAGTGCGATTGCAAATACGTGCCTTCGGGAACCGACCATTTGCATCGTCTCGACGCAGCGCAGAAATCCGGGACTAGATCTTCGTCTTAGGCCACGCGAGGCCGTCCCACCAAAGATCAGGATAGAGTATGACTTGCAATGCATTGCCACGCACGGAATATGATTCGTATTATCGATGGGCGGCTTTCGTGCTCTTTGCTAGCCTGTCCAACCATTTTCGAATGATGGTCCAGCGTGACTGCCCAAGCCCCCGGAATTGGTGACGTCGGCGCCAGCGCGCACACCTCGCTTGCGACATGGCTACACGGCATTGGTGTGCGTCAAATCCGCCTCGTCACTGGCCTGGTAATGTTCGCTTACATTTTTTCTCATTTCTTCAATCACGCCCTTGGCAATATTTCCTACGACTTGATGGAGACCTGGCTGAAATATCACGTCTGGTGGTGGCGGATTCCGATCGTTAACGACACCCTCTACCTTGCCGCCATCGTCCATTTCTCGCTCGGCTTGTGGGCGCTCTATCAGCGGCGACATTTCCGCTATTCGATTGCGGAGATCACTCAACTTGTTCTGGGACTGAGCATTCCGCTTTGGCTCGCCAGTCATCTTGGGGCCGAGCGCGTAGGCGGACTTCTCTTCGGATGGCCGCCATTCAACTACGCCTCGGCGCTTTACACTTACTGGATCACGGAGCGCTACAACATCGCCGTGCAGTTCATTTCGTTAACGGTCGCATGGACGCACGCCTGTATCGGCCTCTATTTCTGGCTGCGGTTAAAATCGTTCTTCGATTGGGCGGCCCCGATACTTTTATCCATCGCCATTCTCATGCCGCCTCTCGCGATGATCGGCGCGCATCATGGTGGTCGCGAGGTCGCGGACCTCGCCGAGGATGCGGAATGGCGCAACGAAAACCTGAAGCGGGTTCCAGCTGCGCAGGCGCGAGTGATCACCCTAATCAGTCTTGTATATTTTCCCGTCGCCTATGGCGCCGCAATCGGATTGGTTTTCGCCGGGCGTGGCCTTCGTTCACTTCGCGAGCGCAGGCGCGGCATGGTTACAATTTCATATCCAAACCGACAGGTGCGCGTACCAAAAGGCCTGAGCGTTCTGGAAGCCAGCTTGCGGCACAAAATTCCGCACGCCAGCGTGTGCGGCGGTCGCGCGCGCTGTTCCACCTGCCGCATCCGCGTGGTGAGCGACCGCAGCAAGTTGCCAAGACCGTCAGGCCGGGAGGCGTTCGTGCTCGAGAGTATCGGCGTTTCGGCAAACCCATCGATTCGACTCGCGTGCCAGTTGCGGCCGCAGACGGACATATCCGTCATTCCGATTCTGCCGGCAAGCATGAATGCGGAACTGTTGCGCAAAGGCAGCCGCATGAACATCGGCAAGGAGCACTACATCGTCAGCATGTTCGTTGACATGCGTGGATCAACGAAGCTAGCCGAGGCGAGGTTGCCGTTCGATGTCGTATTTCTCATCAATCGGTTCCTGGGTGCATGCTCCCAAGCGACGCTCGATGCGGGTGGCCAACCCAACCAATTCGTCGGAGATGGCGTGCTTGCTCTTTTCGGAATTGAAGTGGACGCGAAGACAGCGTGCCGCCAGGCGCTGCGCGCGGCTGCCAACGTTGCGACCAACGTGGACTACATGAATCGTCAGCTCGCATCGGACCTTCCCGAGCCGATCGAGTACGGTATCGGCATCCAGGGTGGCGAAGTGATCATAGGCGACATTGGTTTTCAGGATCACACCGTTTTTACGGCGCTTGGCGATCCCGTCAATGTGGCAGCGCGTCTGCAAGACATGACGAAGGCGCTTGATTGCAAGGCTGTGATTTCTGACGAGGTCTTTACGACCGCCGGCATCGCCACCGGTTCGCTGGCGCGTAGGGAGGTCGCAATTCGCGGCCGCGAAGAGGCGATGATCGTGCGTGCAGTAACGGATCCTACTGTGCTTGCGAGCCTTGTGGAGGCGCCCACCCCGCAGGCGCCGGTGTCATAAGCCCGATAGCGACGACCGTTCTCATGCTGCGGCAATGCCGACACTCTGAACGGCACAGGGCTTGCATTCTAAGGGGCAGGTGGAGGTAAGGGATGGACGCGCGGACAGAGTTGCCCGCTGGGTCGGGTATTCGCACGGGCGGTAGCGTCCAGCCGCCTTTGTCGCGGTTTCTGGAGCGTTGTCATGCGGAAGTCGTCGGAGATAACAGCGGGGCCGTAGCCGATTACATACCCCAACTATCAAAAGCCAATCCCGGTGACTTCGGTATCAGCATTGCGACCACCGACGGCTACGTCTACGAGGTCGGCGATAGCGACGTCCCTTTCACGATCCAGTCGATTTCAAAAGCCTTTGTTTTTGCGCTCGCTCTCGAGACGATTGGTGCCGAACGGGTTGAAAGCGTCATCGGAGTTGAGCCAAGTGGCGAAGCTTTCAATTCAATCCGCCTGCGCGCAGACAACCGGCCTTTCAACCCTATGGTCAATGCCGGTGCAATCGCGTGCTCAGGTCTCATCTACGATACGGAAGGGAAGGACGCTTTTGGGCGCATCCTCGCAACGCTGAGTGCTTTCGCTGGCCGGAAACTTGGCGTAGACGAAGCGGTATTTGCCTCCGAGCGCGCGACCGGAGACCGTAATCGGGCGATTGCTTATCTTTTACGCAACTATGCTGTCATAAAAGGCGACGTCGATGCCATTCTGGATGTCTATTTCGGCCAGTGTTCGGTCCTCGTCACCGCTCGCGATATCGCGGTCATGGCGGCGACACTCGCTAATCGTGGCCTGAATCCGCTGACCGGCGACCAAGTTGTCAGTCCGTATGCCGTTGCCCGTACTTTGTCCGTGATGACCAGTTCGGGCATGTACGATTATGCGGGCGAATGGATCTACCGCGTCGGCATGCCGGCTAAGAGCGGCGTCGGCGGCGGCATTGTAGCGACACTGCCCGCGCAACTTGGGCTCGGTACCTATTCGCCGCTTCTCGACAGCCACGGGAACAGTGTCCGCGGGTTGCGCGTGTGCGCGGCTCTCTCATCGCACTTCGATCTGCACCTGTTCAATCGCGGAGGCGACGTGAGAAATGGCATCGTTGCCGACTATGACATGGGCGGCGTCTCCTCGCGCCGCAATCGGCAGCCGCACGAGCAGAAGATTCTCGACGAGCATCACACCGACTGCCATGTATTCGAACTTACCGGCGCACTGACATTCGGGTCGATCGAGTATCTGTCGCGTCGCCTGGTGCAAGGTCAGCCGCGGTCCCAACTCGTCGTGCTTGATTTTAACCGTGTGCCGACAATCACACGGGCGGCGGGCCGGCTGCTTGCGGCTAGTCTCTCCGAGTTAAGTGCAGTCAACACGACGGTGATCCTGTGCGGATTGCGGCCGCAATCGGCGGTCGATGCGACCATGAAGCCCCTCATCGAACCGCTCTCAAAGCTGCGAAATTTTCCTGTTCTCGATGAAGCTATCGAATGGGCCGAGGACCAGATCATCTATCGTTACGGCGGATACGGGCGGCTGCACGATCCGACGACGTTGCCGGAACAGCTATTGCTTGGCGGCCTAACGACCGGCGAGATTGAAGCGCTTGAGGCCTTGATGACGCCGCGGACATACCAGGCCGGCCAACGCATCATCGGTGCCGAAGAGTCGGCGTCATCACTGTTCTTTTTGCAAAGCGGCATGGTGAGCGTGAAGCTAACGAACGGTGTGCGCCTTGCGACGCTTGTCGCCGGCATGGTGTTCGGGGAGATGGCGCTGCTCGAGGATCGACGCTCCGCGGACGTGTGGGCGGATACGGTGGTTCAATGTCTCGAATTGCCACTGAGCGCCTACGCCGGATTTCGCGAAAAACATCCGGAGGTCGGGGAGCGCATCGTGCGCAATCTCGCCGTCCTTTTGGCCAAGCGGCTTATCCTCGCCAATACAAAGATCGATCTATTGACGTCGTATTAGACCTTCACACCTTCTCGACAAAGCTGTCCACCACACGCTTTTCGCCGGCCTTGTCGAAAGCGATGGTGAGCTTATTGCCGTCCACTGCCACGACATTCCCGTTACCGAATTTCTGGTGAAAGACGCGCTCGCCCACCGCAAAAGACGAAACCGTGCCGGTGGATCTCGCCACAAGCTCGCCCTCGATTGTGAGCGGGGCGCGACCTTGGCGTTTTGTGGTGCGGCCTCGGGACTTCCCGCCCGAGGGTCGATCAGGATCGCTCGGATCGTCATCAAAAACGCCGTCCGGACCGTAACGCGGCTGGCCGTTGTCGTAGAAGCCACCGCGACCCTTGCGGGCCTGCGCGCGTTGCCAACCGGGTGTCGTGTAGCCGGAACCGAAGGCGTTCATCTCATCAAAGCGCGAAGCTCCATAACCCGACATTCCGAACCCGCCGGCCCCTCCCGCGGCCTCTTTCACCTCGACCTGCGCTTCAGGCAATTCATCGAGGAAGCGCGAGGGAACTGTCGAAGTCCAAAGGCCGTGAATGCGGCGATTGGTAGCAAAGTAGATCTTGGCCAGTTTGCGCGCGCGCGTGAGTCCGACATGCGCTAGGCGGCGCTCTTCCTCAAGCCCGGCGCGGCCACTTTCGTCGAGCGAGCGCTGATGTGGGAAAAGGCCTTCTTCCCAACCGGGCAGAAACACGCAGTCAAATTCGAGCCCCTTTGCCGAATGCAAGGTCATTATATTGATGGCTTGCTCGGACTCCGCGCTGTCACGGTCCATGACAAGCGAAATGTGTTCGAGGAGGCCCTGTAAGTTCTCGAATTCCTCCATGGAGCGGACCAGTTCCTTGAGGTTTTCCAGGCGGCCGGCAGCATCGGCGGAACGGTCTTTCTGCCACATCTCGGTATAGCCGGACTCATCCAGCACTATTTCCGCGAGTTCGGTGTGCGGCATCGAATCCTTCTTGGCGCGCCAGCGCTCAAAGGCCGCCATCAGGTCGCGCAGCGCAAGTCGCGGCTTTGGCTTCATCTCGTCGGTTGCCGAAAGCTGGCTTGCTGCTTCGGTCAGCGGGATGCGCCTTTTGCGCGCGTGGTCGTGCAGCATTTGCAAGGTCGCGTCGCCGAGGCCGCGCTTTGGCACATTGACAATACGCTCGAAGGCAAGGTCATCCGCTGGTTGTGCGATGACGCGCAAATAGGCGAGGGCGTCACGAATTTCCGTACGCTCGTAAAAGCGCGGGCCACCGATCACGCGATAGGGTAGCCCGAGCTGGATAAAGCGGTCTTCAAATTCACGCATCTGGAATGATGCGCGCACCAGGATCGCAATTTCATCGAGGGGATGATCCTCGCCACGCTCGCGCGCGGCACGTTGAAGCTGTTCGATTTCCTCGCCGATCGCGCGCGCCTCTTCTTCACTGTCCCATGCGCCGGTCACCTGTACCTTTTCGCCCAGTTCGTCCTCAGTGCGCAGCGTCTTGCCCAAGCGGCCTTCGTTGTGAGCGATGAGGTGCGATGCAGCCGCAAGAATATGTCCGGTGCTGCGATAATTCCGCTCCAGGCGAATGACCTTCGCGCCTGGGAAATCGTGGTCGAACCGCAGGATGTTATCGACCTCCGCGCCGCGCCAGCCGTAGATCGATTGATCATCATCGCCGACGCAGCAGATGTTTTTGGGAACGCGCAGGAGGTTTGCGCTCTGCTCGGTCATTTGCGAGCGCACTGGAAGCGCGATACCGGATTCCGCAGACTCGGCGGTAGCACTAATCTGCGGGTCCGCCGGTTGATCGCGTCCCGGAACGACCGTCATCCAGCCCGACGGAGGCTGCGCCAGCAATTTCAGCCAAAGGTACTGCGCGACGTTTGTGTCTTGATATTCATCGACGAGAATGAATTTAAATCGCTCCTGAAAATTTCGCAGCACATCAGCGCTCTGACGGAATAGCCGGATATTCTCGAGCAGCAGATCACCGAAATCGGCAGCATTCAGTGTCTTCAGCCGTTCCTGATAGGCGACGTACAGTTTCTTGCCCTTACCATTCGCAAAGCTTGCTGCTTCCCCCGAGGGCACTTGTTCAGGTGTAAGACCGCGATTTTTCCAGCTATCGATCAGAATGGCCAGAACACGTGCAGGCCATCGCTTCTCGTCGAGCTTCTCAGCTTCAAGGATCATCTTGATCAGCCGGACTTGATCATCCACGTCGAGGATCGTGAAGTTGTTCTTCAGACCAACCATTTCGGCGTGCCTTCGCAGGACTTTCACACCGATCGAATGGAAGGTGCCGAGCCACGGCATGCCCTCGACGATCTGCCCCACCATCTGACCGACGCGATCCTTCATTTCGCGGGCAGCCTTGTTGGTGAAGGTCACGGCAAGGATTTCCGACGGCCGCGCCCGACCGAGGTTGAGAATGTGCGCTATGCGGGTCGTGAGAACGCGCGTCTTACCGGTTCCGGCCCCGGCGAGGACCAGCACGGGACCGTCGAGAGTTTCCACTGCCTCGCGTTGCTCTGGGTTGAGGTCGCCGAGGTACGGCGCGGCCCTCGCGCCAAGCGCGCGCGCGGCGATGCCGCCCGCAACCGGTTGCGGGCTCAATGGAGCAGGGTCGTTACGCTTGGGCTCGGCCATTTGTCGGTAAGGGGCGGCAATGCCACCGGAATGATTCTTTCAACGCCTAAGATGGCATTGGTAGACGCCAATTTCGAGGCCGGACCGGCTCTTGTCGGGCTCTCCTTACCGATTTAGCGTGATTTTTCCTGCTTATTTCCACACAGCCTGGGGGGATTCCGTGCGATTGAAGGACAAGGTGGCATTGGTCACCGGTGGCGGCCGCGGTATCGGCCGCGATATTGTTTTGGCGTATGCGCGCGAAGGCGCCCACGTCGTCGTCAACGACGTCGATCCCGCCACAGCCGAGGCTACGGCAAAGGAAGCTGCCGTGCTCGGCAGCAAGAGCCTCCCGGTTGCCGCCGACGTTGCCAAGGCGACTGAGATCAATCGTCTCGTCGAAACGATCATGAAGGAACGCGGGCGCATCGACATTGTCGTGAACAACGCAATGAAAATCGTGCCAGGAAAACTGGAGGCGCTTCCAGAAGCGGCGTGGGACACGACGATGAATATCGGCCTCAAGGGCGCGTTCATGGTGAGCCAGGCCGCCGCAAAGCACATGATCGCCCAGAAGTCCGGCAACATCGTCAATATCGCCTCTATCGCTGGCCTTTTTCCTTACAACTGGGCTGGCGCGTACAGTGTGGTGAAAGCCGGGTTGATCATGCTGACGAAATTGCAGGCGATGGAATGGGCGCCTTATGGCATCCGCGCAAACGCAATCACGCCCGGGTATATCCGCACGCCCGGTACAGAAGCCATGTACGCCGATCCGGAAATCTATGAAGGCCGCCGCAAGGGTGTACCAATGGGCCGGGTCGGATCCGGCGAAGACATCGCAGGGCCGGCGATTTTTCTCGCAAGCGACGAGTCGCGTTATACGACCGGGAGCGTAGTCGGCGCCGATGGCGGGCAGGCGGTTGGCTATTTCCTCACTGTGCCAGGTCGCAGGTTCTCTGGCGGTCGGATTGATTGACAACGTTATCTTGCACAGCCCGCGCATGACGCCGAGGGCATCTTGAACACGCAAGTCATTATTGTGGGCGCCGGACCGGTGGGGTTGACACTGGCAATCGATCTTGGCCGCCGCGGCGTGCGCTGCATTCTGCTCGAACAGAAAGAGGCGCCGCAGTTTTTGCCCAAGATGGAACGGTGCAACGCCCGCACCATGGAGATCTACCGAAGGCTTGGAATTGCACAGAAAATACGGAAGGCCGGCCTTCCGCGCGATGTACCAATGGATGTTTTCATCGTGACGTCGCTGATCGAGCCGCCGCTTTTGCACTTGCCGTACCCATCGGTCGCGCAGGCTCAGGCGGAGATCGCCGCATGCTCCGACGGCTCTATGCCGCTCGAGCCCTATCAGCTCATTTCGCAGTACACGCTCGAGCCGCTGCTCAAGTCGGTTGCAGAAACCTTGCCGACCGTTGATGTGCGCTATGGAAATGAATTCATCTCGTTCGAGCAAGACACCGCCGGCGTGTGTGCCCGCGTTAAGTGCGGTAACTCAACGATCGAATTGAGCGCGCACTACCTCGTCGGTTGCGATGGCGGCTCGAGTAATGTGCGTCGCCAACTCGGCATTAGACTGCAGGGTGAAGCCAATCTCCTGCAATTAAGGCAGGCGCTCTATCGCTGCGACGCGCTGTTCGAGCGCATCCCGATCGGCAAAGGCCGCCACTATCACGTTGCCGACGCGCATTCGACTTTCCTGATTGTGCAGGACTCGACCCGTCATTTTACCCTGCACTCGGTTGTCGACAGCGATGACGACATGAAGACAATGTTCGAGCAGACGGTTGCCATGCCGGTCCATTACGAGATGATGTTCTGTGCGCCTTGGCGCCAGAACCTGCTGTTGGCCGACCGCTATGGTTACAAGCGCGTTTTCCTTGCCGGTGATGCTGTGCATCTTGTGATCCCGACAGGCGGCCTCGGAATGAACAGTGGGGTTGGCGATGCCGTTGACCTGTCGTGGAAGCTTGCCGCCACGCTGAAAGGGTGGGGCGGCCCGGCGCTACTCGCATCCTACGAGATTGAACGTCGGCAAATCGGTTCGCGCAATATTGAAGCCTCGCGGCATGCTTCGCGCGGCCGACGAGCCTGGCGGGCGGCCTACAAGCCCAACATTCGCGACCGGACGCCAGAAGGGGCTGCTACCCGGGCCAACCTCAGCCGTATTGCCGATGTCGAACAGCGCAGGAGTAACGAAATGATCGGTGCAGAACTTGGCTATCGTTATGCAGCTTCACCGGTCATTTTCCCAGAGGTAGGCGACGCGCCGGAAACCGATTTCATGAACTACGTTCCGACATCCTGGCCGGGTGCCCGGCTGCCGCACGTGTGGCTCACCGACGGAACGGCATTGCATGACCGCATTGGCGACGGCTATACGCTTTTGTGTCTTCGGGGCGCGCAAGCAAACACCCCCGCGCTCGCCCAGGCCTTTGCCTCTTTGGCCGCACCATTTTCGGTCGTCGAAATCGATGAGGAAAGGCCACGCGATGTTTACGGCTATGATCTGCTGTTGCTGCGGCCCGACCTTCATGTGGTGTGGCGCGGCAATGGCTTGCCGGATGACCCGGCAAAACTCGCCGCACTGGCGACGGGACACTGAAGATCGAGTGCAAAAGAGCTCCGAATGCTGAAGAAAATCGCGCTTACGCTCGCCTGTGGCGACTATGAAATCGTCCGCCCGCTCCTCAATGAGAAGGTCGAAGTCGATGGCGTGGATCTGACGATCCTGACGGACATGGATTCCGCTACGCGCCATTGGCGATTCGTGCGTAACGGCGAATTCGATGTAGCGGAGCTTTCCGCGTCGTCTTATCTCGCGGCGCATGACAACGGACTGCCATTCCGCGCCATTCCGGTATTTCTCCATCGCCGTTTCCGACACGGTTTCATGTTCATTAACACTTCAAAAGGAATTACGAAGCCTGCTGACCTGCGCGGCCGAAAAATAGGCGTGAAGACGATGATGACGACTGCTGTATTGTGGATGCGCGGCATTCTCCAGCATGAATATGGCCTGCCACTGAATAGCGTGGAGTGGATTGCCGAGATCGAGGACGACGTAAAAGTCACCCTGCCTCAGGATATCAAGTATTCATGCCTCTCTGACGACAAATCGGTGGAGACTATGTTGGCCGGAGGCGAGCTTGATGCGGTTTTTCATTCTGATCTGATCAAGCCGTTTGTTGCCCGGGACGCACGCGTTGCGCGCCTATTCCCGGATCACAAGGCCGAAGAGGAGGCCTATTTTCGGAAGACCGGCATTTTTCCGATCATGCATGTTCTCGGTATCCGCCAGGCCCTGGCGGAGGAGTATCCGTGGCTTGCCGTCAATCTCTTCCAGGCCTTCAACAAGGCGAAGGACGCCGCCATGAAGCGCATGGCCAATCCACGCATCGTTCCGCTCGCATGGTATCGTGACGCATGGGAGGAGCAGGAACGCGTACTCGGTTCTGACCCGTGGGAATACGGATTGACGGAGGGAAACCGCAGGGTTCTCGAGACGCTCGTCGATTATTCATACGAACAGGGCTTGATCAGGACGCGGTCAACACTCGAACAACTCTTTCTCAGCGTCGATCAGGGCCGCAAGCGTGGCGGCGAGTTTCGTATTTAGGAGCGTCCGCACCCGGGCTTGTTCCGCCCGGCCGCCTCTTGCTTTAATCACAAATAAAAACTGGGTTCCGGCCGGGGCAGGAGATAGTGGAGGATTCATGTTTTCGCCGTTGAAGTCGCCAGCTTTCGCGATCGTGCTCCTTTGCGGTATCTCAACCGCTCACGCGCAGGAAAGAGCCTGGAAGCATGGCATCCTCGAAGCCAAGAGCGACGCGGGCTTCATCGCGATGGTCGACAAAGGCGGCTTTGCTGCCAAGCGCGGCCTGAAACTTGAACTTTTGCAGATCAAAGCCGGCGCCACGCTGATGAAAGCCCTGCTGTCCGGTGAGATCGATAGCGTGGACATGGGCGCGGCAGAGTCGATTGTGGCTGGTGTGCGCGGTACCGGCATCAAGATCGTCGGTTGCACCTGGCCGGGCGTGCCGCAGGTTGTTCTTGCCAAGGCTGACATCAGTAGCCTGGCCGACCTTAAGGGAAAGACTGTTGCGATCTCTTCACCCGGATCGCTTCCGGATTTGCTGTTCCGGGCGATGCTCGACGCTGCGAATGTTCCCTTTGCCGACGTGAAGTTGGCGACGCAGGGCGCCGATCTCGACCGCTACAAGTCCCTGGTCGCGGGCATCACGGATGCGGCAGTGGTCTCAAATGAATTCGAAGCCGTCATGCCACCCGACATTAAGGTGCTCGCCAAGGGCGGGAGTGCCGTGCCTAAATTCATCCGACTGTGCGTGGCGACCAGTAGCAAGGTTCTGGCCGAACGCCGGGAGGATCTCGTCAAATTCATCGCCGCGGAAATGGATGCCTACAAATATGCCGCCTCGCACCGTGACGAGACGGTCAAGGTGGCTCACGAAATGACAAACGCAAAACCGGACGACAAACGGGCCGAGTTCATCTCCGACCAGGCCATTCGCGAGAAGCAGGTTGACCCAACCCTGGCAATTCCGGTGGATCGCATCGACTGGATGCAGCAGCAGTTCGCCAAAGCCGGGGTCATTCCGAAACCGGCGCCGACCTCTATCCTGATCGACGCGAGCGTGCGCGACGACGCGGCCAAACTCGCCGGACAATAACGGCTGTCCTCAACCCTTCTGCGGCATCGCGATCCTGCGGCCGGCGGCTTCGGGACGCGGCAATTGCGAGTGCGCAGCCTTCATGCGCGCGAATGTACGCAGGATCGAGGGTGGAAACGGCGCGACTTTCTTGGCTGTCATGTCGACATGCAAGGTCATATTTTCTGACGTCGCCGAAACCCAGCCTTCGGTCGCATGAAACAACTGCTCGAAATAGTGAAAGCGTTTCGAATCAAAATCGAGCAACTGGAATGTCACGCGCACAGGGTCGCCTTCCTGCAACTCGCGCACATAACGCACATGGACTTCAGCGGTGAAAGTCGAATGCCGATGATTTTTCAGGTATTCGGCACCAATCCCGAGAAGCTCGTAGACCTCATCCACTGCGCGGTCGAACAGAACGTTGTAGTAGGCCATGTTCAGATGGCCGTTATAGTCGATCCATTGCGACTCGACTCGCATCAGTGACGATACGAAGGGGGCGAAGAAGACTGGTTCGAGGTCGGTGCGATCCAGCATCTGATCAGGCCGAAATCGGATAAACAGCTTTTTCGCCGCTCAGCACACGCGCGACATCTGTTGCGCACTTGGTCTGCAACTCGTTCAGCGCTTCGATCGAATAGAATGCGGTGTGAGGAGATATAATGACGTTGTCGCGACCCAAGAGTGGTGAATCCTTGGCAAGCGGCTCGGCGGCCACTACGTCGAGTCCAGCGCCACCCACCTGGCCAGAATCGAGTGCGGCGACAAGGGCTGGTTCGTCAATCAAAGGCCCGCGCGCAGTGTTCACGACGTAGGCTCCCTTTTTCATTTTGCCGAACGCAGCGGCGTTCAGCATCCCGCGCGTCGCCTGCAGCAACGGCGCATGCACGGATACGTAGTCGGAGGTTTTGAGGAGCGTATCGAGATCGACGCTTTCGACTGCCGCGGCCTTAAATGCCTCAGGTTTGGCGAACGGGTCATAGGAAATGACCTTCATGCCGAATGCCTGCGCCTTGGGGGCAACCAGTCGCGGGATGTGGCCGAAGCCGATGAGGCCGAGCACTGTGCCTTCGATACGGCGGATCGGCACGACCGCCGGCATTTCCCAGCGACCACTCTGCACCAGCTTGTTGGACAGCGGAATTTTACGGATCAGTGCCAGCAAGAGAGCCATGGCATGGTCAGACACTTCCCGAATGCAGTAGTCCGGCACATAGTTGACTGCAATCCCCTTCTCCTTGGCAGTAGGCAGATCGATATTGTCGACACCCAACCCGAACCGGCCGATGGCCCTGCAGCGGTTTAACTGCATGAGCACATCGCGCGTGAGCTTCGCGTAGGTCACAAGAACCGCGTCTGCATCCTTCGCAACGGCGACGATATCTTCAGCATTGACGCTTTTCGACATCCGATAGGTGGGATTGAGCCGCGCAAGCGCCGCCTTGGCCGGATCGAGCGAGGGGAAAACCGTGTCGGTCACAGCAATTACAGGGCCGGCCATCACAAACTCCGAGGTCATTCAGGCGCGGCAAGCTACGACAGTGACGCTGGCGCGTCCATCAGGCAAAGCCGTTGGCGCCCAAGATTTCAAGGGCTTAGCGGATTAACCAAACATTAACGACGTTCCCGTGCGGCGCGTTCTTTGACTGTTCTGACCAAAAAAAACGGAGACGACGGCGATGCTTGGCACGGCAGCTCGAGGGACGCGAAACAATGCGTCCACCCCAAACCGATGCGATCAGATCGTCGTTGCTGACGATGCGGGTCGCGGTTCTAGATGAGGTAGACCAACAGATCAAAAACCTGCGAGCTCGATCGGAACGATCGTCCCACGCGTGCGCAACTCCCGACGTTCGCCGTCGAGCGCGAAATCTTTGAACGAAAACAGGACGTTGTCGCCAGCAACAATTTGGATAAGCAATTATATCCAAGGTTCTTATCGATGAGAAATCAACCGCACCTCCGCGACAAATCCATCGTTTCGCAAGGACGGACGGTATCGTGCTCGGCACTCTGGAAACATGCCGGAGCCCTCGGATCATTCGCCAATCAATTCGAATCGGACTGGCCTATGGGCCCGTTTGTTCTCGGTCATTGCGGCGTTCAGAGCCTGGTGTTCGGGAAAGGCTCGTACGAAACCGCTTCGGATCAATCGGTTTCACTGAAAGGTCATATTTCCGGCACACCCGCCTTGCGCAAACCGTCATAGTAGCGATCAATTCCCATGTCGCGACTGAATGGATGCATGGTCCGAACAAACGCGATTGAAAAGGTCGGCCTCAATCGCGTGACTTCGGCGACATAACGTCGCGCCTCGTCTTGTCGTCCCAATTGTCCCAGCGCTGCGATCAAAATCGCGTAGCGTGACCATTGGAAGCTCGGTTGTGCTAGTGCCTTCAGGGCGAAACTTACGGCTCCCTCATCGTCTCCAATTAAATACTTCGCTTCAGCGGTTCGCACGAGATACGAGCCCATGTTCGGATCGTGAGGACTGAGCCGAACTGCCGACTCTAGATACTGAAAGGCTTTTTGCGGATTTCCCGAGAACACGAACGCGGCGCCGAGCCCGTAGTGTGCGAGGGCCAGGCTCGGGTTGAGATCTAACGCGATTTCCAGTTCGGAAATGGCGCCGGCATATTCCCGGCTGAGGTAACGAATTCGTCCCAGGCTACAATGCGCGCCCGCATCGTCTCGATCGAGCGCGACGGCCCTTTTTGCGGCATTGAGCGCGCGTTCGCGATTGGCATCGTCTCGCAGTATGAACCCGTACACCACTTCGTAATAATAAGTCTCGGCGATGGCCGAATATGCAGGTCCCAAGTCGGGGTCGATGGTTATCGCACTTTTGAAAAGCTTTCGCGCCTGCACCAGATCCTCACGCGTGTACCGGTAAAGATGAAACATGCCACGCTGATAGATACTCCACGCGTCCACGCTCTCGCGGTGTTTGATCCGGGCTCTTTCCCGTTCTGCCCGGCTTAGCTCAGGTTCAATGCCGCCGACAATTGTCTGAGTAATTTCATCCTGCACGGCAAAAATATCGGAGAGGGCGCGGTCGTAACTTCGTGCCCATACATTGCTGCCGCGGTTCCCGTCGATAAGCTGGGCCGAGACGCGAATTTGATCGCCGGAGCGGCGGACGCTGCCCGTCAGGATGTAGCGAACGCCAAGTTCGCGGGCGATCTCGGCGGGACTGACCTCTTTGCCTTTGTAAGCGAATGCCGAACCGCGTGCGATGACGAAAAACCAACGGACGCGGGAAAGGGCAGTAATGATCTCTTCAGTAACGCCGTCGACAAAAGAGTCCTGCTCCGGGTCACCGCTCATATTTGTGAAAGGCAGGACGGCAATTGATGGCCTCTGAGGTTCCGTGAGCGCGAGGACCTGTTGGTCCCTCACGACATCGATCGGCGCGACAAAGCGAACGCCCTTTCTCGCGACGGTGCGAATAAGGCTCTGCTTTTCTCCGGTATCGCCGATTGCCTTTCGTGCGGCATTTATCCGGCTGGTCAGGGTCGACTCAGAAACTATTCGACCACCCCATACAGACGAGATGAGGTCGTCCTTGCTGACCACGCGATCACGATTTTCAACGAGGTAGATCAAAACATCGAAAACCTGCGGCTCTACGGCAACGAGCTGGTTGCTCCGGCGCAACTCCCGCCGTTCTATGTCGAGCAAGCAGTCTGCGAAGCTTATCTGCAATGAGCGCTCTATCGATGACTAGATCCACAAGGGCTGCAGGTCTTCTGCGGTACGCTGGCCAAAGAACCTCCGAACTTCGACAAGACTGAGTGCGGGCCTGATACGTCGCGCCTCGCCCAGTGCCGTTCGCGCCTCTTCATCGCGTTCAAGTTTCAGAAGTACCCATGCGACAACGATACGAGCCGTATACAGACGGCCATCGCGGCGTGCCGCGGCCGACGCCTCTGCCAACGCTTCGTCAAAACGGCCCGCACGTCCTAGCGCGTAGGCAAGTATCATGCTCCAGAAGGTCAATCGAAAATCCTTCGGACTCGATCGCATGCCGAACTTCATACTCTGGATGCCTTCATCGAAGCGGCCGAAGAGGACGAGCGATGCGCCGAGGGCTACGTGCGCCTGTGCGTTGCTTGGATCGAGAACCAGCGCGCGTCGCAGCAGTTCGACGCCCCGCTCGTGCTCTCCGATGTCGGCAAAAGCGCAACCAGCGAATCCGAGAACATCGGACGCATTTGGATCTATCGTGATTGCACGCTCTGCCTCGTCGCGAGCTCCTTTCCTCGCGGCCTCGATATCCGGGATCAGCGACAAGTTGGCTCCGAAAGCATTGAGCAACGCCAGGAACGCACGTGCCAGCGCGAAGTCGGGGTCAATGACAAGTGCCTGATTCACCTTGTCCAGAGCCTCTGCAACGGACTCCTCGTTCCAGCCTTGTACGGCGATTGCGCCTGCGGCCTGACGAAAATGCGACCACGCATCGACGCTTTCGTTCCTTCGTCGCTTGATTCCCGTGAAATCGGCTTTGGTCAGCGCCGGCTCCAATTCCACGATGATGCGACGCGCGATCTCGTCCTGAAGATCCAGTGTATCGCCGCGGCTGACGTCGTAACGTCCGGCCCATAACTGATTTCCGCTCTCCGCCTCGACAAGTTGAACGTTGATCCGAACGCGATCACCTGAACTGCGCGCGCTGCCGGTAACGACGTAACGGACCCCCAATTCGGCTCCGACCTGACGGGAGTCGGCGCGCTGCTGCGTGTAAGCGAATGAGGAAGCGCGGGCGATGACAAAAAATCCCGGTACGCGTGCCAAAAGTGCAATGATGTCTTCAGTCAGCCCGTTGGCGATCAATCCCAGTGCTCGATCATCAGACATGTTCTCGAATCGCAGGACCGCGATTGAAGGACGGTCGGCGATGAGTGGCGGATGAGCGTCAGCAGTCTTGCCGGTTGCCGTACCGCTGAGGTCATCGACCGCAGGCGGGTGTTCCTCCTGGACATCGCCGACGAAACGAAAGCCTTTTCGCGCGAACGTCCGGATCAGGCGCTGCTGTTTCCCGCTGTCGTCGATTGCCTTTCGTGCGGCGTTAATCCGGCTGGTCAGGGTCGACTCGGAGACTATTCGCCCACCCCATACGGACGCGATGAGGTCATCTTTGCTGACCACGCGGTCGCGGTTTTGAATTAGATAGACCAGGAGATCGAAGACCTGCGGCTCGACTGGCACCGCCGCGCCATCCGCACGCAGTTCCCGGCGCTCGCAATCGAGCGCAAAATCATCGAACAAAAACAGCACGTTGCTGCGCCCCCGCAATCAGGCTGCCAAATCATACCGGCACGCCGTCTAAAGCGAAATCAAGACTTCCTCAAGGACAAATCAAGCGGGGCTCAAAGCCTTTCGTGCTGGAAAGGCGCATTCTAGCGGCCAGAAAACGAATGGAGCGTGGAATGAAAACGGAGAATGTCCATCGCAGAACCAGGGAGACAGGCGAAATCGATCGTTGGCATCAGGAGGTGCTTGGCCGGCGCGCCCAGACCGGAACTCAATTCTTTTGCGTTGCTCGATCGCTGATCGGAACCGTGGCGATCCTGGCGGCCTACATCGCAGGCGTACGGATGCTCTCCCCATTGCCTGCGGCAGCCGAAGTGCCGGATGCAATTGCAGCACCGGGCGAAATTCCGGTCACAAGTGTTCACGCGGTCGGCGCGCAGGTCTACGAATGCCAATATAGTTCGGCTGGCAAACTCGTCTGGCAGTTTCGCGAGCCGGTCGCGACATTGCTGATCGCCGGGAAAACGGTCGGTCGCCACTATGCAGGGCCGACGTGGGAAATGAGCGATGGCAGTGCAGTCAGTGCCAAGGTGCTCGCTCGCGCGCCCGGTGCCAGCGCAAACGATATTCCGCTGCTTAAACTCGAAGTCACTGCGCGGCACGGGTCCGGCAAACTTAGCAACGTCACGACGATCCAACGGCTGAACACGCAGGGTGGTACCGCCGATGGGGCGTGCGACTCATCCGGTGCCCTGCTGAGCGTGCCTTATACCGCCGACTACGTTTTCTACAGAAAAGCGTCCGATCAATCGCATTGAGTCTGCCAGTGTCGAGGATGCAATGAACATCGAAAAAATAAAACGCCTTAGGAACGGTACTATCGACGTCGATTTCTATCGTCAGGAGACATTTCGCCTCCGAAGGGAAGCGACGAACAAACTATTCAGCCGCATCAGACGGGCCAGCCGACCACTCATCGGAGCGGTCACGATCATCGCCAATTACGCATTGTTGACGCCACGTGAGCCATCGCCGCCAAGCACCAATTCAATATTCGTGTCTGCTGAAGTTCCGTTGGCGCCAACGGAGCCGAAAAAATAATTGCACAAGGTAGAAAAAAGGAGAAATTCCATGACAAGACTCATTGCACTTTTATATGGCCTCATAGCCTATGTCGCGTTCGCCGCAACGATCATCTACTCGATAGGCTTTGTCACAGGTTTGGTTGTGCCAAAGACCATCGACTCCGGTCACGCGGGGCCGCCGATGCAGGCCATCATCATCAACTTGTTGTTGATGTCGCTGTTCGCAATCCAGCATAGCGTGATGGCGCGCCCCCAGTTCAAGAAATGGTGGACGCGTATTGTGCCGGTAGCTGTTGAACGAAGCACCTTCGTCCTGTTTTCGAGTTTGGCGCTGGCGTTTCTGTTCTGGCAGTGGCAGCCGATTCCCGCCGTGGTATGGCAGGTGACAAATCCACAAGTCGCAGCCTCGTTGCTGGGGCTGAGCCTGTTCGGCTGGGTCTTGGTGTTTGTCAGTACCTTCCTGATCAATCACTTTGAACTCTTCGGCCTGCATCAGGTCGCCAACAATCTCGTAGGCAGGCCTATGCCGGCGATGCGCTTCAAAACCCCGCTTCTCTACAATCTGGTGCGCCACCCGATCTATCTTGGTTTTCTCATCTTCTTCTGGGCGACTCCGGTCATGACCGCAGGGCATCTCCTGTTCGCAATGGTTGCGACGGCCTACATCTTCGTCGGGATCGCCCTTGAAGAGCATGATCTAATCGATTTGTTTGGAGACGAATATCACCGCTATCGGAAAAGAGTCTCGATGATCGTTCCATTCCTTGGGAGATCGTCGTAAAGCGCGGCCGGCGCGTGGCGGCGTAGCCAATTATGGCGGCTGTCCCCGCAACAGGTGCCACCGCCGGTCTCGTTTCACCCGCTACCTGTCCTCTGCTAAAGTTCGCCAAACGGACCTGCAGAGGACAGTCGAATGGTGTTGGCGACAGCTGCCGAACAAAAAGCGCGGAATTCCGCGGCAATTGGCAAAGCAGTGACCGAATTGACCGCGGCTTTTGGCAATCGCGTTGTCACGTCGCAAGCGGTGCGTGAACAGCATGGCAACACCGTTACATGGATCGCCAATCAGCCACCTGACGCCGTCGTTTACCCGCAAAACACCGAGGAGGTTCAGCAGATCGTCCGGATCTGTGCGGCGAACGGTGTCGCCGTCATTCCATTCGGGGTTGGAACTTCGCTTGAAGGGCACGTGAACGCGCCGATTGGCGGCGTGTCGATCGATTTCCGTGACATGAACAGAATTATTGCAGTCCACGCGGAGGATCTTGATTGCGTTATCGAGCCCGGAATTACCCGAAAAGCGCTCAACGAACAGCTCCGCGACAGCGGACTTTTCTTTCCTATCGACCCGGGCGCAGATGCTTCGCTGGGCGGGATGGCGGCGACTCGCTGCTCGGGCACCAATGCCGTGCGCTACGGCACGATGAAGGACAACGTCATTGCGCTCAAGGTTGTGCTGTCGAATGGTGAGGTGATCGATACCGCGCGACGGGCCAAGAAGACGTCGGCCGGCTACGATCTCACGCGCCTCATGGTCGGCTCTGAAGGCACGCTCGGGGTCATCACACAACTGACGCTGAAGCTCTCGGGCATTCCGGAAGCGATTTCTGGCGGGATATGTCCGTTCCCCTCGGTCGAAGCTTGCTGCAACACGGCCATCCATACGATTCAGTCCGGTATTCCGGTTGCGCGAATTGAACTTTTGGACTCTCTCCAGGTCCGGGCGTGCAACCTCCATTCGAATCTGGGGCTGCCCGAAACGCCGATGTTGTTCCTGGAGTTCCACGGAACCGAAGCGTCGGTCGCCGAACAATCCAAGCGCTTTGGCGAAATTGCAGCCGAGTTCGGGGGCGGTCCCTTCACCTGGACTACGCGGCCTGAAGAGCGCACGCGTTTGTGGGAAGCGCGACACCACGCAGCACTGTCGAATTTCGCGCTGCGTCCGGGGGCCACGATGGTGGCCACCGACGTCTGTGTGCCCATTTCGCGATTGGCGCAATGCGTGACCGAAACACAGCGCGACATAGAAACGAGCCGCATCCTTGCGCCGATTGTCGGTCATGTCGGTGATGGTAATTTTCACCTGACGCTGCTTGTCGATATGGACGATCGCGATGAGCTCAAGCGCGCCGAGGCTCTGTCGGAACGCCTGGTTGAGCGGGCACTTGCGATGGACGGGACCTGCACTGGCGAACACGGGGTGGGGCAGGGGAAGATGAAATACCTAGTTGCAGAACATGGAAGGGCGGCGTTGGATGTGATGGCCTCCATCAAGCGGGCGCTTGACCCTCACAACATTATGAATCCGGGCAAGATTGTCGCGCTTTCCTGAGATGGCGACATAGATTTGCCGCCATAAATCGCCAATATAGTCTCGATTCACAATTGGCTGAGGGTCGCGCCGAATGCGGCTTCGGCGCTGGAGCGGGTTTTGCAGACCACCCTGCTTGGATTAGCGATCGCAATCATTCTGGCGCTTCTGGCGGCGCTGGTCGGTCCGCTGCTGATCGATCTGGGCAACTATCGGTCGCTGTTGGAAGCCGAAGCGCATCGTCTTACCGGCGTCAATATCCGGGTGACCGGAGCGATCGACGCCCGGCTGCTACCATCGCCCCGTCTCACACTGCATGACATCACGGTCGGTGATGGCGATGACGCGATCCGGGCACGCTATCTCGATGTAGAATTTGCTCTCGGGCCACTAATGCGCGGAGAGTGGCGCGCCACGGAGATGCGGCTTGCTGGGCCACAGGTGAGCCTGGGTTTGGATGTTTTGGGCCGTGTGCGCGCGCCGAGCCTCGCAGTTTCATTGAGGCCCGATTACCTTTCGATAAATCGGCTCCGAATCGAGGATGGCACGATAACTCTTACGAATGCCGGAAACGACGGAAGCATCACTTTTGGACGTGTGTCGTTTAATGGTGAGGTTCGCTCCCTGGTAGGGCCAATGAAAGGAGAGGGGAGCGCGACCGTCTCCGGTAAACTTTATCCCTACCGCGTTACAACAAACCGTTTGAGCGACGACGGCTCGATGAGGGTTCGCGTCAGTGTCGACTCGGCTGACTACCCCCTTAGCATTGAAGCCGAAGGTGCAATCGCTGTCGTTGCACGTGAGCCAAGTTTTGACGGCACTCTAAATCTGTTGCGGCCTGTCGGGATCGCCGCGCGTAATGCGGCCGAACCAGCGGATGCTTTGACGCAGCCTTGGCGGATTGGAGGAAAGATCAAAGCGACCGGGAAATCGGCGCTGATGGAGAATGTCGAGTTCCAATACGGTTCGGAGGAGCAAGGGTTCAAGTTGACCGGGGTGGCCGATCTAAAATTCGGACGCAATCCACGCTTCCAAGGCGTTCTGTCCGGACGACAAATTGACGTTGACCGAGTGGTCTCGGGCTCCGGCGGTGCAGGCCAGTCCCCTGTCGTCATCATGCGAAAGTTTGCTGAATTGGGGACCGCCGCGTTTCGTACCACGATGCCTATGCAGCTCGGCTTAGGCATCGACCTCGTCACACTAGGGGGGAACAGTATCCAGAACCTGCGTGGCGACATCAGCAGCAGCGCGGATGGATGGAGTCTCGATCGTTTTGAATTCCGGGCGCCCGGCATGACCCAGGTACGGGTCAGTGGACGTCTCGCGATTGGCGCGAATGGCGTTGCTTTTACTGGGCCGGCGGAGATCGAGGCATCCGACCCCAAGGTTCTGGCGGCATGGCTGGAAAGTCGCGGCGAGAGCCAGCAAGGTGGCGATCTTCGACCAATGAGCCTTCGCGGCGACCTGGCTCTCTCCTCGGAAAAAATAGCGGTCGACCGCTTGAACCTTGAATTCAACCGCCAACCTTTAACCGGGCGGTTCGCGTATTTTCTGCCTTCCGGGAATCGGCCAGCCAGAATCGATGCCGAATTGAAGACCAATCAATTCGACGTCGATTCAGCTCTCGATTTTGGCAAGGCCCTGCTCGCAGGGTCGGCACTCGATCGTCCGCGCGAGATAAATCTCAAAGCCGACATTGGCCGGGCGACGTTTGCCGGTATTGAAGCCAGTGATGCGCACGCGCTCATGAAAGTGGATGGCGACGGATTGCTCATCGACCGCTTGTCGATTGGTGACTTTGCGGGAGGAAACTTCGCCGCGAGTGGGCGCATCGAAACCGGTGGGCATGCACCCCGGGGCACAGTGTCGGTGGATTTCGAAGCGAAACAAACTGCCTCCCTTGCAACTATTGCCGCGAAGCTCTCCACCGAACGGGCGCGACCGGTCATCGGGCTGCTAGAGCGCGTCGGCCGTGGAAAATTGCACGCCAAGCTTGAAATGGCCGGAGATGACAAGTCCCCAGTCACGGACGCGCAACTCGTATTGAACGGAGATCTCGACGATCTACGCATTGATGTCCGCGCGCGGGCAAGCGGCGATTGGACCAAGCCATCGACAGCAAACGTTCGTATGGACGCGGTCATGGACGCATCGCGGGGCGAGCAACTGCTAAAATTCATGAATTTTGATCGACTGGTCGCTGCCGGAAACGGCGCGGGACAGCTGAAAATTCAACTGGCTGGACCGGTCAATGGAGATATGACGTTTGGCGCGCAATTATCTGGAGATGGCCTGTCCGCCCGTGCGAACGGAACCGGCCGCTATTCGGACGCTCAAGGGATAAAGGCCACGGCCGGATTACAGATAAACGAAGCCGACGTGAAGCCACTGCGGTCGACAGCCGGCGGATCTCTGCCGCTTCGGATGAAGTCGCGTGTGTCCGTTGCAGCCGGGACAACGACATTTGATGATATCGACGCGAAGATTGCAGGATCCAGTGTTCGCGGGCACCTCGCGGTGGGCGAAGCGACACCACGCCGGATCGATGGAGCGATCGAAGCCGACGTGGCCGACGTACCGGCACTCATTGCTCGTGCAATCGGCCTGCAAGCGCAAGCATCCGGAAAAGACGCCGCATGGAATTGGTCCGGCGAGCCATTTGGAACCGGGCTGCTCGGCACATTCACCGGCAGACTCGCGCTCAAAGTTGCTCGCGCGGACCTCCTTCCGCAATTGACGGCGCGTCAATTCAACACTGCACTACGACTTGCCAACAATGAAATGTCCTTGGAGGACATCACGGGAGATGTGGCAGGGGGACGCCTTTCCGGAAGAATTTTGTTCTGGAACGCCGACGATGGGCTGACCTCGCAGCTGAAGGTTTCACTCTCGGGCGCCAATGCGGCGACATTATTTGCATGGACACCGAGACCATTCGTAACCGGCTCACTCGACCTGGCGACTGATCTGACAGGTACTGGCCTCAGTCCGATCGCTCTCGTTGGTTCACTCAAGGGTTCTGGCAAGATCGTGTTGGCTGACGCCAAGCTGTTTAGTCTCGACGCTCGAGTTTTCGACGTTATCACCCGTGCAGTTGATCGGGGCCTCGTCGTCGACAATGGTCGCATTTCCGACCTCGCCGGAAAATCCTTGATCAATGGGCAGTTTTCTCTGAAACACGCGGAATTCCCGTTCCAGATTACGTCGGGGCAACTGGGTTTGGCTGATGTTTCAGTTGAGAACAAAGAGGCGGGTCTGTCCGTCACTGGCATGCTCGATCTCACAAACGGATCGTTCGATACCAAGCTCACGCTATCGGGCGCGAACGATCATGGCGGATCTCGGCCAAAGATTTTCGTGTCATTGAAGGGTCCCGTGACGGCGCCGTCGCGCAACGTCGACGTGTCCGCGTTGAGTGGATGGGTCACGCTGCGGGCGGTCGAAAATCAGGCCAAACGGCTGCGCTCTATTGAGAATGTCGCGCCACAACCTCAAGGGCGAGGCTCGCCCAAGATGAAGCAAGCACCCGCCCTTCCGGCACCCATTGATATCAGGCCAGCGCCCGCGCCGCGAAGCGCGGGGCAGCCTGCTGCCTCAGTCCGCTCGCAGAACTGAATGAACCACGCGCGCGCTTTGAATCTCGCGAGCTTCAGTCTGCGGGATACGCTCCTCACCGTGGATCCGGTAGTGGTCGAGGACAAAAAGGCGAATCGCGGATGACAGGTTTCCATGGCGGCGATCTGTATCGATGGATGCCACCAGGTCTGACAGAGTGACCTCTCTGCCATTCGCGATTTCTTTCAGTCCCTTCCAGAATGCGTCTTCGAGACTCACACTCGTCTTATGGCCCGCGATTACGATCGAGCGTTTGACAACCGGAGATTTCATTGATGGTCCCCTATTTCGACCCGGTGCCGATCGAGGTCGCGCCCGGCTTTCGCCTGACGCGCGGCTTCAATCTTGCGAACTTCCTTGGGCTGACCAAAGGCAAGGCGATTGGCGTGCGCACGTTGGTCGTGCTGTCGCCGCTTGTCCCGCTTTCGAACGGCCCGAAGATTGATCACTTCAGCCATTCCGTCGCCCCTCGATGGTAACGGGTTACGTTTCAGTTCGGCGCTCACCTGATGCGAAGCATCGCTATCAAATACGCCGACACGTTGGCGGAAAGGTGCCTTTACGGCGAACTCCACAAGACAGCTTGGAAACAGTTTGTCCTATTCGCGCTGTAGTTCAATACACGGTTGGTTGATCACAAAAGTGAAACAAGTGATCCTCGCCGAAAATGAGTAGAAATGGGGAATGTAATTTGCGAGTTACCCTGGAACTTCCAAATGTATATTTAAAAGTTCGAAAGTTTATACTAGCGAAGACATGAAAATGCCATTGGTGAAACCCTACGGAATGTTTTTCTTGTTGGGAAATTTGACACGCTGCTTCCGTAGAATAGTAGCCGGATACGTATCTACCGTGCCCATCAATACATGGTGTTTTACGGAATAGACTTCTCGATTTTATTGCGCGTCTTTGCGTCAGTGGGTCGATTTTTCCTGCGTCTGACCTACCTAGATACCATTCATTCGATTACCGTGGGCGAGTCATTTTTTCGGGCTGAACCAGCCGATCGAATTCAGGCCCGCCAATAAATCCAAGTCGGAGCGCCTCTTCACGGAGAGTTGTACCGTTCGCGTGCGCCGCCTTTGCGACTTCCGTGGCCTTGTCGTACCCGATCTTCGGTGCGAGCGCGGTCACCAACATGAGTGATCGCTCCAGGTGTTCGCGAATGCGCGGCTCGTTGGCGCGAATCCCAATGACACAATTGTCGGTAAAGGAATTCACGGCATCGGCAAGCAGCCTGATCGATTGCAGCATGCAATAGGCCAGAATGGGCTTGTAAACGTTAAGCTCGAAATGTCCCTGGCTGCCAGCGATCGTGATGGTTGTCTGGTTACCGAACACCTGACAGCAAACCATGGTCAACGCCTCGCTCTGTGTCGGATTTGTTTTGCCCGGCATAATTGATGAGCCCAATTCGTTGCTCGGCAGAATGAGTTCGCCGAGGCCCGACCGTGGGCCGGATCCAAGCAACCGGATGTCGTTCGCAATCTTGTAAAGTGCGGTCGCAGCAGAGTTGATCGCGCCATGCACAAACACGTACGCATCATGACCGGCCATATGTTCAAATTTGTTGGTCGCGGTGATGAACGGTAGCTTCGTCAGCTGCGCGATGCGACTGGCGACAGCCTTTGCGAATTGAGGCTTTGAATTGATCCCAGTGCCAACCGCTGTGCCACCCTGCGCCAGCGGATATAGTTCGCGCTGCGCCTGCGTGAGCCGCGTCAGCGATGATTTTACCTGCGCCGCGTAGCCGGAAAATTCCTGACCCAATGTAATGGGAGTTGCATCCATCGTATGGGTGCGACCAATCTTGACGATCGTTGCAAATTGCCGCGCTTTCTTGTCCAGCGCCGCGTGAAGGTGTGCCAGCGCCGGCTTGAGATGCCGCTCTATCTCCGTTGCCGCGGCGATATGCATGGCGGTCGGGATCGAGTCGTTCGACGACTGGCTCATATTCACATGGTCGTTCGGATGGATCGGTGACTTCGCGCCCAGCGCGCCGCCAAGCTTAAGGTTGGCAGCGTTGGCGATCACTTCGTTGACGTTCATGTTGGTTTGCGTGCCCGATCCGGTTTGCCACACCGACAACGGAAAGTGCTCATCCAATTTGCCGTCAGCGATGTCTTGAGCGACAGCAGCGATGGCCGACGCACGTTTGCGGTCGAGCGACCCAAGTTGCCGGTTGACCTCGGCAGCCGCGCGTTTGATGACGCCGAGAGCGTGCACGATTTTGATCGGCATCCGCTCGCTGCCGATACGAAAATTGTGAAGCGACCGTTCGGTTTGCGCGCCCCAGAGTCGGTCGGCAGGAATCTCAAGAGGTCCGAAAGCGTCGCTTTCAATGCGGGTCCCGGCGGATTTACTGCGTGCCTTCGCCATATGGTCCATCCGAGATCATCAAAACCAACCGTGTCGGCGCGACACTAGGCCGACGGCAACGGAAACAAAAATGCTGGTCGCGAGCCACTGCAGAGGGCAGGGCTACTTTTTGCGAAAGCGATCAAGTCGTACCACTTCTCCGCCGCCACCGCTGGTCGGTTTTTCCGCCTTTTCGCGCTTCGAAACCGGAACAGACGGGCGCGTTGGTTTTTCTTTTTCCGGCTCACTTGCTGCGACGGGCACAGGTGGACTCGCCGACGAGCGCTTTTTCTTGTTGTTCGCGGTAGTTGGCTCCTGCACATTTGCAGGCGCCGGCCGTTCGTCACCTTCCGTGACTTCTTCAAATTGCAGACCAAATTGAACAGACGGATCGAAAAAACCATTAATGGCCTCAAAGGGCACAGTAAGTCGCTCCGGAATTCCGCCGAATGACAGTCCGACCTCAAAATCGTCTTCACCAACTTTCAGATCCCAGAATTGGTGCTGAAGAATAATTGTCATCTCTTCGGGATATTGCGCGCGGAGCCGATCCGACAGGCGCACGCCGTCTGCACGTGTATCAAACGAAATATAGAAGTGATGGTCGCCAGGCAGTCCCTTCTTGGCGGTATCGGTCAACACACTGCGCACAACGCCGCGCAACGCCTGTTGAGTGAGAAGATCGTAACGAATCTGATCAGCCATGGAGGGTCGAAGCCTGGGTGAATCGTTCAATGCTACCGCGACGCATGCCGGGAGCGCTATCCCCGCGCAGAAGCCATGGTGCCTGTCATATTAGGTTTGGTTCCGGAGAGATAAAGTGGAGGCTTCTGTTGCCAGGTGCCTCCGGACCCCGCCTGATGGAGCTTAACCCGTCAGGGCTTTAGATCGGTCTTTCAAACCGCTTACGCGGCCTGAGCAACCGGAGCATAGTTGTCGTTGGCAACTATGAATGTGGCCCGATATCGGCGGTACCATGCCGAGCAAAAGCACGCCCTTTACGCCCTCGTCGATCCTATTTCGCCCCCGCCGAAACCTGTGCTCGCCGGGCTTTGGTGGAGGCGCCGGGTACTGCCCCCGGGTCCGATGGGTTTATTGCGACGGCCATTTATCGCCATAGCCGGGTTGCCCCGGCACACAGGAATATAAGCGCTGAAGGTTACCGAAGAAAGAGTGCCTGCGGTTCCCAGAAATTGGGCCTTACAGCGGGGGCGGGGTCCTTTCGGCGTAGGGCCCGGGGAACTCCTCTACCGGTACGAGGTAAGTAACCACGCTTCCGAATCCCGGTCCGGCAAGCCATGCGTGCAAATGGAAGGCTGAAGGCTCGATTCTAAAAACCTCCGGCGAGCGTGGTTCGAATTCGAGGGTCACCGCCTGCTCTCCGGCCGGGCAGATACTGGCCGAAATGCCGCGAGCACAGTTTGCGCCTA
>Ga0182038_10000141_pt1 | contig 36609 bp, 35 predicted proteins | sample sta12Can44000108_FD_125976 | JGI IMG/M metagenome (GOLD analysis project Ga0182038, IMG submission 125976) | Lab enrichment of tropical soil microbial communities from Luquillo Experimental Forest, Puerto Rico - statanox.12C.anox.44.000.108 | ecosystem: Environmental > Terrestrial > Soil >...
AACTGATTGTCCCTGCCCCATGTACGACTGTTTGAACCACGGGATCACCAAAGGCGCTTCCGGTTTGAATTGCCCATGCATCACGTCGTTGTACGGCAACGCGCAATAAAACGGATTTTGCTTGGGAACAAAAGCGACCGGGATGTAGCTGCGGCGCTCAGAGCGCTCCGGATTATCGAATCCGCCGTAGTTCGCCTGCCAGTTTAAATCCCAGGCGCTGCGGAAGTTCGGCACCGGATTATTTCCACCGGCCGATTCACCGATCCAGAAAACGGTCGTCACGATGGTCGTTTTCCAAGGGTAACGCTGCGGCGCCGGTCGGGAACTAGTCGGCACAAACACTTGCGGCTCAACTTTGAGCAGCGCTTGCTCGCGCAGTTTCATCGCGTACTTGGCAAAGTCAGCCGCCGTCGCATAGGGTGAAATCGATTGCTCCTCAGCTTGGAGCGGTGCCGCAGCGCCAATGATGAGCATGAGAGCGAGAGTCCGTTTCATGGCCAAAGGGCGGCCTGTTCCTATGCGATTTTCCCGCCTTACGCAAGGCTTTTCGTCATGGAAAACCAATGCTGCTGGCGGTTAGAGTGTGCAAAGCCCCATTGTTCCCACTCCTAAGTCCTGTTCAAGAGCGTGTTCCTGACATATTCCCGGTCGTTTCGCTCCGGGTAATCAAGCGTGTAATGCAATCCACGGCTTTCCTTACGACTTAGGGCCGAATCCACGATCAACGCCGCGACCGTGGCGAGATTGCGAAGCTCGAGCAGGTCCACCGACACTTTAAAATTCCAATAAAATTCACGAATCTCGCGCTGAAGATTACGCAATCGCGCGCTTGCCCGCTGCAATCGCTTGTCGGTTCGCACAATTCCCACGTAATCCCACATTAGCCGCCGGATTTCGTCCCAATTGTGGTAAATCACGACCAGTTCATCGACATCCTGCACGTCACCCGATTGCCATTCTGGCAATGCGATCGCGCGTTGGCTTCGCGAAGATCCACATCCCCGTGCTGATTCCACCAGGCGATGTGCCACAACCAAACCCTCGAGAAGCGAATTGCTCGCCAATCGGTTCGCGCCGTGCAATCCGGTACAGCCCACTTCTCCGATGGCGAACAAACCAGGCAAGCTCGTCGCGCCATTTACGTCCGTTTTGATTCCGCCGCATTGATAGTGCGCCGCCGGCACGACCGGGATCGGCTGCTTCGTCATATCGATCCCCAATCGCAGACAGGTCTCATAGATGTTCGGAAACCGGTCGCGCAAAAATTCAACCGGCTTGTCCGTAATATCGAGAAAAACGCATTGGGCGCCGGAGCGTTTGATCTCCGCGTCAATCGCCCGCGCCACGATATCCCGCGGCGCAAGCGACCCCCGCGGGTCATAGCGTTTCATGAAATCTTCGCCGCGATTGTTGCGCAGAATGCCGCCTTCGCCTCGCACCGCTTCCGAAATCAAAAACGACTTCGCTTTCGGATGAAACAAACAGGTTGGATGGAATTGCACGAACTCCATGTTCGCGATCGTGACGCCGGCTCGCCACGCCATCGCCACACCGTCCCCGGTCGCGATGTCAGGATTTGTTGTGTAGAGATAAACTTTCCCGCAACCGCCGGTTGCGAGCACGATCCGGTCCGAGCGGATCGTTTCCACTTCGCCGCTGTTCTCATCGAGAATGTAAATGCCGAGACAACGATCCTCCGCCGCGTAACCGAGCTTGGTCGCGGTGATCACATCGACCGCCATGTGATTCTCCAAAAGATCCACGTGCGATTGTCGCCTCAGTTCGCGCAGCAATTTGTTCTCGATTTCTTTCCCCGTTTCGTCGCGCACATGCAGGACGCGCCGTTTTGAATGGCCGCCTTCGCGGCCGAGATCGAATTCGCGATGCCCGGACACTTCACGTTCATCGAATTGGACACCAAGCTCAACCAGGTCCCGAATCCGTGCCGGCGCTTCGGTCACGATCGTGCGAACAACAGTCTCGTCGCACAAACCTGCGCCGGCTTCGAGCGTGTCATGCACATGAAGTTCAAACGAGTCCTCGTCGCTTGTAACGCACGCGATCCCGCCCTGCGCCCAAGCCGTGTTTGTATCCCGGCTTCTGCGCTTTGTGATAACCGCGACTGAGCCGTATTTTGCGGCTTGCAAGGCGAAGCTCAGGCCGGCAATACCGCTCCCGATGACGACGAAATCGTACTCCTTCACGAAATAACAATGTTATCGATCAAGCGCGTCTTTCCAAAATAAACCGCCGCCGCGAGAAGCGAGTTCGGTTTTACCGAATCGGTTGGCTGCAAGGTTTCGGCGTCCACAAGATCGACATAATCGATGCAGGCAAACGGCGCTTCGCCGATCGTGTTTCGCGCGAGACCGACCAGCTCTTTGGCCAATTTTTTCCGGGAATCTCTCGCCGCAAGCAACGCTTTCCGCAAAACCGTCGCCTGCTTGCGTTCCTCGGGGTTCAAGTATGCGTTGCGCGAACTGCAAGCGAGCCCGTCTCCTTCCCGCACGGTCGGAACCGCAACAATGTCGACCCTGTAACTCAAGTCACGCACCATTCGACGAATAATCGCAAGTTGCTGAAAATCCTTCTCACCAAACACAGAAGCGTCCGGTTGCAAAATGTTGAAGAGCTTGGCGACGACCGTGCAGACGCCACGAAAATGTCCAGGCCGCGATCTTCCTTCAAGCAGGCTCGAGAGCGAATCCTCGTCGACAAAGATCGAGCGATTGTTTGCATACATCTCTGCTGGGCCTGGCCGGAACAAGAGATCCACACCCAATTTCCGGCAGAATTCTTCGTCATCCTTTTCCGGTCGCGGGTAGCGTTCGTAATCGCTTCCCGGTTCAAACTGGAGCGGATTCACAAAAATACTGACCACAATTTCGCCATCGTTGCCTGCATTCTCGCGCGCGACTCGAATCAATTCTCCATGCGCCTTGTGCAGCGCGCCCATTGTCGGAACTAGAACGCGGCGTTTCGAGCGGTCGCGAGGCGGTATGGTCGCAATCGTTTCTACGATTTGCACGCTGCAATGATGACCTACTCCGCCGCGCGATGCGAATTAGAAACTTTGGTTATACGGTTCGGGGCTTTGCTAAATTAATCTCGTAATCAACGTCAACAACTACGCGCACAACTTCGCGCTCTGGCGTCACCGCGTCGCGGTTGTCCACCTGGATCTGCACGCGAATCTGAAATTTCTTTCAGATAAACTCGGGCCGCGTTCGGAGCCCTATTCCAACCAGATTGCCTGGCGGGCGAATGGGAAAGCTCTGTGACCGAAGTTGGTCCAATTGGCGCGCCGCGCTAATTGATTTATTTCCGAGAAAGAGAACGCCCGGGCAGCGGACAATCGCGCGTCGTATTTTGTCATCGGTTCCCGAAACATGATCCTTGTCACCAAGTAAACTCCGGTCGAGAGAAAGAAACCGCGCTGCAAATCGGATACGAGCACGAATTTCCGGGACATTTCGCGACAACGTTCGAGCACCCGAACAGCATCGTCTTCGCCGAAATGGTGAAGCGCAAGCGTACAAAGAACCAAATCGTACGGCTCGCGCGAGCTCCGTTCCAAAATGTTTCCCTTCCCAAAAGTGATCTCCGCATACTTCGCGCTGAGTTTCTTCGCGATTTCGAGCGTGGACGACTGGTGATCCAGCGCATCGATATGTAATTCGGCGCCAACCTTTCGTCCGTACTCCGCAACCAAGCGCGGAATATCTCCGGAGCCTGTCGCAAGATCGACAATCCGCAAACGCGCACCCGGTTTGATCCAGCGGCTGAGAAACATCGAGATCAGCGCATAACTGCCGAACCAGCGATTGAGCTCACGAATGTTTTCAAGATCGCGGTCGAGTTCGGCCGAGACCGGCTGCGGCCGATCCATTAGTTCCAGCTCAGTGGGATCGAAGCTTCGCTTCATGCGAGTGCCTGCTCGTCACTCGTGACCTATCACTTGTCACTCAAGAACTTTCGCCAGGACTCCGGCAACTCGGCCGTTTCAACTTCGTTCGCAATGCGGCCTTCGAAATCCGGCTGAAACGTCGTGCTGGTCCCGTAAACCATGATCACGTCCTCGGAACCTTCCGCGCGAATCGCGTGCGCGACGCCCGGCGGAATCACGACGCCGACATTGTTGCGGCTGCGGTGATTATCACCGTCTACAAAAAGTCGCATGCTGCGCGTAGGAAGACCGGCGCGCACGTCGCGCAGGAAGATCTCCGCTCGACCCTGAATAAAGAACATGATGTCCCATTGTTCGCGATCGTACGGACGCAGCGAATAATTCTGCGGCTGATTGATAAACAGACGGCGCAGCCATCTCTCGGCGGTCGTGTCCGCGGGAATGCTCGGCGGATGAATGTGAAAACCTTTGGCACCGTTGGCGAACATTCGCGCTGCCGACCATTGCTTCGGCGAAAGCCCTATTTTTCCAAGAATGCCATGGCCGTCGCGCGCTAATTCACCAAAACTGCCACGGTGCCGTTGCGGGTGAATCTCTCGCGAAAAGATTTCAACGCCGGGAATCCAAATCCTTTTCAGCTCCACTTTACCGCGACTGCTCGTCAGTTCTCCAGCATCCACGCCCAATTCAGCAACGCGTTGGGCGAGCGTACCGCTCTCGTAATTGCGAGCACTGAGGGCCTTTCTCGCACGCTCATTGAGGCCGATCCACAGATCCTTCTCGTTCATCGTTGTTTGGCAGAGCCACTTACATGCCCAACGAAGCTCCGCGCGAATCCCCACATTATATTATTCATTGCAGCCGCCCGTAGGCAAATTTACGCTGGACGCCTCGGCGAGCGCGCTGGCCGAAATCGATGTTCGAGTATTTGGTTTATCTAGTTTACCGCGCGGGCTTTGCCTTGATCGGTCTCTTGCCGTTAACGGTTGTATTTGGATTTGGAAATGGGTTGGGCTTCTGCGCCTGGCTCGTTCTCGGAAAATATCGCCGGCTCGGACTTCATAACATCGGCATCGCGTTCGGGAACGAAAAATCGCCGCGGGCAAAACGTAGGCTGGTCCGCCGCCATTTTCAGCGCCTCGGCGCAAATGTGCTCTCAAGCCTGAAGCTCGCGTCGATGTCGCCTGACGACGTGCGAGCTCTAGTCAAAGTCGAAAATGCCGAGGCCGCCCATCGCGAGTTGCGTGCCGGCCGACCGCTTGTTGTTATCCTCAGCCACATTGGCAACTGGGAGTTGCAGGCGCAAATGTTTCCAGCAGTGCTTGGCTACATCCGTCCCAGCACCGTTTATCAACCGCTAAAGAATCGTTACATCGACAAACATGTCCGGAGTTTGCGCGGACTCGCTGGTGTCGAACTCTTCGATCGCAACGAAGGTTTCCATAAAGCAATCGACCTCCTGCGCGGCGGTAATGGCATCGGAATTCTGAGCGATCAACACGCCGGCGACCAGGGATTATGGGTGCCTTTTTTTGGAAGACTGGCATCGACCACATCGCTGCCGGCGTTGCTCGCGAAGCGTACCGGGGCGGCCGTCCTTGGCACGGCAATCTACACGGAGGCGCCGGGACGCTGGCGGATGTCGTTCGCGGAAAGGATCGACACTCCGGGAGATTCCATTGAGGCCATTACTGCCAAGGCCAATGAGTTAATCGAGAGGCAAACGCGCGCTGCGCCCGAAGACGGCTTTTGGTTACACAACCGCTGGAAAACACCGCGCCCAAATTTTTTGTTCGCACGCTACAAACGCGGCGTCTTCCTTCCGAAAGATTCGAAGCAGCTGCAGCCTTTTAGAATTCTAATTCGCAGCAGCAATTGGCTCGGCGACGCACTCATGAGCGCTCCGGCCGTTCGCGCGATCAAAAACGGCCGCCCCGACACGCACGTTACGATTCTCACACCGGAAAAGATTGCGCCAATGTGGAAATTGCTTTCAGAGGTTGACGAGATTTTGCCGCTTCCGAATAAGTCTCTTTTCAGTGCGACCCGCTTGGTCGCACGACAAAAAAGATTCGACGTGGCCATTTTGTTTCCGAATTCGTTGCGCGTCGCGCTAGAAGTGTGGCAGATCCCGAGAAAAGTCGGTTATCGCGGACATGGCCGTAGCTGGTTGTTAAACCAAATCGTCCGCGAACCGCGTCGTCCCGGTCCGGCGGAACATCACGCAATCCGCTTCTTACGAATTGCCAACGATTGCGGCGCGGATGTTGATCTTACAAGCCTTCCGAACCCGGTGCTGCAAAAGACGGATGGCAAAAAGGAAACTCTGCTCGGCCTATGTCCCGGTGCCGATTACGGTCCGGCGAAGCGATGGTTGCCGGAACGCTTTGCGGAAGTAGCAACCGCGATTTCGACGCAAGCAAAAGCAAAATGGATCCTAGTCGGAACGGACAAGGATAAAATACTCGGCGACAGGATTGCCGCGATTCTCGGCGACAATTGCACGAACCGAATTGGTAAAACAACGATGGAGGAATTGATTTCGGAACTACGGGCCTGCCGCGCGCTTTTGACGAACGATACCGGAACGATGCATCTCGCCGCGTTCCTCGGTATTCCTGTCGTTGCGGTTTTCGGTTCGACTGAACCGGCACTGACCAGTCCGCTTGGGAGCAGGCATTTGATTGTTCGACATCACGTCGAGTGCAGTCCGTGCTTTCTGCGCGACTGCCCGATCGATTTTCGTTGCATGAAAGAAGTCACGACGCAGGAAGTGATCGACGCGATGATGTCGATCTTAAGATGAACGCCGATCCGCCACGAATTCGCACTGAAGTGCAAGTGATGTTCTTCGACACCGATTGCGGCGGCGTTGTGTCGAATATCGCCTATTTGCGCTTCGTCGAGATCGGGCGAACGCTGCTTGCTGAAGAGCTCGGACTTCCTGTCGCCGAAATGGCGCACACGCAAAAATACCCCGTGGTCGTTAAAACCGAGATCGATTATCGACGCGTCGCGAAACTTGGCGACCGATTGGTCGTCGAAGGCTGGCTCGACGATTTACAACGCGCGCGATTTTGGTGCGCCTTTCAGATCACGCGCCCGTCCGATAAAAGCATAATTGTCGATTGCCGCCAAATGCTGGCACTCATTGAAATGCCCGCGGCGAAACTCCTACCGTTGCCCGCCGCTTGGAAAAAATATCGCGCGCGCACGAAATCAGCCTAACGAATCGGAACATGACAGCCGACGCTCGCACTTTCACAATCGAAGAGGCGCTGCTTGACCCGCCTGCGTTGCCGCCGCCTCCACTACGTAACGCGCTTTTTGTTTCGCTGATCGCGCTCGCAGCGCTGCTTCACCTGGCGACACTTGGTTGGGGCGATCTCTATAGTCACTCCGAAGGACAATACGCCGGAGCTGCGCGTGAAATGATTCAAACGCATCAATGGCTTTGGCCGACGAATGATGGACTGCCGCGATTGCCGAAGCCGCCCCTCTTGTACTGGCTGATCGTCGGTTCTTTCAAAATTTTCGGCATCAATTCGGCCGCCGCGCGCATACCGATCGCGCTGGCAACGATCGTGAGCGTCGCCCTGACGTTTTTGATCGGCGAAAAATTGAAAGATCACTGGCGCGGCTTTTTTGCGGGGCTGATCTATCTCTGCACGTGTGGAACATCATTGCTCGGCAGGGTTATCATGCCTGAACCGGTGTTCAGCGCGTTCATTGCCGGCGCGATTTTTTGCGGGATTTGCGGTTATCATCGGCGACGCGGACGCGCTCGCTGGTTTCTCGGCGTCTGGATCTGCTGCACGCTCGCGTGTCTCACGAAAAGTCTGCTCGGTCTGATTTATCCCCTGACGATTTTCATTTTGCTCTGTGTCTTCTATCGCAAAGCGCGGCTGCGTTTCCGAGAACTGTTTCATTGGGAGTATATCTTGCTCTTCATCGCGCTGTTTGTACCCTGGTACGTCGCGACCGAATTGCATTTCCCCGGATTTCTGCGGCAGCTTCTGCGAGTTGAATGGTTGGGGCACCTGCGCTCGTTCTCCAACACCCCGGGAAGCGACAACGGAGTCCCGCGTCTTCAATTTCTTTGGATGCATATCGTTTGGTGGTTCCCTTGGTCGGTTGCAGTGATTCCCGGCGCGGTCGCTGCCTGGAGAAAAGTGATCCAGACGCGCGAACTCGAATTTGCTGAGGGTTTGCCGCTGTGCTGGATGGGCGTCGTCTTCCTGCCGCTCCTGATCATCGGTCAGCGTCAGGATTATTATTCCATGAGCATGTGGACTGCGTTCGCAATTTTTGTCGCGACTACGTGGGATCGATTATCTCAACGATGGCAACTTGTCGGTGCGGAACTTGTCGGCTTAGCTGGAATCGTCGCGGCGCTCTCAACGCTATTACGACCGTCCGTCTTGCGAGCCAGAGAGGGCTACGACGTAAACGGCGACGGAAGTTGGACAACGTGGGATGCATTGGAAGCGCTACCCCCTTCTGCATGGGCAGTCTTGCGAGCAATGCTCACGGTGATCGCTTTTTCCCTAATTGTTGCGTCGATCATCGCTCTCTATCTCGCGGCGAGTAGTCGGCCGCGACTATGCTTGAGCGTTTTGGCGGCGGTGATGATTCCGATTACTCTCTCATTAGCGGACGCTGTCGCCCGCGTGGCGCCGCAATTTTCGCTCGCCGACGCCGCGCGATTTTTGGAAAAACGCTTAACCGACAACGACGCCGTAGTTTACGAGGGCGAACTCGATGATGCGAGCAGCCTCGTTTTTTACCTGCATCGCCGCTTTTATTTGGTGAACCAGCCGGCCGACGACGAGATGCACATTGCCAGCGGCGCAAATGTTTCAATCGATGAGGACGCGATTCTGCGCCACTGGGGCGATCCGCAGGCGATCTATCTGATTATCAAACAAGAGCGGATTCCGCATTGGCAACAGCTTCTGACCGAGAGGTTTCACATTTATCATCAAATGATGGTCAACGGTCGGTGCGTTGTCTTGAGCAATCAGCTATAGTCCCAGGGGCTTTTGATGAATCGCGACCGCGGATTTGAAAAATAGCCGCTTGGCGCTAGGTTTGGCGCTCATTTTTAGTCCCATGTCCCAACACCGTAGTCTCAGAGGAACCAGCACTATCGTTGCGAAACGCAACGTGCTGAAGCGTTTCGAGCGCGTCGAGCTGCTAAAGAAGCGCGGCCAGTGGCAAGAAGGCCGCAAAGTCATCGGGCTTCCGAAAACAAAACCGGACGCCTAAAAAGGCGGTTAAGCAGTTTGAGGCGTTGAGTGGTTGAGTAACGATCTCACCTTTTTCAACGACACCTCTTTATGCGTCTTAACCGCTATCTCGCCGCGGCTGGCGTCGGTTCTCGTCGAAAGTGCGATGAACTGATCGCTGCCGGACGCGTCACTATCAACGGGCGCGTTTGCACAAATTTCAACGCACAACCGACCGAGCGCGATCACGTCAAAGTCGACAGCGAGCTGGTTCATCGGGAACGCGCGTTGACGATCTTGTTGAACAAACCGCCTGGATTTGTTTCGACGCGAAGCGATCCACACGCTCGCGACACGATCTTCGATTTGTTGCCGCCGAGGTTTCCGCGGCTTTTCAATATCGGCCGGCTCGACGCGCAAAGCGAAGGGCTGCTCCTGCTAACGAACGACGGCGATCTCGCGCAACGGCTCACGCATCCCCGATTCGAGATCGAGAAGGAATACGAAGTCACGTTAGATCGACAATGGCAGAGCGAACGCGCACACAAGCTCTTGCGTGGAATCTTTCTGGATCGGCAGCGCGCTCAAATTGTGCGGCTGCATCCGATCGGGGCAACGCGACTGCGAGTTGTTCTTCGTCAGGGAATTAATCGACAGATACGCCGAATGTTTTACGCGGTTGGCTATGAAGTAAAACGGCTGACGCGCGTTCGAATTGGAAATCTCCGCCTGGGCGATTTACCACGCGGACATTGGCGCGCGCTCACCGATTCGGAACTCGCAAGCTTGAATACGATTCAAAAGACGCCGCGCGGGCGGGAGAGCAAGTAAGTCCAATTCGCGAGCAAGGCAACGATCGCGGCGAGTCGAAAGAAGCTCTTTTCGACTGCGCTAAACTGCACGATGCGCAATCGCGGCGCGCCCATCACCAAAACGGCAAAAGCGTATGCATCGAAGATCGACAATCCGCCGAGAACGGCAAAGACAAGCGGGTTCCACTTCCACGCGGCGACAAAATCCAGATGAAAGAACGCGATGGCGGAACGCGTCGCGCCGCACGTCATGCAGGGGTAGCCTGTAATTGCCAGGAAAATGCAATGCGGCCAGGGCAACCGCAGCGCGAACCAAACTGCCGCGAACGCCATTCCGCACAGCGAGATTGTCAGCCACAGTAGTTCGTGATCGATCTCGCACGGAGCCAAAGGGCGGCGAACGATCCGCATTTAATGAATCACTGATTCGAGTGTTGCATCAATGCGCCGATACCGCCGAAAAGCATGATGCAAACAACCGAGACTCCACAGCACACGATCAGCGGCAGAAATACTGCAAGAACGGCGCGGCCAGTGTCAGTTTCATGAGCCCGCGCGAGTCCGATGCAGTGCAACGCAAGATTCCAAATTCCAGCGATAAAGCTCCCGCAGAACGGTATGATGATCAGTGGATACGTGGAACCGATCGAAAAACAAACGACACGAAATGTCGTTTCGAACGCTTGCTTGGCACCGCCGACAATCATTAAACAAACGTGGAAAATGGCAGCAGCGATAAAGATGCCGATCGTCAACGCGATCGGGATAAGAATGATCCCGACGAAGACGCCAACGCTCACTCCAAACATCCCGGCTATTGCGTTGTGCCGATTGCTGCCCACGAACGCAAGGGACGGCATGAAGAGAAGGAAAAGCAGATAAAAAATGTAGCCGAAGCTGCCGCCGATCAGTCCATAAAGGAGCGGTTCACCTAATCCGCCCTCGCGACTCATCGCCGTGAACGCGTCGGCCGGTCTCGTCAGCACCATCTGCAATGTTTCAATGAAGGCGGAAAATAACCCTTTGAGGTGGCGTCGATCCCAGGGCAAACCGCTCCCCGGCGTGACCGCGGCGGTTTTCGGTCCGGCACTCGTAACAAGTGTGGCCGGAGGCGTCGGAGTTTGCGGTGGCGCGGCGCCGACCTTCAACGCAGGCGCAAAATCTTCCGAGAACTCGGCAAATTGCGAGAGCGGCCGCCAATTCGCCATTCCTTCCTTCCAGCCGAGGTCGCTTCCGACAAAACGGCCAGCCCGAATTCCCTCGCGAATTTGCTCTTCCGGAAATGCGCCCAGACTCGTTGCGCCCCGATTAACATGGATCATCGCCATAATGCGGCGTTTTAGTGATCGGCGCGAATAAAGTCAACGTCAGGCTCGCCCGTCGTTGTCGAGTGCTCGCCAGAAATACCACGCCGCGACGGAACGATGCGGCGAGAACTTCCTTCCGTGTTTCAAAAGTTGCTTCGGCGTCGGCAATTTTCGTTTTCCGAACGTCCTCGCAAACCCCTTCCGGACACCGTAATCGTGTACGGGCCAAACGTCGGGGCGTCCGAGATCGAAAAGTAGTAACATTTCAACCGTCCAACGCCCGATGCCGCGCACTGCGATCAAGCGCTCGATGATTTCTTCGTCACTCATTTTCGCCAATGTCCGGGCGCTCGGCACTGTACCGTCGATTGTTTTCACGGCGAGATCTTTAATCGCCGCAACCTTGCTCCGGGAAAGGCCAGCGTCGCGCAACTTTTCATCCGGCGTTTCCAAAACCAATTTCGGATCGAGGTATTTTTTTCTTGGATAAAGGCGGCGGACACGTTTCCAAATCGTGGCCGCGGCTTTTCCGCTCAGCTGTTGATACGTGATCGATTCGGCGAGCGCGTGGAACGGCCGGACCAATCCGCCAACTTTAACCCTGTAACGCTCCGAGCGCGCGATTAGGGCCGCCATCCGCGGATCGGTTGCGGCCACATGTCGATGTGCTTTGTCATTGTCCATATGTCGATCTAGGTAAAATGACGAAGCATGAATGTCGAATTCTCACGCTTGCTCACGCAAACGTTTTCGGTTTCGTAAATCATGGTGCAAACGCAACTCACCTGGTACGGGCAATCCGGTTTCAAAATCGTCACGCCCGGCGGAAAAACCCTGCTCATTGATCCCTGGCTGACGAATCCAGTTTTTGAAAAAGGAAAGGAAACGCTGACTGTGCTGAGAGATGTCGATCTAATCTTGCTTTCGCATGGACACGGGGATCACGTCGGCGATTCCGTCGAGATCGGACGAAGGACGGGCGCGAAGTTAGTCGCCAACTTTGATTTGTCGGCAGCGGTTGTGAGCGTGCTCAGTTATCCAGCGAATCAAGCCGGCGCCGATACGACCGGCCATATCGGCGGACAACTCAATTTACTTGCTGGCGAAGTAACCGTCTCATTTGTTCAGGCGTGGCATGGATCAACTGTGCGCAAGGATGAAAACTCACCACCGGTCGCGGCGGGAATGCCGACCGGACTCGTAATTGGACTGCGCGACGGCCCGATCATTTATCACACTGGCGATACCGGATTTTTCTCCGATATCGCGCGCGTCTCCGATTGTCGCGAGATCGACATCATGTTGGTCTGCATCGGGGATCATTTCACGATGGGACCGGCCGGCGCTGCGGATGCGGTGAAGCTGGTAGGACCAAAGATTGCCATTCCGATGCATTACGGCACGTTTCCCGTGCTGACCGGAACGCCCAAAGCATTCGGCGAGGAATTAAAAAAACGCGGCGTAAAAACTAAGCTCCGCGTGATGAGCGTTGGGGAAACGATTACAGTCTGACGTCTCGCGCGAGAAGATTGAAGCTATTCAGATTACAGTCGTCGAAGGGAAAAGTGAAGCTGGGCATCTTGGAAACCGGCGCTTCGCTGGTGGAGACGTTGGTGCCACTGGGATTGGCAACCGTCGCAACGAAATTGGTCGAAGCGATCGCGACTAATTCGATTTCGGAAAGAATTCGGCGCAAACGCCTAGTTGTCGTTAAGCGGCGCAATATTCACAGCGAACAATTGGCCGAGCTGACGACTCTTTATTTCCGCGTGTCCGGCATCCCGATCCGATTCTGGAGCAAGGTACAAGATTGGCAGCGCTGGGAAGTCGATTGTTTTCAATGCTCAACGGCGATCGTTTTCACGCGCGCCCTTCCGGCCCTCGAACGGTTATCGAAGATAAACTTCCGGGTAAAAGGTTATGGGAGTATTTGAATCGCGGCATGCTGACGCGGCCGCATGCTGATCGCCGCCGCGTTTGAGTTTCGCCGTGCTCATCAATTTTGGAGCGACGAGTTTCAGGGTCGCTGGTCACACGGGATGCCAGCAGCACCAACGTTATTTATGATGCGAGCAACAATCGCGCGCGCCTGATCGATTTCGAAATCTATCACGAGAAATCGCTGGCCGCGTTCGCGCCGCAAGCGGACGACCTGCTCGTTTTCCTGCTCGATCTGGTTGGACCTTTGCCGACCCGACAATGGTTGCCGTTCGCGGCCACGTTTCTGGAAGCGTATAGCGATGCGGAAGTAATCGCGCAACTCAGAAAGCAACTCGATCTCCCCGGCGGCTTGGCCTGGATCTGGTGGGGTTGCGGACCAATTTTACGAATCCGACAAAAGTAAAACGGCAACTCGCGAACCTGAGCCGCGCAACCGCCAAATTGGAATTCTATGACGGGGCAGCTTCTGCGCGTGTTCCCAGCAAACGCCGACCCTCAATCAGTTGCCAGGTGATAAGCCCTGGAATTCCAAGGCTGAGTTCGCGCAGCCGCGCGATCAAAGAAAGGGCGAACGCGCTATCGCCGGGAATCCCAAGTAGACTACCGACGAAAATGTAGCCGCCTTCCTGAACGCCGAGAGCACCCGGAACAGCGAACGCAGCTGCCCGAATGGTGAAAGCCGTGCTTTGAAGTATGAGCGCGCTCACAAAAGATGCTGGCAAATCCATACCGTACAGCGCAATCCAGACTTCGCCCGCCGCGGCGATGAACGAAACAATCGTCCATCCACAGCACTCCAAAAGTGCGCGGTGACGAGCGTACAGCGAACGCACTGCCCGATCCAAAGAATCTCCGTGCTCGACAAGTGACCGCCATTCGGACGAACCGGCCAGGCGTGAAATAACGCGTCCGACGAAACCGAACATTCCCAATCGCTGTGCGAAATAGAATCCGGCGAAGGCAAAAAGACCGATCATCGTTCCCCATATGGTCGGCCCGACGAAACTCGTTTTCCCGGTTGCACGCACGAGCAGCAACGATCCGAGCAGCGTATATCCGGCGGTGATAAACACGCCCAGAGTAAGATCGACAATCACCGTTCCGGCGGCGATAGCCAGTGGCGCGCCTTTGATTGCCGCCAGCCGTGCGCGGACAATGTCTCCACCCACCGCCGCCGACGGCACGAGCGTGCTAATAGATTCGCCAACCCAACGCATCCAATAAAGTTGACCGAGCGAGAGACGTTCCGGTTTTGGGAAAAGCACCCACCAGGCGATGGCATCCAGAAATATTGGAATGGAATGATACACGACGATGCCGGCAATGACCCATTTCGGCGTGACGAAGGCTTCCATGACTCTGGCCGCGCCCTCTCGAATTAAGAGAGCGGTGAAAAGCGCAGCTCCTCCGAAACCGAGCAGATAAAAAGTCAGTTTGACTCTATTTGGTGATTTCATTTCAAAGCGTTCGTCGCCGTGACGGAAAGCGATCGTAACGCTAACACAAAACGCGGCTGCACGCGTTCTCCGAAAGGGAGAAAAACTAAACCAGCGAGTTTGCCGCGGGCGCCGCTGAGGACTCTGCCTCCGTCACAACTGGAACTGGGACCAACGCCGGTTCCGCTTCTGGCAGCACGTTTACAATTACCGGAGGCAGAGCACTTCGCCGCCACGGACGCACGACGAACCGGCAAAGCGTCAGCCACGTCATCCCGAAAAACACGCCGGCCATCACATCCGTTAAATAATGCGCGCCGAGCGCGATTCGACTCAATCCGACGAGAATCACAACGAAACTTGCAACTGAGAAAAGCAACACCCGCCCGTCTCGACTCTTGATTACCGGAATCAGAAAGAGTGCGAGCTGGCCGTGGAGAAGAGTCGCTCCGATGGTGTGACCGCTGGCAAAGCTCTAGCCGGACCAGTCCACGAACCAACCGTCCTCAAACGGCCGATGTCGATGGAACAAAATTTTCACCAACTCGTTCGGCGGCATTCCGCCGGGCACGGCGATAACAACGGTCACGAGGGAGCGCCACCAACGTTTAAAGATGAAAAACAGGACGGCAATCGAGAGGACAACGGCGATCCATTCGCTCGATCCGAACTCAGTGACGGTGCGCAATACGCTGACGAAGGCCGGCGCGAGATCAGCATGGAACCAAACCGCGACACCGCGATCGACCCCAGCGATCGGATTTCCCACTACTAAGAGGGAGGGGTGTCACAAAAAAGCTGTGCAAAGTAATGGCAATTCCAATCCAGTCAAATGCGAAGGCGTATTCCCAGCGCGCCCTCTCCCTATATTGTCGCTTGCTGAGAAAGCCGAAATACGATACACCGAAGCTCGGATCGTCGATGCGAATACAAATCAACAGTCAGTGCTCACGTCAAATGTCATGAATCGCCTTCACCTCGCCTTAACCGTCGCCCTTCTTACGGCGGGGCCGTCCATGATGGCCGGCACTTCCGTGGAGCTGCGGCAGCCGTCGCCATCGCCGACCGATGAAAACAAGAATTCTACGGAACTCTTTGAATACGAGACCACTTATACCGGCAACAGTGATTTTAAGGATTATGGTGGAAAGTTCGGTGACGGCGACTCGCTCTACAACGATATTAGCTATGCCCATCGATTTCTGATTACCGGTAACTGGTATCTCCGTCTTGGAGTTGAGTACGAGCGATTCGACTTCAATGGTACCAACAATGGTTTGCCTGATCATTTGCAAACCATTCACGCGCTTCTGGCCTACGAATACATCGTCCACGATCACGCTGGCGCCGGAATCGAGATCGATCCCGGCCCGTATTGGCAAAATCATATCGACGGTGATTCGATCGACATTCCCTGGAAAGTGTGGGTCACCTTTCCACTCAAGAAAGATAAGATTTTTGGAGTGATCGGAGCCGGCGGGTCGCTCTATTCCAATCCGATCGTTGCACCGGGCGGTGGTATAATCTGGCTTTTTACCGACCACCTACGTCTCGAGGGCGTGTTCCCAAAGCCCGCCGTCGTCTACAATCCAAATGACGACTGGGAATTCCGCATTGCGGGCGATCTATTTTACGAAAGCTACCGCACAGATGACGTGATCACTCCAGCAGCGAAACTTCAGGTCCACAACGCGATCGTGCAGTACAGCGAGTATCGCGCTGGTTTTCAGGCGACTTACTCGCATTTTAAGCCATTCGATTTCACGATCGATGCTGGTTGTACGATCAGACGCTATTTTGATTTCTTCCGCGCGGAAGCGGGTGTGAAGAGTGATCCCGCGCCTTACGTGCGCTTCGCGATCGAAGCGAAGTTCTAAGGGAAAATCTCGTCGAGCTTACGCGCGATCGATTGGCTGCCGCGCACCCTCAAGCGGCCGGTCATATAGGCCCACGTGCCTTTGAGTTTGCCGTTCGACATTGCAACCCAATCGTTGTCGCTGGTGATAAAGGTCACGCTTGGATTGTCGATCTTACCGCGCCCCATCTTGTAGGTGCCATCGTTCACTTCGATCCACCATTGGCCGCCGTTCGGGCCGCTTAATTCCCACTGATATTTGACGTGAACGCCCTTCGCCTTATTGGCCTTGAAACTTTCGCGCATCCCGTCAAACACCTGTTGCGGCGTAGAATTTTCTTCCGCCCGCATTACAGGCGGACAAAGCGACGCAAACAGCGCCGTTGCTACGCAAATCAAAACGCGACTTATTTTCATCTCCCTATTTGGATCGCTTCCGCGAATATTTTTGCTTCCCTAGCTCAACTCATATAGCTCGCCGCGGCGGTGCGCAAAAACGCTTACGCAACTGCGTACCTCATCAATGACTTGTTTCGAGATCTCCGCCTTGATCACTTCCTCACGATCCGGGGACGCGCTCGCTAGACGGTTGCCGGAAGGGTCACTAATCATCGACGAGCCGCAGAACGTAACGTTGTCGTCGGTACCGACGCGATTGGCGATGATGAAATAGCTTTGGTTTTCAACCGCGCGCGCCAGTGCCAGGATTCGCAAATGTTCCCCGCGCACGGCTGGCCAGGCGGAGGAATTCACAATCACGTTCGCGCCATACTTCAGCGCAAGCGTGCGCGCCATTTCCGGAAAACGGAGATCATAACAAATGCTCAGGCCAACATTGAAGTTGTCGATTTTGCAGGTGACGAATTCGTTGCCGGGAGAAAGACAGGTACGCTCATCGAGCGGCGCAGCGGTGACAAGGTGCGTTTTCCGATATTTCGCAATGACTTCGCCCATCGAATTCACGAAAACCTGTGCGTTGAAAATGGAATCGCCTGCGCGATCCGAGATTCCAGCGACGATCGAGATTGAGATTTTCCTCGCGGCTTTTTGGAGCTCGAGAATTGCACCATCTTTCCAGGGTCGTGCGTGCGTTTGAATCACCGGCATCGAATATCCGGTGTCGGTCATCTCCGGAAAAACGACTAGCTCCGCGCCTGACTTTTTCGCGAGTGCGGCGAAGTCGCGGATCTTGCGCAGATTTGCATCGAAATCGCCGAGCGAGCAGGAGATCTGAGCGGCCGCGACTTTCATGAATTGTCGATCTTAACGCAAATCTCTATCGAGCGCGCCAATCTTGCGAATCTCCGGCCACTTAAACGCCGAGCCGATCACGGCCAAGATCGTTCCGATTCCACCGCCCACAACAGAGATGACCGGACCGAATAGCGCCGCGGTCAATCCAGATTCGAGCGCGCCAAATTCGTTTGAGGTGCCAATGAAAATATTGTTCACAGCGGAAACACGGCCCCGCATTTCATCCGACGTCACGAGTTGAACAATCGAGCCGCGAATAATCACGCTCACGCTGTCGAGCGCGCCCGCGATAAACAACATCGATAAGGAAAGCCAAAGCGCCTTCGACAAGCCAAAAATGATCGTGGCGATTCCAAAACCGGTCACGCACCAAAGAAGCGTTTTGCCGGCTTCGCGCATCGGTGGCAGATAGGCAACGATCAACGCCATCGCGAACGCGCCGATCGCCGGCGCTGCACGCATCCAACCGAGTCCGACTGCGCCGCAATGCAGAATTTGATCGGCAAAAATCGGAAGCAGCGCGACCGCGCCGCCTAACAAAACGGCGAAAAGATCTAGAGTGATCGTCGCGAGAATCACTTTTTTGCTGAACACAAACTTCGCGCCGGCAGCGAGGCTGCGCCACGTGCTCTCCTTTTTCAGGCTGCGCATCTGTTTCGCGCGTGGGATTGGCAATGCGAGCAGAAAGAATAAAAACGATGTGATCGCGTCAATCGTGTACACGACCGGGAAACCGCGATGTGCAACCACAAAACCGCTGAGCGCTGGCCCAATGACTGAACCGATTTGGAAAACGCTGTTGTTCCAGGTCACTGCGTTCGAAAATGTATCGCGAGGCACAAGCGTTGGAAAAAAAGAACTGCGCGCAGCCCACGAAAACGTGCGCGCAATCGCGCCGACAAAAAGCAACAGATAGATCAGCGGAATCGAAGCGTCATCGAAATGGAATGTTTGCTGGTGCTGCTCAAATACTCCAGCGATTGCGGTCAGTTCGTGATTACAGGCGCTCAAGATCCGTATCTGCGGAATGGCTAGATGTTGCCAGGAAACCAACGCGAGCAGCGCGGATGCGATCGCGCTCAAAATCTGGGAGACGAGAATGATGTGCTTGCGGCTAATCCGATCGGCCAAATGTCCAGCCGGCAACGAAAAACCGACGATTGGAATCGCAAAGACAAATCCGACCAGTCCCAACGCAGTCGCTGAATGCGTGCGTCGATAAATTTCCCATTCGACCGCGACTGCGAGCATTTGCCGGCCGATGATTGACAATAAATTGCCGGTGGTAAAAAAGCGGAAGCCGCGTGAGCGAAAGGCGGCGTAGGGATCGTGCCGCGGCGGTGGTGGAATTATCGCGCCGCAAATTTCCGGACGGCCCCCGATCGGCGGTTCGTATTCGTTAGGCATGGTTCAGCGTGAAAATACGCGCACGAAATTGTAATTTCAGCCGCAGTTGCCGCAACTCCTTCGCGCGAAAGAGGCGATCTAAACTATTGCTGCGCGTTGACTAAGTTAGTAAAAAACGGCTACATGGCGGACAAAAACAGCAAGCAGCCTTTGAACGTTCCCGGATCCTGGTTCGTCGACACTACCTGCACCATGTGTCGGACTTGTCTTGAAGAAGCGCCGATGCTTTTGAAAACGAACAGCGACGAAACAGCCGTCTATTTTTTCAGACAACCCGACGGCGATGCTGAGACCGCAGCCGCCCAGCGTTCGATGGAAGTTTGTCCAACACTCGCGATCGGAAACGACGGCTAAGTAAGATCGGCGACCGATGCCTGGACCTTGCACGCGGACGAACCTGTTTCCGGCGAAGGTTGTGGTGAACCGCAGTTTGTGCGGGCGAAAGGTCCGTGGAAGACACGTGCCATTTCGAGCTCAAAGGCCGGGGATTTTACCAAAGTCGCGGACGAATGCGCAAAGCGACCAAGACGAAAGGAAAGAACCGGCTCTTCTTCCGGTCGCAGCACAAACACTGCAATTATTTTTACGAAGATGCGTTCGAAAAATTGCAGAGCGACGGTTTGCTCACGCGTCTTGATCTCGCGTGGTCGCGCGATTCGGCGGCGAAGTCGTACGTCCAGCACAAAATATCGGAAAACGTCGATGAAATTTGAAAATGGATGGATGCGAAGGGACGCATTTCTTCGTTTGCGGCGACGTGCGCCACATGGCTAAGGACGTGGACGCCGCACTCCGTAAAATCATTCAGAACAAAGGCAGCGAGTCGGAAGAAGAAACAAATCAATACGTTTGACAAACTAGAAGCAGACAAGCGTGACGTCTACGTCTATTAGGAAGACAAACTCGTTGCAATAGAGCCCTTGTCGCTCTATCTGTTCGGACTTCGTTCGTGTTTCGTCAGTAGCCATTTGTCATTGCTGAACTCACATGCCGGAAGTTACCGCTCCACCAAAACCTGCTGCACCTGCGTCGCCATGGACGCGGCAAAATCCATTTCCTGGGAAACTCATCGTCAATCGTCGATTGAGCAGCGGTGACTCAGAAAAGGACACGCGCCATTTTGAAATCGATCTCACGAACTGGGGGTTAAATTTCGAACCGGGCGACTCGGTCGCGGTTTATCCGACGAACGATCCGAATTTGGTGAACGAAATCCTGCGCTCCCTCGGTGCGATTGGTGACGAGCAAGTCACGGCGGGAAAAACGCACAAGGCACTTCGCGAAGCGTTGCTCCGTGATTTTTCGATCACGCAGCCGACGCCGAAATTTTTGAAAGCGATCGCCGGGCGCGCATCGGCCGCGCCCATGCTGAGGGAATTGCTACATCCGGACCGCAAGAACGATCTCCAGAATTATCTTTGGGGCGTCGAAGTCATCGACTTCTTGCTCGACCATCCGTCGGCAAAATTTGCGCCGGAGGAATTCGTCGGATTGCTGACTAAATTGCAGCCGCGACTTTATTCAGTCGGATCGAGCCTGAAGGTGTTTCCAAGTTGCGTGCATCTGATTGTCGATGTTGTGCAATACGAAAGTCGCGGGCGGATTCGCAAGGGCGTCTGCTCAACCTTTCTGGCCGAACGCGCCGACAAGGTCCCGGTACCGGTTTATCCAAGCCTAGCTAAACATTTCCACATGCCCCAAGATCAAAGCGCTCCGCTGATCATGGTTGGGCCGGGAACAGGCGTGGCACCGTTCCGGGCATTTCTGCAGGAACGCCAAGCCGTTGGAGCGAAAGGAAAAAACTGGCTCTTCTTCGGCGCGCAACGCGAGAAATGTGATTACGCTTATAAGGAAGATTGGGAAAAATTCACCCGCGACGGAATTCTCACTCGACTTGATTGCGCGTGGTCGCGCGACCAAGCGCACAAGATTTACGTGCAAAACAAGATGCTCGAACACGCGGCTGAGATTTGGAAATGGATGGATGGTGAAGGCGCGCAGTTCTTTGTCTGCGGCGACGCGCGACGAATGGCAAAGGATGTGGATGCCGCGTTGCGCAAAATCGTTCAGGAACAAGGTGGTAAATCGGTCGACGAGGCTAACGCTTACGTCGAAAAACTTAAAACCGACAAACGTTACAAGCGCGACGTGTATTGATTTGTTATCGAGGCACGCCTTCGATGAAGTTTGGGCCGAAAAGCCGCGGAGGAAATCTTGACGCGCGATCCAGCCTCGGTGGAACCGAACAGGAATCACGGTCATGTTCGTCGACATTCGTTCGTTCACTGCAGGTTCCGCGCATTTGTCACCGACCAAAGCGGTAGGATTCCTGAACGAGTTTTTGCGGGCGATGGTGGAAGCGGTGGAAGGCGAACACCGTGGCATGATCAACAAATTTCTCGGTGACGGCTTCATGGCCCTGTTTGACATCGGGGGAAACGACCGCAACCATTCGGATAAAGCATTGGCCGCTGCGCTGATCGATTCAGCGCACAATGGAACGATTTTGCGCGCTGCCGCCACAACCGGTGAAGAGCGTAGACTAACTAGTGGAAATTTTTACGCTTGTAAGCGACTGACGGCGGCGGCGACAACGCCAATAATAAAAATTGTCGCGCACAGTATTGCGGCAAGAACGCCGACAACAAGCCATGCCGGCCTATAAATCAAAGTGAGCTTGCCGCGAGAGCCGCTCGGCACCTCAACAATTGGAAATAAACCGCGATATGAGTCGACCCGAAGCTTCTGGCTCCCGATTGTCGCTTCGTACCCGCGAAAGAAAGGTCTTGAGAAAGTCAGAAGCGCAGGCGCGCCCGCGTGTGGAACATCGACATCTGCCGTGACCCAGTTTCGCGAATCGTTAATCTTAGAAAGCGTCGCTGTGGCAAATTGATCGTTCGGCCGGGAATCGATCGAAGTAACTGAGCGAACGCGCGCGAGCGGCCCTCCGATTCGATAATAAACGACGGCCTCCTCGTTCGACGTAACATATTCCCAATCCGAACCGAGCGCGGGACCGATTCCCGAATCCCACGCCACGACGAGTCCATCCACGCCGAGTTGTGCGAGCAAGCCGTTCGCGTTGGACTGGTTCCACACCAAGTATTCAGCCTCGTGCGGGTTAAGCTCGCCATGGATTCGAAAATCGAATTCGCGCGCCACGCCAGCCGGAAGAATTGGACTGTAACCGTTAATGAAGTGCAGACCGGCCCACATCGACGTGCTGCCTGGCCTAACGAGTTGACCAATTGCGTGCGATTTTTTCTCGACTCGATAATTCGATTCCGGCGCAGGATAAATGCTCAAGTACAATCGCTGCGGATCGAGCGGCTCGGGATCCAGCAATTCCTGACTCAGATCGTACTTGGGCACGCCGCAATTCGGCGGAATACAAATGTAAGTCGCAAGCAACATCGCAAACGTGACGACTGCCGGAGCCCAGTTCTGCAACTTTTCGCCGCCGATAAACCATTCGCCCAGCAACCAGACGACGGCGATCTGAAAATAAATCAACATAAGCGTGGCGCCGTAATCGCCCTGGGTTTGAAAGATAGACATCGGAATTGTGACAACGATGAGCAGCAGCACGGACGCAGCTGCGGTTGGGGATCCCGGACGCAGTTGCAGGACTTGCGCGGCGCAAAGCGCGAGGACGAGATGAAGAAGAGGCAGCCAGCGAAAACTCCAGCGAAAGACTCCGGCCGTCGGAATCATGCAAAGCAAAAGCACGAGCAAGAGTAGGATCAGATCCCATTTCACTCGGCGAACCAACATTCGCGGCCGCCAGAGGAATCCGGCGATGAGCGCGGCCGGCGCGACGAGACCGTTCGCCAATTCCGTCGCAGTGTGCGGAAGATAACGCGTGGAAAAATCCGCCCAATTCACGGTCCAGCACGGTAAAATTAATCCCGGCAAGGCGCGCCACGGAACAATCCACTGCCAATGCGCGTCCGCCGGCTGGAGTTGTTCACGCGCGGAACCGTAGGCGTAATCCAAAATCGCGAGCCATGCCGAAGCACACAGTCCGAAGCCAAGCGCTGCGCCGCCGAGCATCGGCAGAATCGAAATCGAATTTTTGTTTTGAGTTAACGACTTGATCGCCAACCACGCAATCAAGAGCACGAGCATCAAGACGATGTAGGGAAATCCTCCGGTCACGACCAAGTAAACGAACAGCGCAGGCCAAAGGAATCGCCAGCAAGTCCGCTGTTGATCGAGCGCACGTTCGAGTCCCCACCACGCCCACGGGATCCACGCAAATGCACCGAGCGCACCGAACCAATCGGTCGCGCCCCAGCAAATTATCCAGCCGTTCAACGCCGCGGTCAGCGCGACGAAAATCGACACCGACGTGGAAAATTTCCGATCACGCGCGAGCAGAAAAGCGCCGGCCGCGAGAACAAAAAGATGCGTGATCGAAAGCGCGGCCGCTTGTTGCGAGAACGTCAGCGGAAATTTCCAGATCAGAACGACGACGGCGTCTACAAAAATCGAAAACGTTCCGTATTGGAATTCGCCGGCCAGATTACTGCAAACCCACGAGTATGGGCTCAAGAGCGGCAAATGATGTTCGCTCCAACTCCGCGCGACGTCGGCGAACACCGGCAAGATCGATATTTCGTAGTCGTCGTTCCAAAAAAGGAGCGGATCGTGCCAAAGCAGAATCAGGCTGAAGGCAACGATAATTAGTCCTGCGACGATTGCGCCGAGAAAATCTCTTCTCAAAGGACGACCGGTTTTCCTTCGGTCATAACGAGCACTTTGTCTTCGATACCGTGGACACGAGCGGATTCGCGCAATCGTTGCAGCGGTTCTTCAAGTGGCTCGTAACCCAAACGAAAACTTCCATAGTGCATCGGGACGAGCGTTTTCGCTTTCAGTTCATTGAAGGCGCGCACTGCTTCTTCCGGATTCATGTGAACTTCGCGCGCCAGCGGTGGATCGTAAGCGCCGATCGGCAAGAGCGCGATCTCGATGTTGTGACGTTCGCCGATTTCCTTAAAGCCCTCGAAATACGCAGTGTCGCCGCAATGAAAAACGGATCGACCGTCGACGCCAATCACGAAGCCACCAAAGCCGCGATGTGTATCAGCGAGAAAACGCGCGCCCCAGTGATGGGCGGGCGTGAGCGAAACGCAGAGCGGGCCGAGCTCGATCGTCTGCCATTCATCCAATTCGTGCACAATGTTAAAGCCGAGGCGGTGGACGAGTCGCCCAACGCCCACTGGAACGACGATGGGTTGATCGGCAGCAATAGCTCGCAACGTTCGGCGATCGAGATGATCGAAGTGCGCATGAGTGACGAGAACAAAATCGATCGATGGTAAATGATGAATATAAAAACCAGGTTCCTTGAGTCGCTTGATCACGCTCAGCCACATCGACCAGATCGGATCGATCAACACATTAACATCGTGACTTTGCATCAAGAACGACGCGTGGCCGATCCACGTGATGCAAATCTGCCCAGGCTGCACTCTTGGGAAAAGCGGTCGGGCATTTTGCGCGCCAGAACGTCTTGTGAAAAGCGATGGGATCCAGACGCTGGTGATGAAATTACGTTTCGTCCAATCGCTGCCCGGACGCAATTTAACGCGCTTCGATTTTTTGGCGCCGGCGAGCTCTGCGTGGCGAACGATTTTGCGCTTTCTCGAAAAAGGATTCGGCACAGACCAAAGACGATATAAGCGTCGCGGATTGAATCAAACCCTCACGCCCCGCCTTGGGTGACCAAGCGGAACCGCAGCTTCCAATAGGCCATCGGCAATCGCGGCGGGAGGCAGGCAAAAATTCCGTAGTGGCGTTGCGGGTTTGGGCGCGGATCGCGCTCCGCGTCCAAGGCTTGGAAGCGTTGAAAAAGGAGATCGTCGCCGAAGAACGCTCCCGGAAAATTGCGCTGGACGAATTTTCGTTGGGACGAGTTTGGCGGAAAATCGTGAACGAAAACCGCGCACGGCTTTTCGGTGCGGAGAAGGTCGACAGCAAGCCTAAGCGCGCGGAAGTCTTTCGGACCGTCGATCAAAACGGCCGCGTCATCTTCCAGTCGCTGCGGCAAAATTTGGCGTGAATCGCCGTAAAGAAGATCGACATTCAATTCGTTCTTTAGTTTCGCTTCGGCAGCGGGAGCGTTCTCGGATTTTCGATCGTATTCGACGCTGATGATTCGCGATTCGGGAAAACAGCGCGCGAGAATGAGCGTGCTCTTGCCGCGCGCGCGACCGGATTCGAGAATTTGCTTCGGCGCGAATGGCTTGACCGCTGCGTAAAACAAAAACAATTCGCTCTCCCAAATTCCGCCAAAGCCGGCTTCGCGCGGGATCTTCGCGATAATCTCGCGATATTCAGGGAGCAGAGCGTCGGCGTAGTCTGCGACAGCGCTTTTGTTAAGCAACGTTTCCGGCATCCAGAGAATCATCGGCGGTTTGTGTGGTTAGGCCACCAGATTTAAGTTCCTGGCGATGGAAAATTTGCGGTTCGACGAACGCGCATGCTTTATCGCCGGCGCAGCTAAATCGGGAACGACGCTTCTCGTGTCGCTCCTCGACAATCATCCCGAGCTGCTCGTGATGCCGCAGGACACTGCGTATTTCGCGACCGTGTTGACCAAGTATCGCGATCGCGGGCGCAGAGCGCAGTTCGATTATTTGACCAAGGAATCTTGGACGAACGTGCTCTTCGGATTTCAGGTGATGCGCGGCCGCCAGGATTACGCCGAATTCCCGAAGAAGAAATTTCTCGAAGCGTTCGAGCGCGTGGCGTTCGATCCGGCAAACGCAGATAGAGACTTGCTCGTGTTGATGATGGAAGCGTACGCAGAAGTGGTCCGTGCTCCGCTCGATCGAGTGAAACGTTGGGTGGAAAAAACTCCGGCGAATAGGAATTACGTGCCTGACATCTTCAATCGTTTTCCGAAGGCGAAACTTCTTTTGACAATGCGCGATCCCCGCGCCTTGCTCGCGGCCCAGATCGCGCTTGAGCATACTCGGAAGACGCGACGCTTCTCCGTTTACTACGTTGTAGCGCACTGGCGGGCGGCGGCAAACCTCGCGAAGAAAATTAGAAACAAGGAAACCGCGGGTTTGGTTGTTGGCTACGAAAAACTGACGCTCGACCCGAAGACGTCGATGCAAAAGGTATGTGATTATCTCGAAATCAATTTCGACCCCGAGATCGTGCTCAATCCGACAAAAGTCGGGCGCTCATGGGCCGGAAATTCCGCAGCCGGCACTCGATTCGCCGAAATCAGCACCACACCGGTAGAGCGCTGGAAAAACGAATTGCACGAAGACGAAATCGGCTGGGTCGAATGGCATTGCCGCGATCTGATGCCAGAGTTTGGCTACGAGCCGCGTCTGACCAAGCGGTCGCTTCGCTACTTCATGAAACCGATTCGCGGGGAGCGACCGAAGGAATTCTTCAAGTCACGGGCGTATTCGTTGAGAGATCGATTCAAGGGCTGACCTCGAGCGCAGTGAAGCCACGCCCTATGGGCCCGTCTTCATCAGAACCAGCTATAGGTGCGCGACTACAACTTGATTGATCAGAGTTTTCGGATTCAGTTTTCTTCCGATGCGCAGCAAGGGAGTCCTTATTCCCGTCATTTTGGTTTGTTCGACAGCGATGGCGTTTGAGTCACGCCTGCCGTTCAAAACGATTTTCAAAGGGCAGGATCAGTTCAGTCGGCTGATTTCGCTCGCCAAAGAGAACAGTTGGAAGTCGCTGCCGATTGGCGAACGCACCGCAGTTGTGGGACAATCGCTGACTGGCACCCGTTACAAATCGTACACACTAGAAATCGATAACCAGATCGAGTCGCCATCGGTCAATCTCACTGGACTCGATTGCTGGACGTTCTTTGAAACATCACTCGCGTTCGCGCGAATGTTAAACGAGCCAGAAGAAAATTGGACGCCGGAAAATTTTCTTCACTACATCGAACTCGATCGCTATCGCGGGGGCGTCTGCACGGGCGAATATCTTTCCCGACTGCATTATTTGGAGGACTGGCTGTACGACAACAATAGGCGCGGCCTGGTCGAAGATCTGACATTGAAGCTTGGCGGCAAAACCGTGCCGCACGCCGCGCACGAAATGACCGCCGGCTGGCGCCATTATCGTTACCTTGCAGCGAACAAATCGTTACTTGGGCCGCTTGCGCGTATGGAAGCAAACGTTTCGGCGCGGCCGCTTTATCAAATTCCAAAAAATCGCGTGGCGAAGATTGAACCGAAATTACAAAGCGGCGACATCATTGGGATCGTGTCGCACGATGGCCGTTTGTATTCGACATCGCATGTTGGCCTGGCGCTGCGGGCGAGTGATGGGGTTTTGCATTTCATGCACGCATCGGCGCCGCACAATTACGATCACGTACTTGTTGATTCGCGTCTTTCGACGTATTTGAACACTTATCGTAGCGACACCGGAATACTGGTCGCGCGCCCCCTGAGATAAGTCGCAGCCGGACTGGCGTTCTCTACGGCGATTGTTGTTGCGCCCATTATCTAACAAGATCGACAATCTGGTCATGATGGTGTCGGTCCTGCGATTGTCGATCCTACTTGTTGTCGGTGCAGGATCTGTCTCCGGCGAAACGAAAATTCGGGTCGGCCATTTTCCAAACATCACCCACGCGCAGGGAGTTATCGCGCATGCGATGACGCGACAAGGAAGAGGATGGTTCGAGCAGCGACTCGGGCCCGACACAAAGATCGAATGGTTTATTTACAACGCCGGCCCGAGCGCGATGGAGGCGATTTTTGCGAAATCGATCGATTTAACTTACGTCGGCTCGGGCCCCGCGCTGAACGCGTATGCAAAATCGAACGGTGCAGAGATTCGTTTGATCGCAGGCGCGGCAACCGGCGGCGCCGGTCTGGTTGTTCAGCGGGATGCGAATTTGAAATCGCCAGCGGACTTTCGCGGGAAAAAAATCGCCACGCCACAAATGGGAAATACGCAGGACATCTCCTGCCGCGCGTGGCTTACGGAAGGCGGATTAAGAATCACGCAACTCGGCGGCGATGCGCAAGTGATCCCGACGCAAAACCCGGATCAACTCGGGCTCTTTAATAACAAAAAAGTCGACGGAGTGTGGACAGTAGAACCGTGGCTGTCGCGTCTGGAGCAGGAAGCATCCGGCAAAGTGACTGTTGAAGAAACGGAAGTGGCCACAACGATTCTGGTTTCGAGTGTGAGGTTTTTGAAAGAACAACGTGAGCTGGCGCAAAAGTTTGCCCAAGCTCACGCGGAACTGACGGATTGGATTGTAAAAAATCCCGATAAAGCGCAGCAGTTGCTCAAAGCCGAACTGCTGGAGGAAACGAAGAGTGACATGGCGCCACAAGTGATTGCCGCGGCGTGGAAGCGAATTGTTTTTACGTCGGAAACGCCACGCGCAGCGGTTGAGAAGTTCATGCAGAACTCGGTAAAGGCTGGTTTCATTAAGACCGCGCCCGATCTTTCGAAACTTTTCGAACAACCGTAGATGTCGCTCCAGGAAGAACTCAAGGGACCGCCACCGGCGAAACTGATTGTTGATCATGTTTCGAAATGGTTTCGACAAAAGCGGCAGACCGTGCATGCGCTGGATGATGTGTCTTTCGAAGTCGCCGAAGGCGAATTCATTGTCATTGTCGGACCAAGCGGCTGCGGAAAATCGACATTGCTCGACATCATCGCGGGCTTGGACCATCCCGACAAAGGTCGGGTCCTCGCGGACAATCAACCGGTTTATCATCCTGGACGGCATCGCCTGGTCATGTTCCAGGAATCGGCCCTCTTTCCCTGGTTGAACGTTTTCGGCAACGTGATGTTCGGTTTGAAATTAAAGCCCGGATTGCGCAACTCAGAACGCCGCGAAGTCGCAAAATTCTTTCTCCAGCTAGTCGGCCTCCAAAAATTCATGGACGCGAACGTGCACGAGCTATCCGGCGGAATGAAACAGCGCGTGGCGCTGGCGCGCGCGCTCGCACCGAATCCGCGCGTCTTGTTGATGGATGAACCGTTCGCCGCACTCGACGCGATGACGCGCGAACAACTTTACGGCGACATCCAGAGAATCTGGGAGAAGCGCCGCAAGACCATTATTTTTGTCACTCACAACGTGCGCGAAGCAGCGTGCCTGGCCGACCGCGTGATGATCATGTCGCCAACGCCCGGGCGGCTGCGCGAAATCTTCGAAGTGAAACTTCCACGGCCCCGAGATTTCAACAGTATCGAAATCGCGCGGCATGCGGCGCAGTTGACACGCGTGTTGAAAGGTTACGTTCCGAATCCGACGCGAGCGCAAACATGAGACGAGCGTTAGTTGCGATTTTGTTTTTCATAGCATTGATCGCAATCTGGAGCGCGATGGTGCGCGCGAGAATCTGGTCGCCCATTCTGCTGCCGTCGCCGGGAAGCGTGGCGAAATATTTGGAGAGCGCGTTTCGCGACGGCACTTTACTCCAAGCGACCGCAGTGACTCTTCAACGTCTGTTGTTCGGATATGTGATTGGATTGGCGATCGGCTTGCCGGTCGGTCTGTTGACCGCGTCTTCAAAATTCGTGGAAGATACAATCGGTGTGCTCGCGCTTGGTTTACAAACCCTACCCAGCGTATGCTGGGTACCGCTCGCATTGCTCTGGTTAGGACAAACCGAAGGCGCGATGCTGTTCGTCGTCGTCATGGGAACAGTTTGGTCGGTTGTCATCGCGACCGACACGGGGGTGCGTACAATTTCGCCGATCTTCGCACGCGCGGCGCGGACAATGGGCTCAGGACCATTTCATCGCTGGGTGCACGTGATTTTGCCGGCATCATTGCCGCACTTGATCAGCGGAATGAAGCAGGGCTGGGCGTTTGCGTGGCGTTCGTTGATGGCCGCCGAAATTTATGTGACGATCCTCACCGGCTTTGGTCTTGGACATTTGCTGCATTACGGCCGCGAATTAAACGCGATGGACCAAGTGATCGGGATTATGCTTGTGATCGTGGTCATTGGGCTGTTGGCCGACAAAATTTTGTTCTCCCCATGGGAACGCTTTCTTCACCGCCGATGGGGGACAGGGCGACTTTAGGTTAGGCGCTAATCCACGCCGAGCACAGAACCACTGGAATGGCGGGGGCAGAAGTTGTAGGAAGAGAAACTGTTGCGGTTAATGGAATGAAAATCCTGTGTGTCGTTGAACACGGCAACGCTCCGAGCACGCGACTGCGTTTGCGGGATTGTTTGGATTACTACGCGGCTCTCGGAGTTGAGGCGACGGTTGTTCCGACGCGGCGTTCGAGCGTAACGGAGCGACTACGCGTTCTGAGGGAAGCGCGCCGACACGATGTCGTCGTTCTTTTCAAGACGATCGGCTTTAACGAATTCGAGCTAGGCCTGCTTCAGCGCGCCAATCGACGGATTGTTTTTGACTTCGATGACGCAGTCATGTTTCGCGAACAAAAGCATCGGCGGCCACTGCGTGGCAAGGATTTCAAAAAGTTTCTGCGGACGGTTCAACATTGCGCCGCGGTCGTCGCCGGGAACGATTTTCTCGCCTGCTTCGCGGAGGCCGCCGGCTGTCGGGCGATCATTCTGGCGACGTCGATCGATCTTCGGCGTTATCATTTGAAGAAAAGTTTCAACCAACCCGGACTGACCATCGGCTGGGTCGGGCTGAGCGATGGTTTGCCCTATCTTCGCCATATTCAGCCGGCGCTGCAGTGTCTGAGTGAAATGTTCCCCGGATTGAAGTTAAAAGTGTTTTCGGACAAGCCGCTTCAGCTCGACCGTGTGCATGTAGAGAACGACCCGTGGCGCTTGGAAACCGAACAAGCCAATCTTGCGAGCCTCGACATCGGGATCATGCCGCTTTGGGACTCGGTTTGGACGCGTGGAAAATGCGGTTACAAAATTCTACAATACATGGGCGTGGGCACAGCAGTCGTCGCGTCCAACGTCGGCGTGAACCACGAAATCATTTCTCACGGGGAAAACGGGTTCCTAGCGCGAACACAGGACGACTGGGTCAACGCGCTATCCAGTTTAATTCGCGACGCCGAGCTACGGAAGACGTTCGGGTTGCGCGGGCGCGAGCTGATCGAGAAGCGGTACTCGTTGGAAAGCTTCGCCCAGGGTTACGTAAAGCTTCTGCAAGAAGTCGCACGCATTCCTGGAGAATCGGAGGACTCGCGTGGTCGACGCAGTTTCGGACGTTGGAATTTTAGTAGCCGCGCTCGCGAGCTTTCCGGCGGCGACGCAGTCGTTATTTCAGTGCCGAAAAGCGGACGCACCTGGGTCCGCACTTTTCTCTGCGCCTATTTCTGCAAGCGGACCGGCAGACCATTTACTCTTCGACCGGATCGTTACCACGAGCCGAACATTCCACGGATGATTTTTTCCCACGATTTCGCTGAACAGCGAATGAAGGCGCGATTTTGGGAGCGCGTTCGCGGCAAGTATCTGGTGCCGGCGCGCGAGCTTGCGCGGGCGCAGGTGATCCTTCTCGTGCGCGATCCGCGGGACGCGTTCGTTTCGCTTTACATGCAATTGGTTCATCGCACGCGCGAAACTCCTCAAGAATTGAAAGCGAAGGGCATCGGCGATCTTTTGCGCGACCGGCGTTACGGAATTCTTTCGATGATCAAAACAATGAACAACTGGTTCGCCGAGTTCGGGCGCCGCCAAAATTTCACTCTGCTCCATTATGAGTCGCTGCGAGCGGCGCCGGAAGAAACCTTCCGCGCGATTCTGGCGACTCTGGGCGAGACTTCGCCCGACCTAGAAGCATTCAAACACGCGCTTGAGTTTTCCGATTTCGCAAACATGCAGAGACTGGAAGTCGCAGGGGTCTTCGATTCGAAAATCTTGCGCTCCCGCGACGTTCGAAATCCGGAGTCGTTCAAGGTTCGCCGTGGAAAAGTTGGCGGCTATCGTGATTACCTTTCGCCGGAAGACCAAGCGTTCGCCGCCGATGCCCTCAAACATTTGGACGCGCGTTTCGGTTACACTGCCTAATCATTTGCAAATGCAAGATCGACCTCGTGCCCCGGTCATCATCATTGGCGCGCATCGTTCAGGCACAACTGCAACCGCGCGCGCGCTGGAATTGATCGGACTGCAAATCGGCCAGCACCTTGACAGCCATCGTGAACCGCGGGCACTGCAAAAATTACACGAAGATTACCTCCGACGAAACGGCGCAGCCTGGCACGATCCGAGACCGTTCCTGAAATGGATCGCGACCGCGGAAGGAATGGAGGATTGCATTTGTTATCTGCGAACAAATGTTGAGCAAGATTTTGCCCGCGTCTTTGGTTATCGCTGCAATCCGAAAGGAATTTGGCTTCGGTTCCGGATTAACTTAGGTGCACCGTGGGGTTGGAAAGAACCGCGCACCACACTGTTTGCTCCCGCGTGGCTCGAGATTTTTCCGGACGCGCGAGTTTTACATGTGATCCGCGATTCGTTGGCAGCGGCGAAAAGCATTCGCGAGCGCGAGTTAAAATTTCAAGCCGCCGGCGACCCTCCGAGCGCCCGACTTTCGGATGTCGAGTACTGCAAACAGGTCATTGAAACGTATCTGAGCGCCGCCGAACGCGTTGCTAATTTGCCAAACTATCAACGGCTCCAATTCGAAGAGCTTCAGGCGAACCCGCCCGCGATGCTCGAGCAATTGGCGAATTTCTGTGGTTTGCGAGTGGTCACGCGAAATCTCGCTGCCGCAGCCGCGAGTATTCGGCCGGCCCGCGTTAGATCGATATCATCCTAAGATCGATCCGCCTTCGCTGAACGTCAGCGCGGCTCGAACCTACGGCGGGCAGGCATCTTACTTCACATGCATCGCATCTTCCCAGCGAATAGCCGCACGCAATAACTCGGTCAGTGAAGTGACTCCGAATTTTTCTTTTGCGCGGGCGCAGTAAGCCTGCACCGTTTTAAGACTCAGCCGCAAATCCTCCGCGATCTGCGAAGGCGTTCGGCCCTGACCGAGCAGTCGGAAAATTTCAAGTTCCCGATCACTAAGGCGTTCAATCGGTGTCGCAGCCGACGTTTTGCGCGAACTCATGCGTTTGGCCATTGCATTAACGACACGATCACTCACGTAAATATCGCCCTGGGCCACACGCCGGATAGCAGTGAGCACATTCTTCGTCGTCTCGCGTTTCATCACGTAGCCTCGCGCTCCGGCATGCAGCGCGCGCTCAGCATAGAGCGCTTCGTCATGCATTGAGAGCACGATCAGGGCGATGTTTGGAAATTGAGTTTGTAATGTCTTAACCAATTCGAGACCGGATTCGTTCTTGAGCGAAATGTCGATCAATGCGACATCGGGTTTGCTCGATCGGATTTCGGCAATCGCGCCGGCCGAATCCTCCGCTTCACCGCACACGACGAGGTCGTTTTGCTGGTTAATTAAGTTGGCCAGTCCGTCGCGAACGAGCGGATGGTCGTCAACAATGAACACTCGGCGCTTGCGCGCCACTCCGTTGGACGATTTCTGATTCATAGTTTTATTTTCAATGAGTCGGCTGCGGCGTGTTTAATTTGCAAGTCACGAGCGTGCCGCCTTCGCGGTTTTTCGTGACCGAAAGCTTACCTCCGATTAGGGAAGCGCCATGCGCCATGAGACGCAGACCCAAGCCCGGTGGTTCGGGAAGCTTTTTTGGAAAACCGTGACCATCATCGGATACCGCGAGCATCAGCTTTTGACCTTTGCGTGCGAGTTCGATGTCGATCTTGCAGGCGCCGGCATGTTTGACCGCATTCATCACTGATTCCTGCGCGATGTGGTAGAGCTGCGTCGCTGTTGTGGAATCACCGACATCCACTGCGTCATTGCCGTTGAAGGTGCATGGAACTCCAAATCGTTCACTGATGTTTGCCGCCAAACCGTGAAGCGCGACATTCAATCCGTCGGCTTCCAGTTCCGGCGAAAAGAAACCGCGCGCAAGGTTCCGAGTGAGATCAATCCCTTCTTCAATGTAGCGAACAACCTTGTCCGCTTCCGACACCTCCTTCGCCGACCGCTCTGCCAGTTTTTCACGGAGAACCTGCGCAGCCAGTGCGGTCCCCGTCAAATGCTGGCCGAGACTATCATGCAAACTCTGACCGAGACGACGCCGCTCGCGGTCAGCAATCTCATTGATTTCATGGTCCAGTCGTTCGCGCTCGGCCATTTCGCGTTTTAGCGCTGCCGTTCGATCGCGGACCCGCTGATCAAGTTCCTTCAAAAGCGTGCGCAGTTTCGAGAGTAAAGTGGTAAAGACGGCATAAGAAGTAAACGCCATCCCGATATTCCACAAACCGACTGTCGGCACCCCAGCGACAACGTCAGAAGTTACCCACGCGATGATACTAAGTACTGAAAACCCCATCCCGATCCAAAAAGCGCTGAACCATGTCCCCAGCCCAATCGGGACAAGGTAAAACAGGAGAAAGCTTTGTTCGGAGCCCGTGATATAATCGACGTAACCGAGGCCCGCCGTAAGAACGACACAAAAAGCGATTAGCGCAGGCTTTGATTTCGTTAGGCCAATTTGCCGCAGCAGCTGAACCATGGTCGAGGACGGTGGAACCAGCAAGTTGGATGGAACATACGCCATGGTTTAAATTACTCCATTGAACCCGATCCAGCGAAAACCCTACACTTATTTTTGTGCCGGACTCTGTACCGCTTTGCGAGAGCGTCCCTCAATGGTATATTTTAATTACGGGGGCGCACTGGCTTCGACTCATCGTCGGATGCGCAGGCGGCATGTCGAGGATGGTTCGTTGGCCTCGTAAAAAACCGAACCAAAACAAATAAACGCAGATCACGAAGATCTCGCTTTCGCGGCGTAATTGACCGTGACGTTTTCGCAGCGACGCCTGCTAGCGACGAAAACGTGGACAGCAGGCTGGCGGATTGGCGGAGCGACCGCGCCTGATTCGCAAGATCGATATCGCGGACGCTCGGGAGTTGGCAGCGCGCCGGTGCGACGCTGGCTTCTCAGAATCCTCGCCGGCTAAACATGTAGATGTTTGCGTCGAAAGCGACGAGGACAGGGGTTCGATTCCCCTCGCCTCCATTCTCATAGGTAAAATAGGTCTGAAGATTCTGTCGGTGACAACGAGACCGACAACAAGTTCGCCCTTGTTCTCTATTGTGCGCCAACGTCACGAAGCACAATGTGGCGTAGCTGACTCGTTCGCAGACGGAAAGGAACGATACTGGTGTAACCGGGGCCATTAAGAATATGCCTTCAGGCCGCATCCACGCATGTCGCATGTGTGCGCAGGGAATGATAAATCGTCGAAAGGACCAGCAAATAAAAGCTTGCCTCGGCGGCGTCTATAATATTGATGAGCGCCTTACCCGAATAGCCGGAGCGGCTCGTGGAAATCCTGCGAGAGCTCATCGAGCGGTGAAGGAGCGCTCTCTGTCGACAGAGCGGAATTCGTCGATTCAGGCCAGACCCAAGTCTACAAATTCTAAAGACTTCGCGGCCAACGCGTCCCCGAGATTTGCGAAGTCTCAGGGCTTATCGGCCCAGTTTTTCTTTTGAAAGAAGACTCGCCCTGAGCCGTGTTCGAACGCCTCGAAATGTTCCGGGTTCTGCTGGTAATATTTTTGGTGGTAATCCTCTGCCGGCCAGAACTTCATCGCCGGCAAAATTTCAGTCACGATCGGTTTCTCGAATTTGCGTGAACTCGCCAGCTTTTCCTTCGAAGCTTCCGCAATGCTTTTTTCCTCATCGCTCCCGTAGAAAATTGCCGCGCGATAACTCGGACCAATGTCAGTGAATTGGCCATCCGATTGCGTCGGATCGATCTGTTTCCAGTAAATGTCGAGCAACTGGTCGTACGAGATTTTCGCCGGATCGTAGGCGATTTCGATTGATTCCCGGTATTTCGTCTTCTCGGAACGAACCAGCTCATAGGTCGGACTCGGTTCTTTCCCGCCACAGTAGCCCACTGTTGTTTTAATCACGCCCGGCGCCTTGTCGAACGCCGGTTGAATGCACCAGAAACATCCACCCGCAAAAACCGCGGTCTTCGTTGCCGCCGGCGAACTCTGCGCCAGCGAAAGGTTGACAACCAATGTCAGGCAGGCAGCGAATAAGGAAACAATTTTCATGTCGTCGATCTTAGACATTCGCCCGCCGCAATCGTTGGCCTTAAAATGTGCTTTTCACTTGCCTACACGCGCACCCCCTGCCATAAGCGAACCCCCTTAAACCAGTAGAAGATCACTATGGCTAAAACACTCGGAATGCTTTTCGGTATCGTCTTCTTGGCGGTTGGAATCTCGGCTTCATTCCCGGAATCACTAAGGAGGACATGCTTCTTGGCATCTTCATCGTGAATAAGATGCACAGCATCGTTCATATCGCGTCGGGGCGCGATCGTCCTGATCGCGTCCATGGCCGGAGCTGGAGCCGCCAGCTTGTGGTTCAAAATCTTCCGACTAGTGTATGCCGTTGTTGCTGTGCTCGGGTTCATGATCCCAAC
>Ga0182038_10000145_pt1 | contig 36214 bp, 35 predicted proteins | sample sta12Can44000108_FD_125976 | JGI IMG/M metagenome (GOLD analysis project Ga0182038, IMG submission 125976) | Lab enrichment of tropical soil microbial communities from Luquillo Experimental Forest, Puerto Rico - statanox.12C.anox.44.000.108 | ecosystem: Environmental > Terrestrial > Soil >...
ATCTGGCGTCACAGCGCGCCAGGAACGTTTTACTATGCATCAGAAGAGCGCCATGCCACTCGAATGGAAAATCCCAATCGCCTACTCTGATGTATCAAGCATGACAACTCCGGCTAAGGTATTTCTCCTCGAACAGAAATCCGCGCTGCTGCCGGATATTCAGGCCCCTCAGAATGTAAAGTTGAATGCTGGCAATGTTGGATATTTCCGCACGCAATACGACCCTGCGCATTTCGGGAGACTGGCAGCTTCAGTGGCTCAGCTACCGGAAGCCGATAAGGTGAATCTGGTCAGCGACACATGGGCCTTAGTGGAAGCGGACCGGGGATCGATCTCAGATTATTTCAAGCTGATTGAGGCATTGCGGGGCGAAAACAGCTTAGCGCTCTGGGAGCAGATCACTGCCACGCTGAGCGCCATTGATTTCCTCTACTTGGGAAACAACGAGCGCGCAGCCTTTCAAGCGTACGGGCGTTGGCTCATCAAACCGGCCTTCGACCGTATCGGCTGGGAAGCAAAAAAGGGCGAACAGGTGGCGGACGGATTACTCCGCACCAAGTTAATCGCTGAACTGAGCGAATTCGGCGATGAAGACGTAATCACCGGAGCCCGGGAACGCTTCGAGAAATTTCTGGCAGATCCTAAGATGCTCCCGCCAGACTTACGCCCTGCAGTTCTGGATGTTGTTGGGCGTCACGCCGACCAAAAGACATGGGACAAACTGCATGAGCTCGGGCTAACGACTCGGAGCATCGAAGAGAAGGGAAACTTTTACCATGCGATGGCGGCGGCGCTCAGTCCTGAGCTCGCGAACCGCATGCTGCCGCTATCGCTTACCGATGAATTGCCGGCCACGCGGGCGACATCTCTCGTCATCTGGGTGGCGAGGACTGGCGAGCAACCTGAGATCGCGTGGAACTTCGCACAAGCAAATCGCGAAAAGCTTGATCCAAAATTGGGCGCAATCCTCGCTGTCCGCTTCGTTCCGGATCTAATGCGCGGGTTCTCCGACGCGTCGCGTGCTACAGAGCTGGAGACTTACGCAGAGAAATACATGCCCGCTGGCGCAAAGAGTGAAGTTGATAAGGCGACAGAGGAGATCCGTTTCAACGCAGATTTCAAAGCGCGGATTATACCAGAGATCCACAGATGGCTGCCCAGAAAAACCCACCTCTCAAAAGCTAAGGCATGCGTGTAGGTCATCGCGGTGTCGATAATCAGCGATGCGCTCCCGGCTATTGCGACGGAAATCATCAATGAATCCGAAGTTAGCGTCAGCCACGATTGTCGTCCTTCTACTGCTACCAACGTTACGCGGGCAAAATGACAGCGAATCTTCGCCACCTTCGCCTGATCCCGAAAGTGAAGTCTTATATAAGAGCCCGAAAGGCACTTACAAGATTCAAACCCGCAGAAAGGACGAGAGGGTTTGGATTGTTTCTCTAAAAAATCCGAGCGATGCCAAGGTTCTTCCTAATGGAACGCGAATTGGGATGGAGGCATCTGCACCCCCGGATGAGAATTGGTTATTTTATGCGGGCGAACTGTATCGTAGGGGAGATGGCTTGAATTTTGTTCCCTTTAAAGGCGCCCATTGGTTTCAGAAGAACGTCGTCGCCTACGCAGTAAAACGTTTTCATTTTTCTCGGCCCGATATCGGCGCATCCAGCGCTCAATGGAGTTGTGATTCGGGGCGCTTACTAGTTGAGATCTCGCGCACGAAGGAAGAAGAGGAGGAGGAGCGCTATGCCTACTTCAATGTGCGAACGAATACGTTCGAAGAAACGCCGTACCTTCAAATGGTCAACGCTACCCTCACGCATGTTACAGGTGCGGCGCGCTTTGAGGGCTACCCAAGCGCACAATTCAGCGGCGGAGGCGCGGGAAAGCACATGGTGTTTACCGAACCGCTTGATCCGTTACCACCCGAGACAGACCTCCGCAGCCGTTTCGAAGCGCTCGATTCTCGTATGAATGAGTTGCACAAAAAATTCCTCGACTCGCGTCCGGCAGACGCTGTCGATATCGTGCGCGAAAGCCAGCAAACGTGGAACTCAGCGCGTGCTCAAGCGATAAAACTATATTTGCCGTTTGCGCCAAAGGGGGACGAGGAACGTTACCGGCTTCAGTTTCTTTGCGACCTGACCGCCGAAGAAGTAAGTCAGCTCGACGATTTCGATCACCCGATTTCGAATCCATCGAATTTATAATCGCCTAACGAGTTCTACTTCTTCCACCGATTTAAATTGCAGCGCTTTGGGCGAACGAGCTTTCTGAGATCGCTGCTGCGTTCCTCACCAGGGTCAAGAAGTTGGCTACCCAACTAGCTGGTTAGTCCGAACAGGAGCAGACCGATTTTCCACTGCCAGGGGGCAAAACGGGTGGACCTATTTTCGGCACTCTTCTGTTGTTCTTTTTTGGATCTCACGATAGTCACCCCGCTGCACGTTTTTACCTGTCGGTCTGCCTCGCGATTTATCTGCTGATGATTTCTATGCCCGTATTTTGGATGGTGCTATTTCGAAAGTTGTCCACACGCGCCCTAACCAATCGATGAAGCCGACGGCGCCCAGCCGCATAAGCCGCGAGCATGTTTGCCACGACAGCCTGGCGCGGCTTATCTCTTTCTCGTTAGGCGAAACGCAGCAATCCGCCACACGAAAGGAATTAGAAATGAATCTCGCGGACGCAACAATTAGCCAGCTTCTCAAACGCTGAAGGCGCAGGCAACTATCCCGCCTTGGTTAATTCCGGCCAGCTCAGTATTCCAGCGCGGCAAACTCCATCAGGTCGAGGGTTCCTGACTGAGACCCCAACGGCGCCGGTATGCCGCCGATCCGCAGAATGCTCCGCCCCTCGCAGACGACATACAGCGCGCGGACCGAAGGATCTGAGAGCGGATCGAAGAAACCTGACTCGGGACGCCCGGGAAGCGCGATCGAGTTCAGCACCGGGAACCACTCGAGTCCGAAGTCCTCGGTCCAAAAGACGCCTGCGGTGCCGAAGGCAAAGCGCGTCTGCCGCTCGCTGCGCAGGAAGAGCATGTCTTGCAGCAGAGAGGCCGAGATGGTGAGCTTGCCGCCGGCGGTGATCACGCGCGTAAAGCCAGCGTCGAAGAACCAACTGAGCCCGCCATCTTCCGACACTTTGACGCCGTCCGCATCAAGCACGTAGATGGTTTGCGGCTCATACGGGTCCACGAACCACCGGAGTGCATTCCAGACTGGAGTCTGAAGTGAGTTGTTGGGCACGATCATGTCCCATGAAGTTTGTGCGCTGTTAAGCTTGAAAACTTGCCCGCCAAACCGCGTCCCCACGTAATAGATGGGATTCGCGTGTCCGCCACTGGCTTGCGGGATGATCGCGCCCGCCGGCAATTGCGGACCGATGGGTTGCGCCTTACTCAGATCGTGCCATTGGCTCACCGATGTGACGGAAGTGATCTTTGTGGTGCGAAATAAATTAGCGGTACCGTCCAGCGCCTGCTCGACGACGATGATATCGCCATCAGGGAGCGGCGCTTCCGTCGCCAGCGTCATGATCAGCGGACGATAGCCGAGCAGGTAGACGTCAGATCGCGCATACGACACCAACTGGGTGGCATCGTTAAAATTGATTCTTAGCGGCGAAGGCACGAGGGTTTTGCTAAAGAGGTTACCCGCGTCCGGATACGCGGGACCGAGGATGCTGATGCTGCGGATGATGCCGAAGACTCCGGGGTCCGTCCTGGGCAGGAACTGAACGACACGGTTCAACTGCGCCGGATCGGCAAACCACGCATCACAATCGCCGCAGCCTGAACCGGGGTCTCCCCACTGCTGGCCGCCGTCGAGCGAAAAGAAATCGTTGTTGTCTCCGCAGCCGAAATAAAGTGCGGGCTGGCTGCCGATTCCGCAGAGTCCTGCGATGTTGATGGGGTCCAGAGTCTCCAGGCCGGTTGGCATCTGCCAACTGTTCTCGTCGCGGCCGCCGTTATCGCAGAAGTACACGCCGCCGTCGTTCGCCATCCACAGTCTCCCGGCGACATGTTGATCCAGCTCGCTGTTCTTGTTGTACGGACTTGGCTGGCTCGAGGGCTTCAACGTGATCTCAAAGTCCGGGGTAAACGCGATGGCGTGGGGGTCCACGTGCATGAATACATCGTTCTCGTGTACTCCCGCGTGATGGGCCACCGAGGCGTCCATGCCGTCCAGGCGATGCCAAGACGAATTGTCGCTGGGGGTCCCAGCGGAGACATGCACGTGGCTGTTGTCAGAAAAGAACAACAGAAACCCATTGCTGGTGGCTTTGGTTACCACATAACAATTGCCGCTGGGGCTGGTCTCGCCCGAATACACCGGGGGACCCGGCAGCAACGCCCACTGAGCGTTCCCGTTGTTCAACTCGAACCGACTGAAGTCTCCGACCCACAAGCTGGCCTCGTCAGCCAGCCGCCGGCAATCGGTGTTGACGAGCGTTCCATCGGGGACGTGGTCCGCGTAATAAGTTGGTCCCAGGGCCCCTCCGCTTGTCACCATGTAGACCCTGGCCGGCTTCCCCGGTTCCACGGCCAGGAGTTGCGCCGCCTCGCCGCCGCCAAACGCGATTTGGCCGCCGAAGTTCCCTACGCCATTGCCACCGCAGCTCGTCTGAAAACCCGAGAGGATGGTGCGCACATTGGTAATCTGCGGCACCACGCCCAGATCCTGCTTCCACGTCTGCCCGCCATTCGTGGAATACCAAACCACGCCGTCACCGAGTGCATACACGCGCCGTTTGCCGTCCGGCTCGAGCGGTCCCACGGCAACGTGCCACAGCGAAGATCCCACAAATTTCTTTGTCCACTTCGCCCCACCGTTTTGGCTGATGGCAACCACGCCGGAGCTTCCCGAGGCTATTCCGCTCCGCCCTACGATGATGCCCGTAGCCTCTGTGGTGACTGCGTACACCAGCTGCGGGTCATCGGGCGCGAACACAATGTTGCACGTGCTCACAGCCGGCAACACCAGCGTCCAGGTCGCTCCGCCATCGGTGGTGCGGTAGATGCCGTCTCGGCCGTCGGCGTACTGGCTGTCGAGCGCTGACACCAGCACGACATTCGGATCCGCCGGTGACGCCGCCAGATCGAAGATGTGCGGCGCATACAACGCTCCTGGGATATCCGGCTGCACCGTCAAATCGGGCTGTGGCCAAGTCAGTTGCGACCACGTCTGACCCGCATTGTCAGACCTCCACACCCCCGCCCAGCTCCCGGCGTACATGCGCTTTCCATCCGCGCCGAGCGCCAAGGCAGTGATCCGCCCAGTGGAAGAATGGTTATCATTCGCGAGGCGGCGCGGAAACGTGCTCAGGCTGGGGCCGACTCCAGTAACCGTAATCAATGTGTATCAACCTGTATCAACCTGGATTCCGTCCACGAACCCCGAGTCGGGCTCCGCGAAGACGTGCACCGTCAGCTTGCGAACCGCGGCCTCTCGCGCCAGTGCCAGCCGTTGGGTCTCGACCACGCGATGGACGGCAGTATCGTCGTCACGGCTCTGCCATAAGTGGAACAGCCACGTCGTCCCCGTGCTCGTCTCTTTTAAGCTGATGTTCGCGATGTCGAAAGCATTGACCGTGTCCTGCAGGAAGCTCATGACCTTGATGTTGGTGATTTTTCCGATCGTCTCTGCCATCGCCGCCTCCGCTCAACAAGGTGCCACATACGGTGCCGACGGATCCGTCAGGTGTTTCACGATCGCCTTCGCCACCTCGAAATCTCCTCCGACCCGCAGTTTTCCCGAGTACAACGCTTCATACGGCGCAAGTTGTCCTTGCGCGATGTGCGCCCACGTTTCACGACGCATCACCACTACCACGTTTGGGCCCTTCGGTTTGGCCTTCGTCGCTTTCCCCCTCTTCGTGCCGCCCTGCACGTCCCAATGCTCCACTGTTTCGCCATAGGCTCCGCTCACCAGCCTGATGTGCAAGCGGACTGCCTTGCCAAATCCGCTCAGTGCCTTTGACAATTGGTTAATGCTTTTAACCGCATTGTCTTGAGGCCCGGCCAACGTTCGCAAACGCGCGAAAGGCAATGCCCTGCTGTTTTCTAGCCTGAGCTTTCCGCCTTGCCAGGTCACGTCTGGTACCTCTTCGATCCGTCGCTGAAACCCTCATGAATTTACGGTACGCGCGTACGAGAGTCAACGCCGCTCTATGCAGCCGGCGAGCCCCAGCACGACGCCCACCGTGCGTCGTTCCGGCGCGGAGGAGGCATGGTCTTGATCGCGTGCCGATCTGCGGAGAGATTTTTCAATCTGAATATCCAACAGGAATTCTAGCGCCGGCTGAAACAATAACACGTCTATATCTGAGACGATCGGTCGTTTCGGCCCCGCGTAGGCAATCAGTTGGACATCCTTCAGCCATGACTTTTCCGGACGGAAGTGGACTGAAAGAAAATCATCAGGGGGGCAAAACGGGTGGACCCCCAGTTGAAACTCAGACCAAATTCTGCACGTTAAGCGGCGGCTTTTCAAAGACTTCGGGGGTATAGCTCAGTTGGTAGAGCGTCTCGTTCGCAATGAGAAGGTCAGGGGTTCGAATCCCCTTACCTCCAGTCTTCGCTCGCAGTGTAGCGAAGAGCGAGGCGTGTCGCTGCCGAAGCCTTTGGCGAAGGGGACATTTTAGCCTTGCCACACTAATCGCGATTCCCCATTCCACGAGCTCCCAACGTTATGAAATCCACAACTTATCTCACTGCTGTCAGCATCGTTGCCTCCCTGATTTTCCGCCTGTCGCTCAATTGACAGACCGCATAATCGAGTTCGGGCTCGCTGGCTGCATCGGCGTCCCCAGTCAATCAGCCAGTTCCGTTTCAGGGAATTGTTTCAGCAGTCGATCAGAAAACAAAGCGTTCACCATTAACGGAAAAGAAGCCACGCGCGTTTTTAAAGTGACCAACAAAACGACGATCATGAAAGGCGTAGGCGCCGGCACGTGATCTCGTTAATTCATCCCGGAAACGTTCTGTCCCGTCGGGTCGCACAAAAAATTGGGATGACGCTCGAAAAGCAGACTACTTTTCGAGGATTTCCGACGCAGGTGTTCTCTCTCGCTCGCGAGCGCTGGGAAAAAGAGAATGCCGCCTGATGAATTCGCGCGCGAGCGCCCGATAGGCGGCCGCGCCGGCGCCGCTTGGGTCATACTCGAGAATCGATTTTCCGAAACTAGGCGCTTCGCTTAAGCGAACGGTTCGCGGAATAACGGTTTTGTAAACGCGTTCGCCGAAATGTTGTCGAACTTCGTTCACGACTTGCTCGCTCAGATTTGTTCGGCTGTCGAACATCGTCATGACGATCCCACCGATTTTGACCTGATCGTTCGCGCCCGAATCACGCACCTGTTCGACCACACGCACAACCTTTACCAAGCCCTCGAGCGCGAAATATTCGCACTGGATCGGTGTTAGGATCTCGTCGGCGGCGGCGAGCGCGTTGGTCATGAGAATGCCCAGTGATGGAGGACAGTCGAGAAGAACGAGATCAAACGTTTCGTCCGAATGAAAAGTTAGCAACGCAGTCGCGAGGCGCGTGAGATGGTCTGGCATGCGGGCGATTTCAACTTCAACGCCGGCAAGGTCGAGATTGGCCGGAATTAGAAACATATTCTCAATGCGTGTCGGCAAGATCTTGTCATTGATCGACGCGCCGCCGAGGAGCGGTTCGTAAATGCTTTCGCCTTCAACCTCCTGCATCCCGAGCGCGCTAGTCGCGTTTGCCTGCGGATCGAGATCAATCAAGAGAACGCGCAGTTTCTTTTCCACCAACGCGACGCCAAGATTCACCGCGGTCGTCGTTTTTCCGACGCCACCCTTCTGATTTGCGATCGCGACAATTTTCATGAACGCGCAACGATCAGCCTCCATAACTCGAAACTGCGGCGACCATCCGATTCTTTCCACAACAAATGTTCGGGATCGAGCAGCATCTCAGTGATTTCGATTTCGCCCGCTTTGACGAGCCAGCGATGAAAGATTTCCAGAAACATCGACAAGACTATCACCCAGATCAATAACTTCGCCCATCCGCCGAAGCTTGAGCTGAAGCCAATTGATGTCCGGGTGCCGGTTAGCAAAAGAGCGTCGAAATCGCGAGGTCTCGCTACGGGATCAATGGCAAAATTGAATTGGAAACTTCACCGACGAGCAATTTGCCGCGCGCGTTGGGAGACGTAACAGCGTTGGCCGAAGCGTTTGCGCATCTCGTCGCTAACGCGGCTGAAAGCCAGCGCCGGTCGCAAGAAACTCGAATTACCCCTTACGGCAGAGCCGGTTCGCGAACGTCGTGAACAGGGGCTGTCATTATTACAGTGCGCAAAAACGACACCGGCATTCTCCTGCCGGCCACTCCTGCGGCGGATTAACCGAAAATTCGAGTTGCGATTTACGGCTTGAGATTTGAGGCTCTCGCAAAAGCAAAACAGATTTTCGCCTATGATTGTCACCACATCTCAGCTCTACAAGGTCGCCTACAATTCCGTCGGCCAACTCGATGCCGTGCGCGCGAGCATTAAAGGCTAGATCGACATGTTCATTGCCGATGTTGCCGGCGCTTCTTCAAATCACGTGCGTTTCACCCTTCAGGAGCTCGCGGATCTTTGTGGGGGCGTATTACGCGGGGATCCGGCGCTAAAAATTACTGGCGCTGCGTCGCTTTCAGAAGCAGTGCCCGGAGAAATCAGCTTCTACGCTGATCCGCGTTACATGTCGCGCCTCAAGAAAACGCACGCGTCGGCGATTTTCGTCGCCTCCGATTTTTCCGAGAAAACCGATGTCGCACAGATCCGCGTCCCAAATCCTTCAAAAGCATTCGAACAGGTTGTCTTGAAACTCGCGCCAAAGCCGATCGCATTTGCGCCAGGAATTCATCCAACCGCGATTATCGATCCAAGCGCGAAACTCGGTACCGATGTTTCGATTCAACCGCACACCGTCATCGAAGCGAACGCGTCGGTCGGCAGTAAGACGGTCGTCGGCGCAGGATGTTACGTTGGGCATGAAAGCGCTATTGGGGACTCGTGCCTGATTTATCCCAATGTGACGATTCGCGAAAGAAGCCGAATTGGTGCCCGAGTGATTATTCATAGCGGCGCGGTCATCGGGGCCGACGGTTTCGGATTCGAATCTATTGAAGGGCGCCACCAAAAAATCCCGCAAATCGGAATCGTGCAGATCGATGACGACGTCGAGATCGGCGCGAACACAACGATTGATCGCGCAAGATTCGGCCGAACCTGGATTCAGGAAGGCGTGAAGATCGACAATCTCGTCCAAATCGCTCACAACGTGATCGTCGGAAAAAACTCGATCATCGCGGCCCAAACCGGAATCTCTGGTAGTACCCGGATCGGAGAAAGAGTCACGATGGCCGGTCAGGTCGGCGTCGTTGGTCATCTCACAATCGAGGACAATACGGTAATTGCCGCCCAGAGCGGTATCTCGAAGGATCTTCCGGGCGGAGCGTGGTTCGGCTACCCTGCAGTGCCATTGCCAGAAGCGAAGCGGCAAATCGCCTGGATTCATCGCTTGGGCAAGCTATTCGAACGAGTCAAAGCATTGGAGAAGAAGCTCGGGGCGTAACCCCAGAGCCGAGGCATGAAATGCCGACTGGGAACGGAGTTGGCAAGAATAGTGCTTCCAGGAAATATAAAAACTATAGAATGAAGCTGCCAAAAAGAGAATATTCCCAGTTCCCGATCATCGACGACGACCCCCGCATCGTGTCGCCATAACCCGGTTTACATCGCGCGGCCGACAAGCAAGATGTCGATCTTATTCCGCCTCAGCGGCCGACTCTTTCTTGCTGCGCGCTTTGGGCGACTCGCGGGGGTTGGAGCGCATCGCCTTTTTCTTGCGTTTCAAATACGCTTTCCGGCGTTTCCGTTTGGCTCGAACTCGATGCTGCCGCCCCACATTCTTCTTATAAAGTGAAATCTGCCGCGCACAAGCAATACGAGCTGAAAACTAAAACCAGCATTGCAATTTGTCCGCTTTTGCAATTAAAAGACTCGCTCGTACTTTCCCTCTTCGACAATTTTTTCGGAACTCCAAAGACGTTGATCGCAGCCTCCGTTTTGTTGCTCTCTGCCGCCGCTTGGCGCAGCTGGAGGATGCCCGTCGCCGCAATTAGAGGACGAAAGAAAGGGCCGCGCGGTGGCGCACTGAACGGTCGGCGTTCAGGGCAAAGTCCTGGCCCTCAGTCAGGCCTACAATTTTGTGGTCGTCAACCTTGGCGGCATGCAACGGCGCCGAGCCCACTCAGAGATGTTGATTGTCCGAGACGGCACATTTATTGGAAAAAACCGCATTTCTTCAGTTGAACCGGAGACCGCCATCGGCGATATCATCACCAGCACATTGACGCGTGGCGTCAAGGTGCAACTTAGAGACATTGTTACTTATGCTGGCACAAATTCGTAAACAGGAGAGGAAGGTCGCCGTGGTTTTATTGCTGGCCGCGGCAAGCATTCTGGTTTCGTGCGCGAGCCAGAAAGAGAACGTCGCATTGGTCAAAGACCCGGATGCGAAACCTGAAGGCGCCATGCCTTGGAACAAACAGGAGAAATGGGAAACCGGCGGCCAATTCGCCAACTTTAGCGATCACCGCTGAGTTTGCGCAGCATCGACCGCCTTAGATCCAAAATCCCGATGGGATAACGGCGTTTTTCGACACGATCACAATTCCTTCGCGGATGAAGTAATTTTCCGCATCCAGGTTCGCCGGTTTTCCTTCGGGGGTAATCACAACGCCATCTGCGATGCGCGCGTTCTTATCGATGATCGCGCGGTCAATTACGCAATTTTTCCCAATCCCCATCGGCGGAACATCTGCCGCGCCCGGCCTGTCTTGCTCAAAATAATCGGCACCCATCACCACGCTCTTTCGAATCGTCGCGCCGCTTTGAATTATGCTGCGGATTCCGATCACGCTGCGCTCGATGTGCGCGTCGGAAATAATGCAACCGTCGGAGATGATCGCCTGCCTCAAGGTCGCGCCATTGACTTTGCTGCCGGGCAAAAATCTCGGGTGCGTATAAATCGGCGCTTCAGTATCGAAGAAACTGTATTCTGGAACGAGATCTGTCAGATCGAGGTTTGCTTCGTAAAATGCGCGCACTGTTCCAATGTCTTCCCAATAACCCTGAAAAATAAACGCGCTCACATGTCGCTCCTTGATTGATTGCGGAATCACGTGTTTCCCAAAATCGACTAGATCGTTATCAAGACACTTCACGAGTACGTCGCGATTGAAAACGTAAATGCCCATTGAGGCCTGAAAGAATTCGTCGTCTTCTTGGACACCGACCGCGCGTAACAACTCACGGCTCATCCTTAGTTCCTGAAGCATGATCGCGTCCTTCGGTTTTTCGACAAAGCACGAAATCCGGCGGTCAATTCCGCATTGCATGATTCCAAATTCCGGAACGTGCGTTCGATGGACTGGTTTCGTCGCGAGCGTAATATCGGCGCCGGTTTGAATATGCTGATGAAGCAGCGCGCGAAAATCCATTCGGTAAAGCTGATCACCGCTGAGAATGAGATAGTAATCAAACGCGCGTTCGAGGAAGTAACGCATGTTCTGTCGCACCGCGTCGGCCGTTCCCTGATACCATTGCGAACCTTCCGGAGTTTGTTGCGCCGCGAGGATGTCGATGAAGCTCCGCGAAAAATTGTCGAACTTGTAGCTCGCCTGGATATGCCGATGTAACGACATGGTGTTGAATTGCGTGAGTACATAGATCGAGCGCAGTCCAGAATTCAGGCAGTTGCTGATTGGAATATCGACGATGCGATATTTGCCTCCGAGCGGTACTGCTGGCTTCGCGCGATCCTTCGTTAATGGAAACAAGCGCGTGCCCGCCCCGCCACCCATAATGATGGCGAGCGTGCGCTGCGTCGTGCCGGGCGGAAGCGACGGGGCCGACATTGTCGAAGCCGAATCGCCGGGCGCGGGATCTTGCGTCTGCATATCATCAATAATTCAGCGCTCGCACGTCGGGGCAACCTTTTTGCTCGAACCCGGCTTAGGTTGCTCCCGTTTCCCCTCGACGCTAATCTTCCACGGAAGTATGTGCGGAATCGTTGGTTACGTTGGACGCTCGCAAGCTGCTCCTATCTTGCTCGACGGCCTCCGTCGGCTCGAATATCGCGGCTACGACTCCGCCGGCGTTGCGATTATTAACGGCGATCACGTCGAGATACGAAAGTGCGCAGGCCGAATTGCGTCGCTATCCAAACTAATTTCGAAAAAACCCGCAGCCGGGTTTTACGGTATTAGCCACACCCGCTGGGCGACACACGGCAAAGTCACGGACGAAAACGCTCACCCGCATTTCGATGCCACCGGCAAGATCGCGCTCGTCCACAACGGCGTGATCGAAAATTATCAGATCCTCAAAGAGCAACTCATTCAAAACGGTGACACGAATTTTAGTTCAGACACAGACACAGAAGTTTTGGCGCATTTGATCGGGAGCATTTATCGACAGCTGGACGGAAAAGATTCCAAAGCGCGCCTGATTAACGCCACTCGTGCCGCATTGAAGCAGGTCATTGGCACCTACGGCATCGCTGTCGTCCACGCGGACATCCCCGATTTTATTGTCGGCGCGCGCCGCGGCAGTCCGCTCGTGCTCGGCATTGGCAAAGACGAGAATTTTCTGGCCAGCGACGTGAGCGCGATCGTCGCTCACACCCGCGACGTTGTTTATCTGAACGATTTCGATCTCGTCTCATTTGATCGGGAAAACTTCGAGATCAGTTCAATTGACGGGGCAGCTGGACAGCACGCGGTCAGCAAAGTCGAATTCACCGCCGAAGACATCAAGAAAGGCGATTACCCGCACTACATGCTCAAGGAAATCTGCGAGCAACCCGACACAGTGCGCGACGCGATGCGTGGCCGCCTGAACTTCGAAGAATGCACGGCCAGGCTCGGCGGGTTGAACATGAATCCTGCAGAATTGCGCGATATCGCGCGGCTAGTCTTGACCGGATGCGGTACCGCGCTTCACGCGGCCCGAGTCGGCGAGTACACGATTGAGCAGCTCGCGAACATTCCGGTGGATGTCGATTTTGCGAGCGAGTATCGCCATCGCAACACTCCGTTGACCGAGCATACATTGGTCTTCGCAATCAGCCAGAGCGGCGAGACGGCCGACACACTCGGGGCACTGCGTGAAAGCAAGCGCAAAGGCTATCGCACGCTCGGAATTTGCAACAATGTCGCGAGCACGATTGCGCGCGAAAGCGATGGCGGCGTTTACATGCACGCCGGTCCGGAGATTGGCGTGGCGGCGACGAAATCGTTTACTTCACAGCTTGTGATTCTCACGCTCGTTGGCCTTTTACTCGGCCGGATGCGCCAGCTTTCCACCGCGCAAGGAAAACGAATCATCGACGCGCTTGAAGCGCTGCCCGGACAAATCGAGCAAGTCTTGAAGCTCAGTGATCAAATCAAATCTATCGCGAACAAGTATGTCGACGTTAATGGAATGCTGTTCTTTGGCCGGCAATTCAATTACTCCATCGCGCTCGAAGGCGCGCTCAAGCTGAAGGAGATCACGTATGTTTTCGCGGAAGGCCATCCCAGCGCAGAGCTAAAGCACGGAATCATCGCACTGATCCGGAAAGACCTGCCTACCATCTTCATCGCGCCCGACGACGCCGTATTCTCAAAGAATTTAAACAATATGGAGCAGGTCAAAGCGCGGAAAGGACCGATCATCGCGATCACTTCCGGTGGCGGGCCGAAGCAATTGAAAGATCTCGCGGCCGACATCATCGACGTCCCGACCACAATCGATTGCCTCAGTCCGGTGCTGACCGTCATCCCGTTGCAGCTTCTTGCCTACCATCTCGCCGTCGCTCTCGGCCGCGACGTGGACAAACCGCGCAACCTCGCCAAAAGCGTTACCGTTGAATAGCTCGCGACAACAGCGGAATATTCCAGGCGTCTGGAGGAACGTATTTTGCGTTTCAAGCCGCAAATGTTGAGCGGCTCCAAAAACACGAGCGGCAACCTGACATCTGTCGATTACATCCGAGATCCGTTCGAAAAACAGTTACGGCTACTCTACCGCGTATCGGCACGATCTCTACTCCGGTACAAATCCACCCACGGCTACCCAACCTATGATCTTTGGAGTTACCGGCGGCCTAACGAGCGGCACGGACCCGACTTTAATGGATCAAGAATTTGGTAACCTAACTACTGCGGATTTGTGTTAATTGTGACTTCGACGCGGCGGTTCGGGCCTTCGCGCTGAATCTCGGCGTCAAATTCGGCCTGACCCGCGTTTGGCGTAATTGGCCGCGGCGTAACGACGAATTTCGTCGATCCGCGCCCGCGGGCGTCAATATGCGACGGATCGATCCCGAGCGCTTGCACCAGATACATCTTCATGTTGTCGGCGCGGCGCTGACTCAAATCGAGATTGTATTCGTATGTGCCGATTGAATCGGTGTAGCCCTCAATCGTGAACGTCGCTTTCGGATTACGCTTCAAAAGATCGACAAGCTTTCGCAAAATGTCGCCGGGTTGCAGCTCAGCGCTGTCGAAAGCGAAGAGTTGATCTTCCGGCATCCGAATCTTTGTGCCCGATCCGAGCGGACCTTTTTGCGAGAGCAACTGGTCGAGGTCGCTAAATCCCGGCGCACCCTTCTTATTCGGACCCGCGCTGTCGCCGGGAAGTTTGCTAGTGAAAGTGTTCGGACGTTTGATGATCGTGCTCGTGGCCAACTCGGTTCCGCTCAGCGCCGGCTGCGGTCGCCCCGAAACCGAGCTGTCGTTAAAAATCGATTGTTCGTGCGTCGCATTGGGATTCGTGGAGAGCATTTGCGCAGTGCTTCGCTCAATCTCGTTCATTACGGAGGGAACATCCGCCTGATCGACTTTCGGTTTGTCGGGCAATGCGTTGTTAATCTCGTCCGGCATCTGCGTCGTCGCCTGGATCTCCTGCAAAAGCTTATCGAACGATTTCTTTTCATCCGGCTGCTGCTCTTTTGTGTCGTCCGGATTCGGTTTTGCCGCCGGATTCGTTTGATCGCCGCTCGCCTTGTCGATCTGGCTCATATCGACCGGTTTGACTCTGAATGTCATCGGCGGTTGCACATCGGCGAACACGGTTTCGACCGACATGAATCGCGTCCGATAAAACCAAATGCAGAGCGTTATGTGAATCGCGAGCGAAACCATCAAGCCGAACCAGACCCAGCTTCGCTCTGGGGTGCCGGTCAACAATGCTTCGTATTCGATCTCGTCGATACCGTCGAAATCGGAAGCCCTGGTCGTTCCGCTCCTCATTCCTTTAAGTTAAGACCGTTACTCCTAATTTTGTTGTCAACTCGTCAGCGCTTAGACAATCCGGTTTCGTGCGTCCGTTCAATGAAAGCCCGGGCCGCCTTTCGAATTTCGTCGGCTACGCGGGCCTCCGGCGAAACGAACTTCGGGGTGAACCACGGAAAGAGGCCGATCAGATCGTGCGTGACGAGTATTTGACCGTCGCAATGTTCGCCCGAGCCGATCCCGATCGTTGGAATACCGATAGCATTGGTGATTTGTTTCGCGATTTCCGGCCAAACAATTTCGAGCACAACCGAAAACGCGCCCGCCTTTTCGACGGCGCGCGCATCCGCGATCAGCGCTTCAGCTTCCGCTTGTGTTTTGCCTTTCACTTTGTATCCGCCCTGCTCGCGAACCTGCTGCGGTAACATTCCGATGTGCGCCATGTAAGGAATCCCGGCGCGTGTGATCGCTTCAATCTGAACGACGTGGCTCATACCGCCTTCGAGCTTCACCGCTTGCGCGCCGGCCTCGACAAATCTTTTCGCCGTAGCAACAGCTCCGTCCGGCGTGTCGAATGTGTGGATTGGCATATCACCGACCACCAGCGCCTGCTTCACCCCCCGCGCAACGGCCCGCGTATGATGCAACATTTCCTTGAGCGTCACCTGAGTCGTGTCTTCATAACCGAGCACGACCATGCCTAACGAATCGCCAACCAGAATGATGTCTATCCCGCTTTCATCCAACAATCGTCCTGTTGGATAATCGTAAGCGGTGAGCGCGGTGACTTTTTCACCACGTGACTTGATCGCCCGATATTTTTCGACCAGGTTCGCCATTACCACCTTTCCGCGAAGCACTTTACTTTAGTCGAATCTTGAATCTGCGCGAGCAGTTCGGAAACCGACTCGGTTCCGTTAGGCAAGACCAAACCCGGCCGAATCTCCGCCAGCGGTTGAAGGACAAACTTTCGCTGCCGCAATCGGGGATGCGGCAATTGCAGACGTTCGTTGTTAACGGTCAAATTATCGGCGTAAAGAAGGTCGATGTCGATCTTGCGCGAAAAGTTACGACCATGATCGCGATCGCGGCCGAGCGATTCTTCGATTTGAAGAAGTTTTTCCAAGAGCGCGGTCGGATCGCTGTCGTATTCGATTTCCAAAATGGCGTTGAGAAACTCGCCCGCGCCCGGTTCGCAGCCGACCGGCTCAGTCTCGTAAACCCGAGACGCTAGGACAGATTTTCCAGCTCCAAGACCGACAATCGCATTGCGCGCAGCGCGCAAATTCGCCATTCGATCACCCAGATTCGAGCCGAGGCCGATGCCGATCCTCATTTCTCAGATGCGATCCCGAGAACGTCTTGCATCGAGTAAAGCCCCGGCCGTCTTCCAACCACCCATTGCGCCGCACGCAACGCACCGCTTCCAAAAATTTCACGGCTGCCAGCGCGATGCGTTAACTCGATACGTTCACTTGGTCCAACAAAAGTCACCGTATGCTCGCCCACAACGTCGCCTTCGCGAATCGATTCGATCGGAATTTCGGTCTTGAGTTGGTGCTTCAGAATTTCGCCAAGTGTTTTCGCCGTTCCGCTTGGCGAGTCTTTTTTCTTCGTGTGATGAGTCTCGACAATTTGCGGCTCAAATTCAGAACCGAGAATCTCCGCAGCACGCCGTGTAAGAGCAAATAGCGCGTTTACTCCGACGCTGAAGTTGGATGCGAAGACAATCGGTAATGTCTGCGTAGTCTTTTCGATCAGCTTGCTCTGTTCCGACGAATGTCCGGTCGTGCCAATGACAACCGCCTTCTGGTGTCGCAAGGCCGCTCGACAGATCTCATCGATCGAACTCGCGTTGCTGAAGTCGATCGCAACGTCGCAATCTTTGATTGTCTGCTCTATTGGGTCGCCGAGATCGCATTGCGCGACAATGTCGACTTTTGGATCGCCTTTGGCGAGATCGATGATCGTCTGGCCCATTCGACCGCGCGCCCCAATCAGCGCCACGCGCACCGCCGATTTCATTTCGATTTTTCGAATGCTTCGAGCGTTTTGCGCAAACGCGCTTGGTTCGCTTCCGTCATTTCGCACAAGGGCGAGCGAACTTCGAACGACATCGCTCCGCGCCACGCGAGCGCTGTCTTCACCGGCACCGGGTTTGGTTCGATGAACAAATCCTTGAAGACCGGATACAGTTTCCAGTGCAAGGTTTCCGCCGATTTGAAATCCCCACACTCGCACGCGCGCACCAGTGCGCAAACTTCCGCAGGGAACAAATTCGACGCCACGCTCACGATTCCAACCGCGCCGACAGACATGAATGGCAATGTCAACGAATCGTCGCCGCTCAAAATTGTGAACTCCTTCGGTAAACGGCGTCTGAGTTCGCTAACGCGTTCGACGCTGCCGCTGGCTTCTTTGATCGAAACGATGTTGCGACAATTCTCCGCAAGACGAACGACCGTGTCGGGCACGATGTCAACCGAACAACGGCCGGGAATGTTGTAGAGCATGATCGGCAGTTTCGTCGCTTCGGCGATCGCCTTGAAGTGGCGAAACAGTCCTTCCTGACTTGGCTTGTTATAATACGGAGCGACCAGCAACGCACCGTCCGCACCCGCTTTTTCGGCAAACTTTGTCGCTTCAGTTGAATCCCGCGTCGAATTCGTTCCCGCGCCGGCGATCACTTTGCAGCGACCCTTTGCGATCTTGATCGTGCGTTGGATGATCTCGTGTTTCTCATCGTACGTCAGCGTTGGCGATTCGCCGGTTGTTCCGACCGCGACAATTCCGGTGATTCCGGCAGCGATCTGGCCCTCGATTAACTTTTGCAATGCTGCAAAATCAACATCGCCGTTTCGAAGCGGCGTAACTACCGCAGTAAAAGTTCCGCGAAACATTTCTTAGACTTCGATTGTTCCTTCGAAGGCGAACTCGGCCGGACCGGTGAGGGTGACATCCGCGAACCGGTCCCCTGTTCTCTTGAAATCGACACTAAGTTTGCTGCCGCTGCGAACGGTAACGCTAATCGGCCCATCAACTTTTTCGCTCGCGGCAAAGATGAGCGCGCTCGCAACCACGCCCGTTCCGCAGGCCAGTGTTTCGTCTTCGACGCCGCGCTCGTAAGTGCGCACGAGAATTCTCTTAGGACCGCGTTTCTCAATGAAATTCACGTTCGCGCCTGCGGGCGAAAAGTTTTCATGACGGCGAAGCGCTTCCCCGCGTCTACGAACATCGACATCGTCCACTTTGGAAACCAGCATGACAACATGCGGAACCCCGCTGTTAATAAAATGGACATGCTCCTTCGCTCCGTTCGCGATCAGATCGATTCCGAGTTGCAAATCTTTAGGTTCGCTCATTTGCAACGTGACCAATTCGCCGTGCAATTCGCCGCGAATTAGTCCGGCTGGCGTTTGAAACGAGATCTTCGCCGGTGCTCCAGCGATTTTGTTCGCGAACCGCGCGAAGCAACGCGCTCCGTTGCCGCACATTTCCGCTTCGCCGCCATCACGGTTGTAATAACGCATCCGGAAGTCGGCGCCGTTGGAACCTTTTTCGAGCAAAAGAATTCCATCCGCGCCGACGCCACGATGGCGATCGCAAATCTGCACGATCTGCTCCCGTCGAAGGCGCACCCCGCCCGCACGATTATCGATCATGACGAAGTCGTTGCCTGCGCCGTTCATCTTGGTGAAACTCAGCATTTTACCGTACTTTAGCGGGCCTCCTTCAATTGTCATGTCGAGCGAAGCCAAGACATCTCTTACAATTTCCGCTGAAGCAAGCCCTCTAAGACAGAAACATTTAGAGATTCCTCAACTTGGGTCGGACTGACAGAGGTATTGCCTGGCAAGAAATTCGCCGTTTATTTCTCGCATGCGCAGGTTGATTGGATCTCTGGTGATCTATGGTGTTGTCGCATCGGCTAGCGGGGCCAACTACAACACGCTGATTCTCCAGCAAGTGAGCAAAATGCCGACCGGCGGCAAATATTCGATCTCGCACTTCGCCAAAATCAAACTGGAGTCGGCTGCGCATTTTGAATCGGGAAAATTCTTCGTAATCCCAACTGCGCCGTATCCCAGTTTTTGCTCGGGCGCGACCTACATCATCTTTATTAAGACCATCGAAGTGTTGCGGGCCAGCGGCCAACTGAAACTTGACTACGCAACTCTCAACCAGCTCATCATTCGCGATCAACACGATGGTGAAGGCATTTGGGGACGCTGGAACGCGAACGGTCCCGGCACCGCGCGTTTGTTTCACGAGCTCGGGCTCGGCCGGAACTTTACCGATTTTTCGCAAGCGCAGCCCGGCGATTTCATGAAAATCTTTTGGAACAACAATGTCGGCCAGCGCGAAAGCGGACATTCGGTGATTTTTCTCGGCACGACGCAGCATTCAGACGGCGAGTATGTCCGCTATTGGTCGAGCAACATTCCCCGTGGCTACGGAGAAAAGGAAGTGCCGCGGAGCAAAATCGCCTGCGCAATTTTCTCCCGGCTTGAAACGCCGGCAAGTCTGACGCGCATTCACGACGTTCCTACTGTCGATGCTTATCTCGCTTCACTTCTCCGCAAGAAATCGACCTTCGCCGAAGCGTGCCAGAAGTGTGGCATCTAGTGGACCGCGTCCGCTAACCGACGTGCGAAGCTATGAACCTTTTCGATCATCCCCGGTCTCTCGCTGTTCTTCGCAATAAGATCGACAATCGCGCTGCCAACAATGATCGCGTCCGCATCTTGCGCCACCTGGCGAGCTTGGCCGGCATTTGAGATTCCGAATCCGACCGCGATCGGCAAATTCGAGATCTTTTTCAGCTCCCCAATCTTCTGCGGCAACGCGCTTGCGATTGAATCTTGCACGCCAGTAACACCTTCGCGCGAGACATAGTAAAGAAACCCCTTCGCGCTCTTCACGATCGCTTTGATCCGATCCGCGGGCGTTGTCGGCGCGACCAGCCGGACATGCAGAACATTGCTGCTCGGTAGATCGACATCTTCCTCGGGTGGCAGATCGAGAACGAGTAGTCCATCGACCCCGGCGTCTTCAGCTTCGCGGTGAAACTGGTCAGCGCCGAATTGAAAGATCGGATTGAGATAGCTGTAGAGCACAATCGGGATTTGCGATTTGCGGCGGATCTTGCGAACGCAATCGAAAACACCGCGGATCGTCGTGTCCGCCGCGAGCGCGCGTTGAGCCGCCAGTTGATTTACGGTTCCATCCGCCAGCGGGTCGGAGAACGGTAATCCGAGCTCGAGCACGTCGGCGCCGGCCTTTTCCAAAGCAAACGCGATATCAGTCGTGCGCTTCAAACTCGGATCGCCGGCGCAAATGTAGGGAATGAATCCCTTGCGCTTTTCTGAGCGCAGAAGTGCGAAGCATTGGTCGATCCGATTGTGCATCGAACGGGATAATCTGATACATTTACGGCTGAGTCGAATGGACGAAAAGGCGCTTACGATCAGCGAAATTTTCGAGTCCATCCAGGGCGAGAGCACCTGGGTCGGCGAGCGCTGTGTTTTCGTCCGGCTCACCTTCTGCGATTTGCGCTGCAATTATTGCGACACCGAATACGCCTTTTACGAAGGGAAGAAGATCTCGCTCAAAGAGATTGCCGATCGCGTCGCGAGCTTTAAGTGTCCATTGGTCGAGATCACCGGCGGCGAACCGCTGCTGCAGCCGAACGTGCTGGTGTTGATGTCGATGTTATGCGATGCCGGTCAAACCGTTCTACTCGAAACTAGCGGCGCTCACGACATTTCGAAGGTCGACCCACGCGTGCATCGGATCATGGACCTAAAAACGCCCGGGAGCGGCGAAGTCGGAAAAAATCTTTGGCTGAACATCGATCATCTAACCAGGCGCGATGAAGTGAAGTTCGTGATGGGCTCGCGGGAGGATTATGAATGGTCGCGTGACAAAATAGAGAAGTTCAATTTGACCAAACATTGCCGCGCCGTTTTGTTCTCGCCAATCTTCGGCCAAATCGACCCGCGCCAAATCGTGGAATGGATCCTGGCCGACAAACTCGACGTTCGTTTTCAACTTCAGATGCACAAGTTCATTTGGACGCCGACCCAGCGCGGGGTTTAGCGATGAATCAAAACGCTAAGCTTTGGATCGTAATCTCGCGGCCGGACCGGTTGCCGAATGCGCTGGTGGCGGCGGATGCATTGCGCGAGCGGTTCCCAGGCGGAATTTATTTGCTGCGCGAAGAATCGAAGTGGTGGGAGAATGCGAAATGGCAGGAATTCGTGGGCGACTTCGCGGAAGTGCATGGTTTCGCGAAAGTCAGAACCTGTCGCGGCCTGAAAGACCTTCCTCGGCTTTACCGCGAAAATGCGAATCGACAACGCGGCGTTGGCGTATTGCCGATTGATCCGAAAAACGACGTTTTGCTTTGTCTTGCCGGTCTGCTCGGATTGGGAAATGCCGCGCTGTCCGCACATCCTGACGTTTACAAGATTTTGTGCGTTTCGCAGAAAGCTTACGGTGAATTGACGCGCACCGGGGATCGTGCACGGTATCGATTCACCACTTCGGGTTGGCTGCAAAACCGTTTGGTCGAACCGATAGCCGGGGTCCAACGAACGATTCATTACAAACCCCGGATCAATCCTGGCGGCGATGGCGTGCGCTTGCGGCGATTGCAAAAAGATCCGGACGAAGTTTTCGACGTTATCATTTTCATGAGCAACAGTGGTGGCGAACTGCCGGCGCGCGCCAAAGACCAGATCATTCCTTCGCGGTTTCCGAGCATCGGGGAGTTGCATGACTTCGCAGAACTCTGTGGAAACGCCAATCGCCAGTCCGGCGCAAACCATCGGCGCGTGATTTTTTTCGGAACGCCGTTCCTTTTGGTAAAAAATCTCGAACCGGAGGTTTACGTTGATTACTTGAACCGTTGTCTCGATTACATTCGGCAAAATTATGCCGGCCGCGATCTGGTTTACCGGCCACATCCGTTCGAAAAGGGTGAATCGAGCAAAGCCAACCTTACGGGTTTTCGAGTGGAGAACGATCGCGAGGTCGCGGATTTGTATTTTCTGCGGCATTTCGCCGCAATCGAAGCAGTCTATTCAGTTTCGTCCACGGTCTCGCGGACTGCTCTGACTAATGGCTTGAATTCGTACGCGCTTTGGCGCTGTTTTCCGTTTTCAGAAAGACAGACGAATTTCTTCCAGCAGGTGATGGGCAACGTTCCACCCGACTTCGAAATCAACGACCTGGCGAAACCGCCGGTCGCTTACCAGTATCGACAATCACCCGCAGCCGAACACAGCAGCTTCTCAAACGCGCTTGTTCGCGCCGTGGAGCTGAAGAAGAAAATGTCGGTCTAGTGTTTCGGCGCGCGAACGGTGTCGTCACGTAAGCGACTCGTTGTCGTAGCGTGGTCACGCACCAGCTCGGTGCATCGCGTCCAAAATTTCCGAGCATCGAGCCCGAACGCCGGAAAAACCACTGCATCGTGCATGTAGCTCGGGCTCAGCGTTTGGCCGTAATCGTAAACAATCGCGATGGTGTTTTGAGGCGTGCAGATACTTCAGACAGAATGAACAGAATCGACAAAGTCTTCTTCTAAAATCATTCAGCTAATTTTGTTCGTTCTGTCAAAGAAGTCTTCGAAGATCGAATCGTAGATCTTGCCGCGCTCGGGATGATACTGGACGCCAATCGCAAAGGGGTAATCACGCAATCGAACCTGTTCGATGATGTCGTCAGTCGCGCACCATGCTTCAATTTCGAGGCCTTCTCCCAACGAATCGAGTGCCTGGTGGTGGCCACTGTTAACTTTGTCGAAGCGATGCTTTGCGCTCGCGTCGGAGCGCAACGGCTGAACGTCACTGGTCTTTTGCCCGGGCAGGTTGTGACCGGAAATGTCGAGCTTGAGAGTGCCGCCAAGTGCGACATTTAGAACCTGAAGACCTTTACAAATCGCTAGGATCGGCAAACCGCGCGCGAGAGCGTCGGCAACGGCCGCAAACTCCCAGCGATCGCGGTCAGGATCAACGTCCTTCTCAAGCACGCTGGGATCGGGAACCTCCTGCCGCAAGAACTCGAGCGTGATGTCAGAGCCACCGGTCAAAAGAAGTCCGTCAACGTTCGTGATTAGGATCTCAACTTTGCGTGCGTCGCAGATTTCGATTTCGGGATGTTTATCGAAAAACGGTTGGAACCATGTTTCGTCTTTCTCGCGGAGCCAGGTGGCAAGTTTCGGCACGATGTCGATCTTAGCACATAACTATAGGGCGTCTGCATCAGATGCCGTCGCGTTTCACTGAAAACGCCCTACCTCACAACCCCATTAACTCGCGAACGTATTTAACCGGCGGACTGCCGTAGGAAATCACCTGGTCGTTGTATTTCCGGAGGTCGAAATCCTTGCCCAACTTTTTCTGTGCGTGAGCGCGAAGATCAAGATGTTCGGTCACGCCGACAAAATAAGTCGAGAGCTGGGCCGAGCTAAGCCGAGCGCGTTTCCATTTTGCGACCGCTTCGCCCTCCTCCTGAAACGTTTCCTTCATCATCAATTCCATCGCCTGCTGCTCGGTCATGTTTCCCGCGTGAATGCTTTGATCGAGAATGGTATTGGCGATCGCCCGCAGGCGCATTTTGAGTTGCTGCATTCTCACTTCCGGCCCGCCGTAGTCCTGCTCGGCCATCACCTGCTCGACGTAAACCGCCCAGCCTTCAATGAACGGACCGCTTTGAAAAATTGCGCGGACCAGTGTCGGCGCGCGGAACTCGTTCGAATGCGACAACTGTAAATAATGTCCGGGCATTGCTTCGTGAACGGTCAAATCGCGGACCATGTAGTTGTTGTATTCCCGGAAGAACGATTCCTTGCGCGCTTTCGACCAATCATTAGGCGTAGGCGCAACGGCGAAAAATGTCTTGCCGTTTTTCTCCAGCGGTCCAGAGGAATCACAATAGGCAATCGCCTGACCGCGCTTGAATTCCGGCATCATGATGACATCGAGCGGCGTGGTCGGCACGGCTACGATGTTGTGCGATTTCACGAAATCGGTTGCCTCGACGACAATTCTCTGCGCGTAACCGACGATAGTGTCGTCGTCAGGATGTTGCTCGGCCAGCTTCTTCAGGGCGGCGGCAATGACCTGTTTTTTGTCGGCCAAGGTCTTCGCGTCGGCCTTTGGAAAGTATTTTTTGTAGAGCGGAAGCGCAGTTTCGTAGATCGCGGTCTGGGTTTGCACCAGATCGGCATCGGCGCGCTTTTTGATTTCCTCCATCGACAGATCAGACGCGAGAGCAAAACGCAATTTTTTGCGAAACTTGTCCGCCCCGAGCCGAAAATCGCCATCCGAACGCCTGAGCAAATCGGCCTTCAACCATGTTTCGTAGTCTTCCAGGGCTTTGGCAGTTTTCTCCTGAATGAGCGCCAGATCCTTTTTCAGCTGCGGCGCCTGATTCAGGAGCGGATCGAGGCCGTTGCGGACGAGATTGATTGCGCCCTGAACCTGTTCGATCGCGGTCTCGGTATAAACTGTCGGCGGATGCTGCAGGTTCGCTTCCGCTTGTTTGATCACGTTCGGGATTCCGTCCATCCGCTGGCGCAGATTCGGAATTCGATTTTGGGCAGAAGCGAAATCGCGCGCGACGAGAAGATAAAGACTGTTGGCGAGACTCTGGTTGTAGACGAGTGGGTTCCACTCCGCCTCCCGCAATTCCTCCAAGCGGAAAATTTCGTAGTCGACATTGTCACGGAGGATCCTGACGTCGACCTGATTGGCGCCGGTCAGCTGTTTGTAATCGTCGAATTTTTTCAGGGACTCGCGAACCTGTTTTGCGTCCGCCAGCATTCGCGCCCGGCTTTCGCTCGAATAATCAGTTAAAATGCCATCAAATCGATGATCACCGAGTTCCGTGGCGAATTCCGGATGCGATGACAGATAATCTTCGCAGTAATCCTTGGCGATCTTTTCGAATTCGTCGTCTTGCGAATTGGCGTTGACAGCAACGATCGACAACGGCAAAGACAACGCGGCTGCAAAGATAATTCTTCTCATTTCGTTTTTATGCTTCCGGCTGAACAGCGAACCCGACACTCGGTTCAGCCTCACCAATCACTTCGGTTTGATCCTGCAAATAGGTTCGGCCTCTATAAAACGGCGTAACGAGCGCAAAGACAACCGCGGTTCCCAACATCACCCAGACAAAGAACATGAAGTAGCTTGTGCCTTGCAATTTCAGCGAGCCATCCGGGTTTTGAATAAAGAAATTGACCGCGGCGGTGAACAAATTACCCAGTGACACCGCGAACAAGTAGGTGCACATGACAAGCGATTTGAGTTTCACCGGTCCCTGCGTGTAGGAAAACTCGAGATGCGTTGGGGAAACCAAAGTTTCACCAGCAGTCAAAACGACGAACGCCCAAATCTGCCAAATGACGTTTGGATGTTCGCCGGCATCGATGCGCGTTTGAATCACCGCGACGATAAAAAATGAGGCCGCGGTAACGAACAAACCAGTGCCCATTTTTCGGAGCGGGGTCAGCGCCACGAACTTCTCCACAAACGGATAAAGCCAGTAGGAAAAGAGCGGCAGCATGATCAAAATGAAAATCGGATTCACAGTCTGGATTTGCGACGAAAGCCACTCGACGCCGAATAGATGTCGATCCATGGATTCTGCCTGCACGATCCAGGATGAAAAATTCTGCTGCCACAACGCCCAGAAAATCGCCACGAACGGGACCGGCATTAAGATATTGAGCAGAATTTTGCCGGTCTCTTTGTTAAAAATCTCGCGAGTGTACGGACGTAATCCGACCGGGGGGATATGCACGAATTTTTTGCGGCCCGACCAAAAGAAAATGGTCGCGATCACCATGAAAATGCCGGGCAATCCGAAAGCGACGTCCGGACTGTGCAATTTTGGGCTGACGAAAAAACCTGAAACTGAAGCCGGCAACATGTTCTTGAGCCAGTCCCAAATAGAACCCGGCTCGAGCAACCACGGAATAAGAAGCGTCGAGAGCGCCGAGCCAGCGTTGATCGAAAAGTAGAACCAGTTGAAGACGCGCGTCAGCAGATGCTTGTTCGACTCCCCGAATTGGTCCCCGACGTTTGTCGAAACGCACGGCTTAATTCCGCCCGCCCCCATCGCGATCATAAATAAGCCGATCGCGAGTAAATAGCGCGGCTCAATCGCATGCGCCACCGGCGATCCCATCAACGCCAACGTGAAATGGCCTCCGCAATAAACGATCGACAGCCACAAGACGACCTTGAATTTCCCAAAGACGGCGTCGGCGAGGATCGCGCCGAAGATCGGCAGAAAATAAAGCGTCGTGACAAAGGTGTGATACCAAGCCTCGGCGTTGGCCGGTTGCATCGCGCTCAGGTGCCCCATTTTGTCGAGGAGGTACTTAGTCATGAAGATCGTAAGGATGGAATTCATCCCGTAATAGGAGAAGCGCTCGGCCGCTTCGTTCCCGATGATGTAGGGAACTCCCGGCGGCATCGTCGTGATTTTTGGCGGCGACGTGAGATACTGCGTCTTAGCCATAATGGACGTCCGCTTAATGCGGCTTGCCTTCAGGGAAGAATTGCGCTGGAGTCGGGTTCGGCGTCGCGCTATTCGAAACATCCTCCTTACTTGGCGCGGCGGGATTTTCTTCGCCGCCTTTCGCCGAATCGACATGTTCCTTTTGCACTTCCAGATCTTCCCCAAGACGATGCTTCTCGCACGAGCCGCAGAAAATGAGCGCGCCGGCGGAGATTGCGGCGGCGATTTCGTGAACACCAAAATGCATAACGCGCTCGCAAGCTAATGGGGCATCAGCGTATCGCGCAAGATGAAAGCGTGCCGCGCCTGTTGATAAACGCCGCGCTTGCAGCATTAGTATGAGCGATCGCCGGTGTCCCGCAGCTCAAAGAACAACGCCTGGAACGAAGTCGTCGCCATTATTTTACTCGGCGTCGGAACGCTGCTCTTTCTCGCGTTAATTTCCTACAACCCGAAGGACCTGCCGTCGTGGGTGCCGTGGAGTTATCTGTCGCCGCCAAACAGGCCTGCACAAAACCTCATTGGTCCATTCGGCGCCATCCTGGCCGGCTTTTGTTATCTCACGCTCGGCGCAGCCTCGTATTTCCTGGCGGGTGTTCTTCTCTATTTCGGAAGCGGAAAATTATTGCACGCGAACCTTCGGGTCGTGCCGCGTTTGCCGTGGATCGCGCTCTTCATCGCGTCGGGCGGGTGCTTGTTTCAATTACAAACGACGCATCTGCAAGGTTGGAAGCGGGCTTTCAACATTCAAGGACCTGGCGGATGGGTCGGCTATTTTTTCGGTAGGACGCTACTGCTGACTTCGATGGGCAGAGTGGGCTCGATCATTCTGCTGAGCGGAATTTACCTCGCGAGTCTGATCCTGATGACCGGTCTGCGCCCGATCCATCTTATTCAGGAGAGTGTCGTGAGTGCGCGTTCGGCGTTCGCCAAGTTGCAAGAATGGCGACTGCATCGAAGACTACGCAAAGCGGACATCAAAGGCCAGCTTGAGATCAGCCGAAAGGAGTTGGCGAAGCAACGGCGATCGATCGAGAAGCAATTAAAGAAAAAAGGCGCGCCCGTTCCGGAACCCGCAGTGGCATTCATTTCCCCGGAAGAATTGACGGATCGTCCGGCGCCGAAAGTTGTCGACACCACTGCGCTGCCGGAAGAACTGCCCGTTGCGCGAAAGAAGCCGTCGCTTGCCGAACTACGCGGTTCAGCAACCGCTGCGAGATCGACGTCTACCGCGCCGTCGTTGGCTGGTCGCGCCTGGGATCCAAAAACTTACGCATTGCCTGGCCTTGATTTGTTGAACGAACACGATCCCGAAGGCCGCGGCGGCACGGATCCGAGCGAGCTGCAGCGGGTGCAGCAAACTTTGATCGACACACTCGCGCAATTTGGGATCGCGGTCGCGGCGGGCGACATCACGAAAGGCCCCACGATCACGCGCTACGAAGTTTACCCGGCGAAAGGTGTTCGTGTGGATAAAATCGTAAGCCTCGAACGTGATCTTGCGCGCGCCACTCGCGCCGAACGGATCAACATTCTTGCGCCGATCCCAGGCAAAGACACCGTTGGCATTGAGCTCGCGAATACGCGTAAAGTAACGGTGACATTGCGCGAGTTGCTCGAATCAGCGGATTGGGCCGAAGCGAGAGCGCGCAACCGAATCCCGCTAGCGCTGGGAAAAGACGTTTACGGCAAAGCGATCATCGCCGATCTCGCGCAGATGCCGCACTTGCTTGTCGCCGGCACGACTGGTGCTGGCAAAAGTGTCTGCATCAATGCGCTCGTGGCTAGCGTGCTGTTCCGATTCACGCCCGAGGAGCTGCGTTTCATCATGATCGATCCGAAAGTCGTCGAGCTCCAGCATTACAACGCGCTGCCGCACCTAGCCTTTCCGGTCGTGACCGACCCGAAGAAAGTGTTGCTCGCACTCCGCTGGTTGATCGACGAAATGGAACGCCGCTACAAAATGTTCGCGCGCGTCGGGGCGCGAAACATCATCAGCTTCAACGCGCGTCCGAAGAAGAAAAACGCAGGAGAAATGTGCGAGACACCGGAGCAGGATTGCGGCGAAACCAAAGTCCCTCGGGAGAATGCGATCCTGATTCCCGAGAAAATCCCGTATGTCGTGGTCGTAATCGATGAATTAGCGGATCTGATGCAAACCGCGCCGGCCGATGTCGAGAGCGCGATCGCGCGGATCACGCAAATGGCGCGCGCGGCTGGAATTCATTTGATCGTCGCGACGCAAACGCCGCGCGCCGACGTCATCACTGGCGTGATCAAAGCGAACATTCCGAGCCGAATCGCATTTCAAGTCGCGAGCAAGATCGACAGCCGCGTGATTCTCGATGAAAATGGGGCTGATCGTTTGCTAGGCCAGGGCGACATGCTTTATCTGCCGCCTAGCGCGTCGCGATTGATTCGCGCGCAAGGTGTTTTGGTAACGGACGAAGAAATTCGCCGGCTGGTCGAATTCGTTTCGGCGCAAGGCCGGCCGGCGTTCGATCCCGCGATGCACGAAAAACTCCATGCCGCATCAAGTTCCACCGAAGAAGAGATAAGCGAAGAAGACGAAGAGCTGGTGGAGAAATGTTTGGAGATCATTCGGCAGGAAAAACGCGCCTCCACTTCGCTTCTCCAGCGACGTCTCCGATTGGGCTACACGCGGGCCGCGCGTATCGTTGATATTCTGGAGCAGCGCGGTATTTTGGGACCGGGCGAAGGCGCCAAACCGCGCGAGATCCTGGTCGATCTCGATGCCGCCGTTTAGTCGAAGAAACCCGTCATGACAATCGAAGGTCTCGGCAAGAAGTTTCAGGATGCGCGAATAGCGCACGGTTTCACACTCGATGAAGCTGCACGACTAACGAAAATTCGTCCCTCGCGGCTGGCTGAAATCGAGGCGGACGATTTTTCACAATTTCCGAGTCTCGCCTACGCGAAAGGCTTTCTGTCGATCTACGGAAAATTTCTCGATGTCGACGTTACGCCGTACCTCGATGTGTTTGAGACCAAAGACGTAACCTTTGACGGTTATTCTTATTTGCAGGACCAGCCGCCGCCGAAACCGCGCCGGGTTCGGGCGACACACGCGCCAGTCGTGCGCCGTCAGCGAGTGAGTGGCGATCGGAGTTCGTTATTTCCGATTCTCATCGGCGTTGGAGTCATCATCGTTGGCTTCGTTCTAATGCGGCTGATCATGAACATTCAACGGATTTCGCCGCATGAAATGGTGGGCGTTCCACAGCCCACCGCCGCGCAATCGGCTGAACCGCAAGCGCCAGGTCCACAAGCGGCACCTCCACAAGCACGGGCACAAGGGCAAGGACCCCAACAACAAAACGTGCAGTCTCGAGCGCCTGCCGCGTCAGCTTCGGTTGGTCAAGCTCCTTCGCCGCCACCAGCGACCGTTGCCGAAGCTCCAAAGAAATCTGCACCGCCGGTGGCAAATGCGGCTCCGTCAATCGCCCCACCTGCCGCCACGACCGCGCCGGCTTTTGCGAGCGCCAACGCGGCAGCCGAAGCGAGTGCGGCGCCAACAAAGGAGCCGGAAGTTCGTCGCGCCGAACCAGTGCGTCCTGAAGACTTAGCGAAGGCGGAAGCAACGCAGAAATCGCAAAAAACCGCCGCAGCACAAGGGCCCAATCAGGTGGCGATTAAGCCGCTGAAGAAGACCTATATCAAGGTCGTGGTCGACAATGAATCGCTCCAGCCTGCATTCGAACGATGGATTTCGCCGGCCGACGGCACGGTGGAATTCAGCGGCCAAAAAATCGCAGTCCGCGTTTTGGATCGCGACGCGATTCAGATTAAGAAAAACGGTAAGCCGATCGCGAGCGGTGACGAAGACGTTACCGTCGAGTAACACCGACAATTTCGTTTCATCCGAAACATGAGCACAAGAGTCGGCATGATCAGTCTCGGTTGCGCCAAGAATCTGGTCGACGCTGAGATCATGCTCGGAAGCGTGTTGCAGCGCGGCATGGAGATCACGTCGTCCGCAAATGACGCGGACGTTCTTGTCGTGAACACATGTGCGTTCATCGATTCAGCCAAAGAAGAATCAATTAATGCGATTCTAGGGGCGCATCAGGCGCGCGAGCTGACCAAGCGCGCCGGACAAAAATTGATAGTGAGCGGCTGCATGTCGCAACGATTCACACGTGAGTTGCGCGAAGAACTGCCCGAAGTCGACGCCTTCATCGGTTTAGACCAAGTCAAAGAGCTCGGCGCAATCGTTGAAAAAGTGATGGCCAATAAAGGTATCGACCTTACCTTTGCCGAGAGGCGGCCCAGCTACATCCCGGATTACGACACTCCGCGCTTTCGACTCACGCTCGCGCATTCGGCTTACGTAAAAATCGCTGAAGGTTGCAATCACCCGTGCACGTTCTGTGTGATTCCCCAAATGCGTGGGAAGCATCGCAGCCGGACGATAGAATCTGTCCTCACCGAAATCGGCGGCCTCGTCGCTGAAGGTGTGCGTGAATTCAATTTAATCAGCCAGGACACGACGTATTACGGAATGGACTTGTGGGCGGAAAAAGCTGGAGCGCGGCAGCCGGTGGATTCCGCGCGCGGACCGACACTCGCGGCGCTCCTGCGCGAGATCGAAAAAATCGAAGGCGATTTCTGGGTGCGACTGCTTTATACTCATCCGGCTCACTGGAGCGACGAGCTAATCGAAACGATCGCCGCCTGCCGCAAGGTGCCTCGTTACATCGACATCCCACTTCAGCACATTCACGAATCGATGTTGCAACGGATGCGTCGCGAAACTTCGCGCACACATATTGAGAATTTAATCGAAAGATTGCGCACCAGAATCCCGGGAATCGCTTTAAGAACTACGTTCATCGTCGGTTTTCCTGGCGAGACAGACGAAGAATTTCAATCGCTGCTCGAGTTCATCGAGCGCGGCCGATTCGAACGGCTCGGAATCTTTAAATACTCGCGCGAGGACGGATCACGCGCGGCAAAAATGCCTAATCAGGTCTCGACGAAAACCAAAAATGCGCGCTATCGAGCCGCGATGTCGATCCAACAGAAGATCGCGCATGAAATTGCGAGCGAAAAAATTGGGCAAGAGCTGACACTGTTAATCGACCAGCCATTGATCGCGCGGACGGAAGCGGACGCGCCGGATGTCGATGCTCGGGTCATTCTGTCGAACCCGGCACCGGTCGGGGAGTTTGTAACGCGGCGAATAACCGGCGCACGCGGTTACGACTTGCTCGCGTAATCGAACAATTTTTGCTCGCCGAAGATCAACTTCGGGAGTGACACAATCGACGCTGTAAGGCAGCGTGCGCTTCAACTGCGATTTTAATTTTGCAGATTTGGAACTATGGTTCTAAAAGCCATGGAAAATTCAGGGACAATCAATCTCGACGAATCAAATTTTGATCGTGAAATCAACAGCGACAAACCAGTGCTGGTAGACTTCTGGGCCGAGTGGTGCGGGCCGTGTAAGCTGATCGCGCCGTTACTCGATGAAATCGCGCGCGAAAAAGCCGGCGCGCTGAAGGTCGCGAAAGTAAATGTCGATCAAAACCAGAGTCTGTCTTTCAAATACAACATCCGCGCGATTCCTTCGCTGCTCTTGTTCAAAAACGGCCAGCTTCGCGATCAGGTTACTGGCATGACGAGCAAGAAAGATTTGCTCAGCCGGATCGAAGCGCTGGCATGAGGAACGCTGGCTGCGCCGAAGTTCCGGGTACACGTGATATGCAGAATTTTTATGTTTTCGGTCGCTGGTGGCGTATTACTCTTTGAATTCGCCGAAATGAAGACGTGCTGCTTTTTACAAGCAGGTCATGGTTCCCCGAGTCGTTGCTCCATCGGATGAAGATTCTCATCGTCGATGACGACGGGTTTGCTGTTTTAGAAGCACTGCGCGCCGACGTTTCGGAGAGATTTCTTCTAATCTTGGTCCTAACCGCTCACATCACCGAGGATGCGAAGGCTCGCGCGCTGGACCGCTGGCGCCACTGGTTTCCTGGTCAAGTCTGTCAGCCAAGCGGAAGCGCTGTTGCGAATTCGCAATTTGCCGGAAACTCACCGTGTTAACGTCGCGCTTCGATATCAACGCGCGGCATTGGAAGAAGCCGTGCGCGAACGCACGGCGGTAACTGCACGAGAAAATTGCCGAAATTGAGGCCGTGAATCAAGGCTTTCAGAGTTCATCCACATTGACCAGCGCCTAGGAAGTGCGCCCGGCGGGGGTCGAACCCACAACCTTTGGCTCCGGAGGCCAACGTTATGCTAGAAAGAATGACTCAGGTTGCCGTTTTGTTGCCGTTACTGCCTGCCTCTGGCGATAAGAGAGAAAGAGAGTGTGTGTCACTCGCCTCGCGCCGCGAAGCGCGTCAAATGTTGAGATCTGACCCCGTTGTCGTTCTGATTGGACGGCGCGAATCAGTTCTGCTGCGCAAGGACCGCCTGCGGTAACGGACACGGCGGAGACTGATTTGGGTTGCAAGCGAAATTAGTCGGATGGTTCGATGTCGTCAGTGTGTCGTCAGTGTAAATGATGGCGGCTTTGCTGTTTTGTGGATCGATCGCAATCTTGAATAAGTCGAGCAAGTTGCGCGTGCCTTGACCGCACGCGGACCCGTTGGTGCAGATCACGCCAACATGATTCGCCGCGGAGTTCAGTTGCGTTTGGGTAAAGCTGGTGCCGTTGAACTGCGCGAAGTAAACATGCCAGCTCGCGCTCGAATCCAGATTCGAGGTTGCAGTCGTACCATAATAAACAACATCAACAGTCCCATTGTAGGCGGCGACCCACGGGAACAACGCCGTCACTGCTGGAGACTGGCTTACTCCAATCGCGGGCGACCAGGCGTTGCCCTGATCAGTTGAGCTGCTAAACGACACGGTCTGCCCGTCAGACCAAACCGCGTAGAGATTGCCATTCACCGGATCAACAGCGAGAGCCGGAAAAACCTTCCCGAGGTCCGTCCCCGCTGGCGCGGTGAAAGCGACAGTTGCCGTCCAACTCTTGCCCATGTCGCTGCTCCGCGAAACGATGATGTGGTTCGGAGTGAATGTCCGGCCCTTCAGAACACCGGTTTCACCCGCCGCATAGATATCGTAGACGTTGTGCGTCCGCGGATCGGCCACGAGATTTCCCTGAACATTATTGAACGTCGCGTCGGCAGTTGTTGAACCTTGGCCCACGACCGGATCTCCAATCTTTGTCCACGTGAATCCATCATCGTCCGAACGCTGTGCGTGGATAAGCGTGGAATTGCCCGAATCATGATAGGAAATGTAAACGTGCGATCCTTCAGAAGTGATCCAGGGCCGGTCGTCTCTAGTAGTGTCGAGGATTTGTTCGGTGCACTGGCTGATTGAGAAACCGGCGGCCGGACTTGGACACGTAACAGCCGATACGCCGAGCTGCGAATTGCCATTCGAGTTCACGAGGAAAATCAACGTGGTCGCGTGCAACCGGCCGCTCGAGCCGATGTCGACATCCGCGTCACCGGCACCGAAAATTGATTTCCCCGGATGCTGCAATGCCGCGTCGATCACGCCTTGAAAAGTTGGGGTCGAGCCGAACGGTCCGGTCCAGAGATCGGTCCCGAAGTTTGACGGATCGAACAACCATTGCAGCGAAACCATCCCCATCGTTCCATCGAGGCCGATGGAAATTTCCGGCTCGCTTGTGCCGTTAGGCAATATCAGCGGCGTAATCGTGAACGCCGACTTTGCCGGCGCGCTTGGCTTCGCCGGTACTTTGACCACGAACGAGAAAGTTACGATGGCTGTGGTGATCATGATCGCTGCCAAAAAACGCCGAGTCGATGTGAATGAAAAAAATCGCAATGTTTTCATGGTTTGTAATCCCTTTTGATGGTTTCCCTTCCCGGAAAAATTACAAGATATTAAACTGCCCGCATCCGAAAAGTCGCGCGCCTACGCTGACAGGACTGGAAATTGCGAGACGAAACTTGTCGCGTCTTCGAGATCGATCACACCGATGGTTAATGGTGATTCGTGATCAAATCTCGTCACTCGTCACAGGTCACTTGTCACTGGTCACTTCTTCAATGTGTTTAGACTTGACCCCGTTGTCTTTCCCTCTGCGCGAGAAAAGCCTTACCGCAATCTTCCAGATCAAGACATTTGCAGCGATCCGCCTTCTCGAGCAGGCGTTTCATCTTCTTCGCTCTCGCGATCAGATCGTCCATTTCAGTTATTTTGCGTTGCGCGAGTAATCGCCAGCGGCGGAATGCCGGGGGCGCCTTGCCAAATCCGTGGAAGAGGTGCCTGATCTCATCCATTCGGAACCCAGCGCGCTTTGCCACGTCAATCACCTCCAAATAACTCAAGACGCTGTTTTCGTAACGGCGTTGCCCGCCAATGCGCTGGGTTTTAGGCAGCAGGCCAATCTTCTCGTAATACCGGATGGCAGAAGTTTGCAGGCCTGCACTGCGCGCCACTTCACCGATCGTCAGGTTCGCCACATAAAAAAGTCGCTTGACTTAAAGCGCACTTCAAGTCCGAGCGTCGCCACAAAGTATGAAGACATCAATTACACCTTCTTTGCCGCTGATCGCTAAGATCGCCATTGCCATAACATTCATTAATACGTGGGTCCTCTTCGAAGAGACCGTCGTCGATCGACATGGCCTCTGGCGCTACATGCCGTTCTATCGAGTTGGATTATTTTGCGTCTGGGATGCCGCGGTGCTCGCGGTCACTCTCCTGCTCCTGCTCGCAAGCGTTCTGCCGTTACGTCATCGTGACGGTCAAACGTTATCGACATCGGCTCCGTTACCATTGATCGCCAAGACCGCGATCGCGACGACCTTCCTTAATACATTGGTCATTCTCTTTGGCTGGCCTGGCCTGCTGTCGCGAGTTTGCTTCTGATCAGTCTCGGCCGGTCACTCGGCACTTCTTCGATCGTAAGCCCCTTACTATGCACGGATCGATTAACTAACAACTTGTTCGCTCTTTTTGTATGAGCGGAACTTTAACGCTGATTTTTTTCACTCGCAATTTTCAACTGAGCAGTGTGAGTTTCTTACCCCTTCGAATCGTCCTGAGTCCCTAGAGCAAATCCCTCCCGTTCCTGCAGTCGCTTAAACTCATGCCCGTAATGCAGGATCAACGTCTTCCTCTCTTCCAAGGGATTCGTCTCCAATTTGTCCGGCACCTTGCCGAACGCATATTCTATGAACGCTTTTTGCAGGATCGGTTCCTTGGATTGTGCCCAGCTCCGTAGAATCGCTTCGGCAAGCGTTACCCTCGTGCCACGACTTGTCGTGACGGTTTCCTCCGCGATGGTCTGGCCCAGTTTCCGCAGTTGGCGATTTTACCTATGAAAGCTGCAGTTTCAGAAGCACTGCGCCCGGCGGGGGTCG
>Ga0182038_10000146_pt1 | contig 36082 bp, 25 predicted proteins | sample sta12Can44000108_FD_125976 | JGI IMG/M metagenome (GOLD analysis project Ga0182038, IMG submission 125976) | Lab enrichment of tropical soil microbial communities from Luquillo Experimental Forest, Puerto Rico - statanox.12C.anox.44.000.108 | ecosystem: Environmental > Terrestrial > Soil >...
ATACTTCTGTTCTGCCATCATCGGTTCTACCTGTTTTAACAGGAACCCATACTATTTTTTTGCCTTGCACTGTTATAACAAATACACCGGTTGTAGCATTTAATACTGCCGAAGCCGGTACTGCAAATGCACTTGTGTTGGAATTTAACGGAATAGATACTTCTGCCACCATACCGGGTAACAGTTTTTTATCATTATTTATCACATCCATTTCTATGTGTTGAGAACGAAGTTTGGTATCTAAGGCTCCGGCGAGTCGTGATATTTTAGCTTTAAACTTTTCACTGATAATCGAATTTACAGTAAAATCAACTTCGTTTTTATCACTTAAATAAGATGTGTATGTTTCCGGTATACTTACTACCAATCTTAATTTTTTATGTTCCTGCAAAGTAAAAATAGGCATTTCAGATCCTTTTCCTGAAGGGCCTACATACGCACCTGCACTAACATTTCTGCCTGTTATAACACCATTGAACGGGGCACGTATTTGCAGATAACTTTTTGTATCGGTTATTTCGCGGTAAGCAGATTTTGCTGCTTCTAATTGAGCCAGATCGGATTTTTGTTTTGCGTTTGCCAAATCCAAATCATTTTTAGAAATAGTTCCCGGAGTTTTGCTTGTTTCATAGAGACGATCGTAAGTTGCTTTACTGGCTAAATAAATAGCTTCCTGCGATTTTAATTTCGATTCGGCTCCAGATAACTGAGCATTTATTTCCGGGGCATCCAATTCGGCTAATAATTGCCCTTCATTTACTTCACTGCCCACATCAACGTGTAGTTTTTTAATAAAGCTGTTCACTTTGGCATATAAATCAACCTGCTGGTAAGCAACCAGTTCTCCCGGTATTTTAACGGATGATGTTAAATTACTTTTACTGAGTATAAATGCTTCTGTGTTGTGGATTGTTGTTGCAGAAGCAACCTGTTCTATTTTTTTATCTTTATCGTTTTTACAGCTAAATGCCATCATAGCCAATACCAGCAACACAATCGATATATGCAGTTTCTGATTAAAACAATGAACCATACAATTAAATTTAATACCTGCTGAATAGTTTTTCCTTTTCATGTAAATATTTTTAAAAATTATTTTTTGTTTTGATGCAACAGAGCAATATAATGGGCACTGCCTTCGTCTTCCGGATCTAACGAAACACTTATTGTAGACGCTTTTCCCTGACCCCATGCAAAAACCAAAGGCAAAATGAATAATGCCGCAAAAGTAGATGCAACCAATCCTCCGATAACCGCTCTTCCTAAAGGAGAGGACTGATCTCCGGCTTCTCCAATTCCTAAAGCCATCGGTATCATACCTACTATCATTGCAGCAGCTGTCATAACAATCGGACGAAGCCTTAATGCCGCAGCTTCTTTTGCAGAAAGTATAGCATCGCCATTATGTTTTCTTATTTGCTCTGCATTTGTTATGAGTAATACTGCATTTGATATGGAAACTCCAACCGACATAATCATCCCCATATATGATTGCAGGTTTAATGTAGAACCACAAAGTATTAATAGTGATAGTGAGCCTAATAATACTGCAGGCGCTGTAGCCAATACAATAGCGGAAACTTTGAAGGATTGAAAATTGGCAGCTAGCATTAAAAATATTACTACAATGGCCACCAATAATCCGCTTTGTAAACTGTTTAATGTTTCATCTAATGTATTGCTTAAACCGATTAATTGAACACTGATACCGCGTGGCAGTTTGCCCAAAGCATCGATCGCTTTGTTTACATCTTTAGAAGCTCCTCCCAAATCTTTTTTATACAAATTGGCAGTAACTGTTAAAGTAGGCAATGCCCCAAGATTATCAATTTCGCCATAGGTTGAATCAACTGAAAATGTTGCCACATCCCCTAATATCGGGCGTGATGAATTTTTAAGTAATGGTATCTCTGCAATATCATCTTTGTTCTTCATTTTATTTTCAGGTATCTCTACCTGCACGCTATATGTGTATCCGCCCTTCTCATCTGTCCATGTATTTTTTTCAGTATATCGAGACGACGAAGTTGATGCAATTAATGAACGTGATACATCCGTTACATCTACCCCTAATTGTGCTGCTCTTACCCGATCTATATTGATATTAATAGCAGGATAATTAACAGATTGCCCTATCTGTACATCACGCAGGTACGAAATTTTTCCCAATTCGGTTACCAGTTTTCTGGCATAAGTTTCATTCATTTTTTTATCACGCCCCGTAAATCTTACTTCAACAGGCGTGGGCGAACCCTGACTTAAAATTTTATCTGTTAATTCAATGGGCTCAAATGAAAGCTTAATATTATTATCAATATTTTGGGTCATGTTTCTGATCCTGTCTTTCAATTCATCCAAATCAAATTTTACATCTTCTTTTAATGCTATTTGCAGCGTGGATTCGTGCGGACCGGCCATCCATAAGAAAATAGGGCTTACGGAAAACAGTTGAGGGTGCATACCTACATAAGCCGATGTAATAGAAACATTTTCTTTTCCTACAAGTTTATTGATGCTATCTAATAATTGAAGCGTTGTGGTTTCTGTGTGTTCAATACGGGTACCATCGGGTAAACGCATCCTCACTAAAAACTGGCTGCCATTAACCTTAGGTAAAACATCCCGGCCAATATTTATAATTAACCATCCTGCAATAAAGCATACCACAATCAGATACACTGTTACAATAGGTTTTTTGTATGGCATCATCCGGCCGATAAAACTTAAATAACGGGCCCTTATGCGTTCAAAGGGGCTCATCTTATCTTTATTAATATTTTTTTCTATCAAACTTGCTTTTTGGCTCCAAGTATCATCTTCTCCCAATGAATCTAATCCTGCAGAAGCAAATTCTTCTTCATCTGTCATTTCTTTCCCATCGGTTTTTTTATGATGTTTTACTTTCATAATCCAATTAGCCATTACCGGAACAAAAGTTTGTGCCAGTAAATACGAAACAATCATACTAAAACCAATTGCCAAAGCCAACGGTAAGAATAATGAACCGGGAATGCCACCCATAGTAAATGCAGGTGCAAATACGGCGAGTATACAAAATAAGATTAGCAGTTTGGGGAATGCAATTTCTTTACAAGCATCCCAAATGGCCAATGCTTTTGGTTTGCCCATATCTAAATGCTGATGAATATTTTCGATGGTAACCGTACTTTCATCTACCAGTATTCCTATTGCCAAAGCCAAACCGCTTAACGTCATTATATTAATAGTTTGGCCAAAAAGATCTAAAAATAAAACAGCAGAAATAATAGAGGTAGGTATGGTTAAAATAACAATTAAAGCACCTCTTAAATCGCCTAAAAAAAGTATTACCATCAATCCGGTAAGAATAGCACCAATAACACCTTCGCTTAACAGGCTTTTTACGGAATTGATTACATAAGTTGACTGATCGAATTCATAAGTGAGTTTTACATCTTCGGGCAACTGCGACTGCATTTTTGGAATTGCTTTCTTTAGGTTCTGCACCACTTCCCATGTAGAAGCATCGGCACTTTTTGCAATACTTAAATAAACAGACCGCCTGCCATTAACCAATGCATATCCCGAAGTAATATCTGCCCCATCTTCAACAGTAGCAACATCTTTTAAATATAAATTTTGAACGCCTCCTTTAAAAAGAGGGATGTTTTCAAAATCTTTAATATTACGAATGGTAGTGTTGGCAGGAGTAATATAATTTTTGTCTCCGATACGAACATTACCCGATGGTGTTGCCTGATTATTAACCCGCATTGCTTCCACCAATTGGTCCGGCGTCATATTGTGAATACGCAATAATTCAGGATCGGCTTTAATTACAATGGTTCTTATATTTCCACCAAAAGGCGGAGAACTTATTAACCCCGGAATAGTGGTAAAGGATGAACGAACATAAATATTAGCCAAATCGAGCAATTCATTATTCGTTCTTTTATCACTGCTTAATACCAACTGGCCAACAGGTAATGTAGAAGCATCGAAACGTATAATGAAGGGAGGATTTGAACCCGGAGGAAAGCCGGATTGTGCCCTATTGCCAAATGCACTCACTTCGGCTGCGGCCTGTGCCATATTTGTACCGGGATAAAAATTAATTTTCATTAAAGTTAACCCTTGTATATTTTTTGTTTCTATGCTTTTGATGCCATTAACAAAAAGAAAAATATTAATGTATTGTTTAGCAAAAAAAGATTCCATTTGTGCAGGAGTGTAACCGCCAAACGGGTGAGATATATAAATAACCGGCATATCCAGTTTAGGAAAAATGTCGATTTTAATTGTATTAACAGCCTTTATCCCGAAGAATAAAAGTCCGGCTGCCAGTACAAGTATTGAAATAGGCTTTCTTAATGCAAAGCGAATTAAATTCATAAAAACGTATAATTATTTTATTAAAACTGATTTTCGAATAAACTAAAATCTCCTGTAGAAGCGGCTTTCAATAACAATGCCTGCCATATATTATTGTAAGTAATATCTCTGTCGGTTTCTGCTCTTGTTAAAGTATATAATGCCTGTGTAACATCAACCAAATTGGTTAACCCGTTTTTATACAACACATATTTTTGTATGTATGCATCGGTAGCTGCTTTTACCTGTACCGGTGCCTCGTTGTATAAGGTTAATGCATTTTTTATTTTGGTATCGGAAAGCTGCATTTGTGCTTTTATCTGCTGATCTGCCAATGTATATTCTTCCTGCAAGCCTTTACTGATTAAGTTTTGCGATTTTACCTGCTGCGATATTCTGTATGGTTGTGTTATGTTCCATGTAACACCAATACCTAACAAGTAATTAGTTCGTGCAGGAGATATGCCGCTCCAGTAATTATGCGTAAAATCTGTTTGATTGGTTGCATAATCATTATTAAATCCGGAGCCTCTTCCCTGAAATGTTCCAACCAAAGTAAATGCAGGGTAAAATGAGGTTTTATAATAACGGGATTGTTCGTTGCTTGCATTAATACGGCTTTGGTAAAATTGCAATAACGGATGTTTTTGTGTTGATACAGAATCTGTCAAAATTTTAGGAACCTTTGTAATAAAAAAACTATCCAATACATATTTTTCTTGCGGAAATATTCCTAAAAGCTGAGATAATTGATTGGATAATTCCTGCTCCTGATCTTTTGATTTTGTTAATAAAATTTTGGCCGAAGAATATTCGGCATTTGCCTGAGAAGAATCAACGCCCGGAATTAGCCCATTTAATACTCTTGCAATTACAGTATTTCTAAATGTATCTGCTCTTGAAAGATTTTTTTCGTACGAATGTGTTAACTGCTGAACAGCTATTAAATTTAAATATGCGGCAGCTATTTTAATTTTATGTTGAAATATTTCTTGCTGAAGATCTTTATCATCTTTCGCTGCAATAGCTTGTGCTGTTTTTACTTTTTCTTTCGCTTTTCCAAATGCATAAAAATCCCAGTTAACATTTGTTAGATACAAGGCTCCGAATGCAGCATTATTATTTTGTTGGGCAAATGCAGGCCCGGCAGATGCTACACTTAAACCATTAAATCCATACAAGGGCCCGTATTGCCCGTTTACCGTACCAAAGGCTTGTTGTGCACTAAAATTTATATTGGGAAGCCCTTCCCTTTTTGCTTCTTCCACAGCAATTTTAGAAGCTTCCGCATATTGCGTTTTTGCTTTTATTGTACCATAATTTTCAATACCGGTTTTTAAAGCATCTTTCAGTGTAAGTGATTTTTGCCCATATAAAATATTTAGATTAAAAAAAGGTGTTAATGCAAACAAAACAAAACATTTACTTGACATGCTATATTTTTCAATTGTGGTTTGGTAATAAAATAGATATTGAATATCTGTTGATAAAAATCTAAAATATCTTTTGCTTAGTATTTTAACAAATACAACAAAGGCTTAGAAAATACATTCATAAATCCTTGCTTGCTGCTTTAGCCTGTTATCAATTACACACAATAAGAAGATTTGTTTAGGCTTTAAAACATTTTTATGTTTCTTTTTTGTGGTAATTGCAAAAAAAGGAACAAACACTACACAAGCGATCGTTCCTTTTTTTATCAATACTTAAATAAAATGGCAATAATTCCTAAAGCAGCTATCTAAAAAATTTAAAAAAACTAATTCTTTAAAGAACTCATATCAATTACAAAACGATATTTCACATCGCTTTTCAACATCCGTTCATATGCTTCATTAATATTCTGCATTTTGATAAGTTCTATTTCAGAAACTATATTATGTTTTCCGCAGAAATCTAAAAGCTCCTGTGTTTCTGCAATTCCGCCAATTACCGAACCTGCTACGGATTTTCTTCCTAAAATCATCGGAGCGGAATTCAACATCGGATTTAAGTCCCCTAAATATCCCACCAACACAAGTGTTCCGCTGATATTGAGTGTTGAGACATACGGGTTAACATCGTGAATATATGGAACAGTATCAATAATCAAATCAAACTTCCCTTTCACAGATTTCATTTGATTGGTATCGGTTGAGATTACTACTTCATCTGCACCAAGCTTTTTTGCATCTTGTGTTTTTCCGGGTGTTCTTGAAAATAATGAAACATGTGCACCCAAGCCCTTGGCCAGTTTAATTGCCATGTGTCCGAGGCCGCCCAATCCTACAACAGCAACTTTACTTTCTTTTCCAACATTCCAATGCCTCAAAGGCGACCATGTTGTAATTCCTGCACACAACAACGGTGCAACAGCAGGCAGATTCAAATTTTCCGGAACTTTTAAAACAAAATGCTCGTCTACAATCACTTTCTCCGAATAGCCTCCAAAAGTTTGTATTCCCAAATGTTTATCTTTTCCGTTATATGTTCCTGTAAATCCGTTTAAACAATATTGTTCCAAATCACGTTTGCAACTTTCGCACTCTCTGCAAGAATCTACCAAACAGCCTACTGCTGCTATATCTCCTACTTTAAATTTGGTAACATCGCTTCCGGTTTTTATTACTCTTCCTACAATTTCGTGCCCGGGAACTGCAGGATAAACTGTACCGCCCCAATCGTTTCGGGCTGTATGCAAATCGGAGTGGCACACTCCACAATATAGAATATCAATTTCTACATCTTTTGGTGTTATTTCTCTACGCTCAATATTCATTTGTTTTAAATCTGCCTGCGGTGCTTCTGTTCCGTATGCTTTTACTTTGCTTGTTGTCATATTAATTTTTTTATCTGAGTTTATTAGTGTAATAAATTTAAATTATCATACTCTTTATCGGTAACAGGTGCTAACCAATTAACCGCGCCCTGTTCAGTAATATTGGTTATGGCGATATGTGTAAAGCTGCTATCTTTTGCTGCACCATGCCAATGTTCAACGTGCGAAGGAATAATAACCACATCACCTTTTGTTAACAGCCTTGCAGGCTTGTTTTTTTCCTGATAAAACCCGCTGCCATCCGTAACCAATAAAATTTGCCCTGCCGGATGTGTGTGCCAGTTATTCCTGCATCCGGGTTCAAAAAAAACATCACCGATTGAATAATGCCCTGTTTCATCTTTGGGCACCAATATATTTACCCAAGCTGTTCCGGTAAAATAATCTGCCGAGGCTTTTTCGCCTTTTAAAAAAATTGCATTTTTATTATTTTCCAACATATTAATTAATAGAATTTTTTTATAATTAAATATCTAATTTTCTGGTACCCATCCATTTTACAATTGCGGGGTCGCGGTGGTCGAAGAACAAACTTTTCCCTGTATCCAAAGATTTAATTAACTCCATATCATCATTGCTCAACTCAAAATCAAAAATGTTGAAATTCTCTTTCATTCTTTCTTTTCGAACTGATTTTGGAATAACAACCACATCTCTTTGTATCAACCAGCGAAGAATAACCTGTGCAATGGTTTTATTATATTTTTCGGAGACAGTCTTTAGTAATTCATTTTGAAAAAGATTATTTCTGCCTTCGGCAAACGGTCCCCATGATTCTATTTGCACATTGTTTTCCTGTAAAAATTTTTGCGTTTCTATTTGTTGATTGAATGGATGTGTTTCAACCTGATTTACTGCAGGAGCAATTTTATTGCGTACAACAAAATCCATAATTCTATCGGGTTGAAAATTAGAAACGCCGATGGCTCTTACTTCTCCTTGTTCATACAATTCTTCCATTGCTCGCCAGGAACCAAACACATCACCATAGGGTTGATGGATAAGATATAAATCCAAATAATCTACCTGTAATTTTTTTAAAGATTTTTCGAATGCTTTTTTAGTATTTTCATAACCTGTATCCTGCACCCACAATTTGGTTGTAATAAATAACTCTTTTCTCGATATGCCGCTTTGTTTTATTGCTTTTCCTACCGCTTCTTCATTCATGTACGAAGCTGCTGTATCAATCAAGCGATAACCCGTTTCAATTGCATCAATCACACATCTTTCGCATTCTGCAGCATCGGGAATTTGAAAAACGCCGAAACCCAAAACAGGCATCTCAACACCATTGTTTAGTTTTACTTTTTGCATAGCATTATTTTTTATTACAACCCTGTTGCTTTTTCCTGAGCCTCATTGTAACGTGTACCTACAATTTGAATTTTTGCAGAAGTTTCTTCTATTTCCTGCAATTCTTCTTTGGTAAGCTTAATAGAAGCAGCTCCGATATTTTCTGTTAAACGATGTAGTTTAGTTGTACCGGGAATGGGCACTATCCAGGGTTTTTGAGCCAATACCCAAGCCAATGCAATTTGTGCATTGGTTGCATTTTTTCTTTCGGCAAACTTATTCAACAAATCCAATAATGTTTTATTGGCAACTCTTGCATCTTCGGTAAACCTTGGTATGGTATTGCGAATATCGTCTGAAGAGAATGTTGTTTTTTCATCAATTTTTCCTGTAAGAAACCCCTTGCCCAACGGGCTAAATGCCACCAAGCCAATGCCCAGTTCTTCAATGGCCGGGATGATTTCTTTTTCGTGCTGCCGGGTCCATATAGAGTATTCGCTTTGCAATACAGAAACAGGTTGCACTGCATGGGCTTTGCGAATGGTGTTGGCTCCGGCTTCCGAAAGGCCAAAATATTTTACTTTGCCTTCTTTAATTAAATCTTTTACAGTGCCTGCAACATCTTCAATAGGAACATTGGGATCCACACGGTGTTGATACAGCAAATCAATCACATCAACTCTTAACCTTTTCAATGAACCTTCAACCACTTTTTTAATGTTTTCAGGACGGCTATTTACACCCATCATTTTTCCATCCTGGATATTAAAACCAAATTTTGTTGCTATTGTAATTTTTCCTTTCAAAGGTTCTAATGCTTCGCCTACCAATTCTTCATTGGTATAAGGGCCATATACTTCAGCAGTATCAAAAAAATTAATGCCTTGTTCTACCGCTTGATGAATAAGATGAATGGAATCTTTTTTTTCGGGAAATGGTGCGTAAGAAAAACTCATTCCCATGCAACCCAAACCAATGGCAGAAACTTCTAAACCACTGTTGCCCAATTTCCGTTTTTGCATTTGTGTACTCATAATCTATTGGAATTATGAAACAAAATTAAAAAACAAACAATCTTCTAACTAACTAAAACCAAACAACAACTTACGAAAATCAAACATTTCTAAATTTCAATGGGCTAAGCTGTACATGTTTCTTAAAGAAGTTATTAAAGTGTGTTACTTCCGTAAAACCTAAAGCATAGGCAATTTCAGAAACATTCCAATTGCTGTGTTTCAATAAAACTTTGGATTCTTGCAAAATACGTTCGGCAACAATTTGAGAAGTGGTTTTATTGGCAGTTTCTTTTACCGCCCTGTTTAAATGGTTTACATGAACGTTTAACTGATGTGCAAAATCAGATGCGGAACGAAGATTTATTTTTTGATGATTATCGTCTATAGGAAATTGCCGTTCTAACAATTCTAAAAACAGGGTAGATATCCTTTGCGATGCATTTACCTGTTGTTTTTCGAAATTGTCCGAAGGCTGCATTTTCATGGCAAAATGTAATAACTCAAAAACAAATGTTCGTAACATATCATATTTGTGAATATAATCAGAATTAATTTCCTGAAACATCCGCTCATACACAGCAGTGGCCGTTTTCATCTGTTCATCAGTTAATTCAAATACATGTGTTCCGTTGGGTTGAAAAACCGAATACTGATTAAGATTGCCATATTGATGAAAAAAATGTTGATTGAAAATACAAATATATCCGCCTTCAACTTCTGCCGTATGCTCCCACTTATAAGGTATATGCGGGTTTGAAAATACCAACGAATTCTTCTTTGCTTCCACAACTTTATCGGCATAATGAATTTTACTATCGCCCAGGCATAAGGTTATTTTAAAATAATCGCGGCGTTTGTAAGGCACAGGTTTACCCACCAAAGGCTTTAAGCGAAATACATTAAAATGCCCAATATCTTTGCGAATATTTTCGGGCATCCAATCAAACTTACGCTTGTAAAATTCTTCTATCGTTTCAACCTTATTCATACCGGAAATATACAGGTTTCAACTTGTACATATAATTTAAGCATATACTTATTTCATTTTTACGGGCATTATTGCTTACAATTTTCAAACTGTAAAGTAATCTCATGTGCAAAAATATTGATAACGAATTTCAAAGCAATAATTATATTTTTCAAACATTTTGAATCAGCAGGGTAAAAGGTTTACAGGTTTTAAAAACTTGGCATATACAGTTTGTTATCATTTTTTTTAAACAATAATCTCATTACCGGCATTTTATTAATAAGGAATAATCATACGTTTTCCTTTTCATCTGCATATCTACACAGAAAATACCTTTTTCTTCATCAACTTTTCGGGTTAATAGCAAAGTTTGGGGTGTTGGTAGCATTTACCCATGTCTAAAATAAGGATGCAAATATTTTTGGGTTGAAATTGATTGAAAGACGAAACATTAAGCATTTATTTCTCCTCAATCAGAATTAAAATTTTGTACATATAAATATTGAACATGCTACGAAAATTAATTTTTGGAATGATTTTTATAATCGGTTGCTCCGATAATTTTCTGCTGGCGCAAGACAGTAGCAATAAAGCAATACCGCAACAATGGAGTTTGCAGAATTGTTTAGATTATGCCAAACAAAACAACATAACACTTAACTCGTTAAAGCTTACCGCAAAAAGCAGTGAACAGGATTTAATACAATCCAAAGCAGCAAAAACACCTAATTTAACAGGAAGTGTTTCTCAATCGTTAACTAATTATAAATCTGGTTTAAATCCTTCCAGCGGTTATGGGGTTAACTCATCAGTAACTTTATATAACGGCAACTACTTAAATAACGATATTAAAGAAAAACAATTATCGTTACAGGTTGCCAGCTTAAATGTATTATCATCCGAAAACGATATTACTTTACAAATAACACAAGCATACCTGAATATTTTATTGGCAAAAGAAAATATTGCTTACCTGCAAGATCTTGTAACCACAGTTGAAGCACAGGTTACACAGGGTAAACAAAGATTTAATGCCGGAACAATAGCACAAAAAGATTTACTTGAATTGCAGGCAACTTTAGCAACCGATAAGTATAGCTTGGTTACTGCAGAAAACACCAAACGCCAATACATCCTTAATTTGAAACAAATTTTACAACTGCCCACAGATGCAAGTTTTGATATTACCAATGCAGATTCGTTCAACGAAAAGATTATCATTACACCTTTATCAGAAGTAGAACAAACTGCATTACAAAACAGACCGGAAGTTAAAAGCGGAGCATTAAGTGTTGAAATAGCACAGGTTGCAATTGAAAAAGCAAAAGCAGGGTTAAGGCCAACATTAAGCTTGGGCGGCTCTTTATACACCAATTATTCTAAAGACCCCTCTTATCAATATTTTAATCAGATAGGCAATAATTTTTATCAACAACTGGGGGTTACTTTATCTGTTCCGTTTCTCGACAGAAAAACTACTAAAACCAATGTTGCAAGGGCACAGATACAAACAAGCCAGGCAAAGCTTTCGCTTCAAAGTACAAAAACAGTTTTATCTCAATCTATAGAACAAGCATATATAAATGTACTGAATGCACAAAGCCAGTTTACTGCGGCAGAAGAGCAATTGAATTACACAAAAGAATCGTACAGAATTGCTAATGAGCAATTAAAAATAGGCACTTATAATATTGTAGAACTATTGCAACAAAAAAACTTATATGTGCAGGCGCTCCAATCGTATGTACAGGCAAAATATGCAGCAGTATTGTATAACAAAATATATAATTTTTATTCAGGAATACCGGTAACACAATAATTAATCAGCAGCAAAATGAAAACAGTAAAAACAATCATTATTATAGTACTTATTGTACTTGCAGCAACAGCAACCTGGTATTTTGGTTTTAGAAAAACCGAGCAGGTAATTGTAATTAACAGCGAAAAACTAAAACGCGGTTATATTTCGCAAAGCGTTACTGCAACAGGAACTATTCAACCCGTAGATACCGTAGCAGTAGGTACACAAGTATCGGGCACCATCAAATCTATTTATGCAGATTTTAATTCTGTAGTTAAGAAAGGGCAATTGCTGGCCGAGTTGGATAAAACACTATTTGTTGCTTCAGTAAATCAGTTTAAAGCAAATCTTTTGCAGGCACAAAGCCAGTTGGTGTATCAAAAAGGTAATTACGATCGCCAAAGCCAATTGTATAAAGTGGGAGCAATAAGCAAAGCCGATTATGATAATGCATTATATACGCTCAACTCCGCAAAAGCATCCGTAAGCAGCATAGAAGCACAATTGCAGTCTGCACAAAAAAATCTTGATCTGGCAAGCATTTATTCTCCTATTGATGGAACTATTTTATCCAGGAATGTAAGTGAAGGGCAAACTGTTGCAGCAAGTTTCAGTACACCAACGTTGTTCAGCATTGCAAAAGATTTAACCAAAATGCAGGTTAGGGCTGCTGTTGATGAGGCAGATATTGGCAACATAAAAGAAGGCGAACGTGTAAATTTTACGGTTGATGCTTTTTTAAATGATATTTTTAAAGGAACAATAAGAGAAATTCGTTTAAGCCCTTCAACATCATCCAATGTTGTAACCTACGCAACCATCATTGATGCTCCGAACAATGAAAAAAAGTTGAAGCCCGGGATGACAGCAAGCATTACCATTTTTACCAACGAAGCAGACAGTGCATTATTAATTCCTGCCAGGGCATTAAAATATTCGCCGGACTCATCACTTACAAAACAATATCAGATCATTTCAGATAAAAACAAACAAATGGCAGCAAATGGAGAAGCACATGTTTGGATTAAAAGCGGTAATCAAATCATACAGAAAAAAATAAAGACAGGCATTAACGATAATACACATGTACAAGTATTGGAAGGCTTATCTGATAACGATGAAGTAATAACCGGTTCTCAAATAATCAATGCCAGCGAAGCTAAAACAGACGATTCCGCAAGCAGTCCGTTTATGCCAAAACGCCCCGGCAGCAATACTAAAAAGAAATGAGTAAAATAATTTTAGATATACAGCATTTAAAGCGTGATTTTATAATGGGCGAAGAAACCGTTCACGCATTAAAAGGAATTTCGTTTACAATTTCTGCAGGAGAGTTTGTTACAATAATGGGTAGCAGCGGCTCCGGCAAAACAACATTGTTAAACATATTGGGTTGTTTGGATAAACCAAGTGCAGGAAATTATTTTTTAGATGGGGTGAATGTAAAAGAATTAGACCGTAACAAGTTGGCCGGATTAAGAAATACAAAGATTGGTTTTGTTTTTCAGGCATATAATTTATTGGCAAGAACCTCTGCTTTAGAAAATGTTGAGTTGCCGCTTTTCTATAACAAAAAAGTAAGTGCTTCTTTAAGAAAAGAAAAAGGATTGAAAGCATTGGAAGCTGTAAAGCTATCTAACAGGGCAGATCATACACCAAATCAATTATCCGGCGGACAACAGCAACGTGTTGCTATTGCAAGAGCTTTAATAAATGACCCTGTAATGATTCTGGCAGATGAAGCAACCGGTAATCTTGATACAAAAACATCTTACGAAATCATGGCATTAATGCAGGAGTTGAACGAGCAAGGCAAAACCATTGTTTTTGTAACGCACGAACCGGATATTGCTGCATTCAGCAGCCGCACTATTATTTTAAAAGATGGAAAAATTTTGAAAGACAGCCTTAATGAAAACAAACGTTCTGCCAAAGAAGCATTAGCAGCATTACCTGTTTCGGATGACAATTAATACAAAAAACTATGAGCATCATTAATCTTATAAAAATTGCATTGAAAGCTTTACAACGAAATAAGTTGAGAGCTTTTTTAACCATGCTGGGAATTATTATAGGCGTTGCATCTGTAATAGCAATGATGGCTATTGGGCAGGGGTCTAAACAAAGCATACAAACATCTTTATCGGGCATGGGGTCTAACATGATTAATATTATGCCCAAAAGCAAAGATGTTGGCGGTGTTAGAATTGGCGGAAGTAACTATCAAACATTAACCATGAAAGATGTGAAAGCCATTCAAAAAAATGCAATCGGGATTGATGGCATTTCTCCTATTGTTTCTTCCAGCGGGCAATCTATCAGGGGTTCTAACAACTGGCCTACAAGTATTACAGGAGTAAGTACAGATTATCTGCACATCAGGCAATTGAGTTTGAAAGATGGCATTATGTTTTCTGAAACAGACATACTTACCTCTGCCAAGGTTTGTATTTTAGGCAAAACGGTTATTGATAATCTTTTCCCTAACGGCGAAAATCCAATTGGCCAATATATCCGCTTTAATAAAACCCCGTTCCAGGTAATTGGCACATTGGTACCAAAGGGGCAAAGTAATTTTGGGCAAGATCAGGACGATATTATTTTAACGCCGTATACCACTGTTCAAAACAGAATTACGGCAAGCACTATTTATTTGCAAAGTATTATGGTATCGGCTGCAAGCCTTGCCATCAGCGATTCTGCAACAGAAAATATAAAAAGCATAATGCGTGAAACACATCATTTAAAAGAAAGCGATGAAGATGATTTTGATGTAAGAACGCAAGCCGAATTAATAAAAACTATTGGTTCAACCAGTAGTATGCTTACTGTTTTATTAACTTCCATTGCCGGTATTTCTTTATTAATTGGCGGAATAGGCATTATGAATATTATGTATGTTTCCGTTACGGAAAGAACAAGAGAAATAGGGTTAAGAATGTCAATCGGTGCAAGAGGTATTGATATTTTAATGCAGTTTTTAATTGAAGCAATTATGATTAGTATTACAGGAGGGTTAATTGGTGTTGCACTAGGCATTGCATCGTCACAATTGGTTGCCGTTTTTGTTCATTGGCCAATTCTCATTTCGGAAAGCTCCATAATATTATCTTTTTTTGTATGCGGTATAACAGGAATTTTCTTCGGGTATTATCCTGCACTAAAAGCATCCAGGTTAGACCCTATAGAAGCATTACGTTACGAATAAATGTTTTTGGTTTATAAACAGCAACTTAATTTTAGGATAATGAAACCAATTAATTTTTCGAATAAATGGATTAATACAACCATTCATATTATAATATGGTTGGTTGTATTTTCTTTGCCTTTTATTTTATATAAAACAAATACAAGGCCACGCCACGAAATAACCGATAAGGAAATAACCGAATTTCAGTACGTGGGTATTTGCACCAATTTCTTATGGGTAGGTGCATTTTACTTAAATGCTTTGATTTTAATACCAAAGCTTGTTTATAAAAAGAAAATAACAAGATATTTTATCAGTATTATATTTCTTTTCTTTATTTGTATCTTATTACACTATTTTATTTTTTCGCTTATTGTTAATAGGAATCATTTTAGTTTTTGGAACGGGTTGCAATTTAACCTGGCACCTTATCTGTTATCAATTGCTATTAGCACCATTTGGCAAATGTGGAGTGATAAAGTACGTTCAGAAAAATTGTTAATGGAAAAAAAACAGGAAACACTAAAAACAGAATTGTCTTTTTTACGCTCACAAATCAGTCCTCATTTTTTTCTTAATGTATTAAATAATGTAGTAGCCTTGGTAAGAATGAAAAGCGATAACCTGGAGCCAACCGTTATGAAACTTTCTTCTTTAATGAAGTACATGCTGTACGAAACCAATGAAGAAAAAGTACTGTTGAAATCGGAAGCGGAATATCTGCAAAGCTATATAGATCTTCAGCAGCAGCGTTTTGGTAAAAAGGTAAAAGTATCTGTCACTATTAATATAGATAACGACTGGTACGAAATTGAACCCATGCTTTTAATCCCTTTTGTAGAAAATGCTTTTAAACATGGTGTTGGATTGATTGAAAACCCGCAAATAAAAATCAATCTGCAAATAATCAATCAGTTACTTACATTCTCAGTAGAAAACAAATTTAACGGCACTGTTGCCGAAGTAAAAGATAAAACATCGGGCATCGGATTGGTAAACGTGCAACGAAGGTTAAATCTTTTATACAGTACCGATCATACATTGTTTATAGAAAAAAATAACGATTGGTTTAAAGTTGTTCTTACCATTAATTTACACCAATGATACATTGTATAGCCATAGACGATGAGCCATTAGCATTGAATTTGCTGGCAGACAATATCAGTAAAATTCCTTACCTGCATTTAGTTGCCGCATGTGATGATGCATTTGCTGCCGCAAAAATTATGGAGCAGCAAGCAATAGATTTAATTTTTATAGATATTCAGATGCCCGGCTTAACAGGCTTACAGTTTATTGAAAGTATGGTTAAAAAACCGATGGTTATACTGGTAACTGCTTATAAACAATATGCACTGGAAGGCTATCATTTAGATGTGCTTGATTATTTGGTAAAACCTGTTGCAATGGAAAGATTTATGAAAGCCTGTAACAAAGCAAAAGACTTTTATGAGATGAAAAACAAAAGCATTCAAAATGCCAATGCCATACAGGAATATATGTTTGTTAATGTTGGATACAGTTTACTGAAAATAACTTTCAGCGACATTATTTTTATAGAAGGATTAAAAGATTATGTGCAGATACATCTTAAAAGCACACCTAAACCGGTGATGGTTAGAGCCAGCATCAAATCAATGGAAGATCAATTACCGGCCGGTACTTTTTTAAGAATACATAAATCGTATATCATATCTTCAAACAGCATTACCTCTATCAGAAAAAACAGCATTTTTATTGGCGATAAAGAATTTGCCGTTGGCGAAACTTACCGAAACAATGTTTTAAAAATATTGCAGGGGAAATAATTAACACTGCTGCCAAATTATTTGCACAACATCATCCCGGCAAACAGAAAACAAAACACAAAGATTCTTTTGTTTATTGCCGTTAAATTAACGATTTTTAATTGAGTTGTATTACATCATGTAATAATGCATTCATTTTATTTTTGTTAACGGATTAAACATGTTCAAAAAAATTCGTTTATTGTTTTTGTTGTTTTGTTCTGTTTTGTCAGTAACGTTTTTTATTGAATTTTGTTCGCCTAAAAAAAACAACATTGCTAATACTTCAAATATTTATATAGGTTCTGCCAATTGCAAAACCTGCCACGAAAAAGAGTTTAACGAATGGAAGATGTCCGATCATTTTAAAGCAATGCAGGCAGTAAACGATTCTTCCGTTGCCGGAAATTTCAACAATCAAATTTTTATTGCCGATGGTGTGAAAAATGTTTTCTTTAGGAAAGATGGAAAATATTTTATCAATACACAAAGTGAAGATGGGAGCAATCGCAATTATGAAGTGAAATATACTTTCGGCTATTTTCCGTTGCAGCAATATTTAATTGAATTTCCAAATGGAAAGATGCAGGCTGCACGTACCAGTTGGGATGCAAAAAATAAAAAATGGTTTCATCAATATCCCGGACAAAAAATCCAACCGCATGATTGGTTGCACTGGACCGGCAACGCACAAAACTGGAACACCATGTGTGCTGTTTGCCACAGTACTAAACTGCAAAAAAATTACAACACGGAAAAAGATGGTTACACCACAACTTATAGCGAAATAAATGTTAGCTGCGAAAGCTGCCACGGTGCAGGGAAATTACATGCAGATTATATTAACGGTGATTATAAAAAAGGGAACAAAATTGCAGGATCTTATTTAAAATTGGTTGCAGCAGATGAACAGGTTGCACAAATTAATACTTGTGCCCCATGCCATGCAAGGGCAAGTGCTATATCATCCAATTCGTTTAACGCAGAAATGCAAAGCAATGAATTGTTAGATTATCTTATTCCTGAATCTCCTACAACAGAAAATTACCATGCAGACGGGCAGGCAAATAACGAAGATTATATTTATACTTCTTTTGCAGAAAGCAAAATGTTTTACCGTGGCGTAAAATGCAGTAATTGCCATAATCCCCATTCGGGCAAATTAATTCGTACAGGAAATTTGGTTTGTATGCAATGCCATACACCAGAACATAATACCAGTACTCACACTTTTCATGCAACAGGCAGTGCCGGTGCCGAATGCAAAAATTGCCACATGCCGGGTAAAGCATATATGGGGAACGATATGAGATTTGATCACACATTCAGGGTACCGCGACCGGATCTTTCAGTTAAATATAATATGCCAAATGCTTGTAATAATTGTCATACGAATAAATCTGCACAATGGGCTTCCGATGCTGTTATAAAATGGTATGGTAAAAACAGAAAGTATTCTTTTGCAGAAGATTTAATACCCGGAAGCAAAACAGGTACACCGGCAGAAACACATTTACTACAACTTATGGCAGATACATCTGTTCCTGCAATTGTACAATCTGCTGCTGTTAAGTATTTGGGGGAACATCATTCAAATTCAAGCGTCAATTCTTTACTTCAATCATTACACCATACAGATGCAATTGTACGGTATCAAACGCTTAACTCACTTACAAATTTCCCTTCATCTGTATGGATGAATGCTGCAGGAAATCTTTTATCAGATAAAGTTAAAGCAGTTAGAATTGCAGCGGCTCAACTATACTGTGTGTTGCCCGATAATGAAATTCCCTCCTCTTTTTTTGCGGCATATACTTCTGCCAAAAAAGAATTGGAAAATTATTTATCATACCAAACCGATTTTGCTGTTGGAAACGTAATGTTGGGAGATTATTTTTTAAAAACAAAAAATTATACCGGTGCCGAAAAGTTTTATAAAAAAGCTTTACAAAAAGACAGCAATATGAATTATGTACGGCTTAATCTATCATCCGTTTATAATATCAATTCAAAAAATAAAGATGCGTTGAATATTTTGTTGGAAGCACAAAAGATTGATCCCAAAAATGACCGCATATATTATAATCTTGCATTGTTATATGTTGAAATGGGTAATAAACAAGAAGCTGCAGTTGCATTTGAAAAAGCAATTACCTTACACACTGTAAACCCACGGCTTTTTTATAACTACGGTTTATTGCTTGATGGAATGGGTAACATAAAAAAATCAATTGCCGTGTTTCGGCAAGGGCTTATAATAGAGCCGCAAAATCCGGATTTAAATTATGTACTTGCTTTAGCCTATATAAAAAACGGGCAACAAGCTAAAGCTAAAGTGGTATCTATTTTCCTGCAAAAAACATATCCTGACAATCCCGATTATCAGCAATTACTGCAAACCTTGCAATAAACATTTTAATGCCGAGCAAACAAACTGGTTTTGGTATTAGCCGCTTGGTTATTGCGTTAAGGCATAATTACAAATTTGTTATCTGCCGTAATTAATTTCCAATTGTCTGTTCTGAATGGAGCAGCAGGGAAATAGTTGCTATTAAACAAATTACCTTCCGATGCATCATCAGCCCAATTATAACGCACAGCCACCGGATGTTGAATGCTTTCCTGAAAAACAATAATATTATTTCCATCAACCAAAGCTTTTGCAAATTGAAATTTTTTATCTTCTCCTGCTATTTCAAAACCTTTGATATAACCATATTTATCTTTTACAAACCAACCACTGTCTGTATTAGAAAAGCTGATGCTGATTTTATCTCCCTGAATTTTCATAGATTGATATGCGGGCCCGGTGTATACTCCCTGTTGTGCATATAAATTGTGCAATGCAATTGCAGCCAAACGTTTACCAACATCCTGTTTGTTTTTAGGATGAATATCTGATGGGTTGCCAATATCGGTGGTTACAGCCATTGCTGTATTTGGAAGTGATAGTGTTGCTGTTTGCGACTCTCTCAATTCTCCCCATTTGCTTCCATTATTGCTGTTTGCATTGGCAGAACCAAACGTTGATAATTGAACAAAATAAAATGGTAATGCCGGTTCGTTCCATTGTTTGCGCCAATCCGTAATCATTAACGGAAATGCTTTGCGGTATTGATACGCTCTTTCTTCATTTGATTCTCCCTGATACCACAAAAAACCTTTTATTGTATATGAAGTTATTGGGTGGATCATGGCATTAAACAATATACACGGATAATCGTTAGGACCGATAGTTGAAGATGGTTTTAATACAGATTCTACTTTATATTTCCATTCGCCTGTTAACGCAATTGTATGATTATCTATTGATAATTTTATATCCGCCGGGTTACCGTAAAAACCACCGCCACCGCCATTATCTGTTATTTTTACTACGATTGTGTTTTTTCCTGCTTTTAAAATACCGGACGGTATCGTGTATCGTCGTTCATCGTCCCAATTGTTCATTGCGCCAATTTTTACACCATTGATGTATGTTTCGTCCATATCATCAATTTTAGATAGTTCTATTAAAGCGGTTTTTCCTGCATCTTCATTTTTTATTTCAACTGTTTTTCTAAACCATACCACGCCATCCAGGTCTGCCATTCCCTGCGATTCCCAAACACCCGGTACTTTCATTAATGCCCATTTGCTATCATCAAAGTTTTCATTCCTCCATTCTGCAATATTTGATGAATTATTTGCCGTGCCTACAATTTTTTCTATATTCTTTAATCTGGCTTCATTTCTTTTTTGAATAATGGCAGGCATATCACCGGATTTCATTACCTCGGTAATATTTTTAAATTCATCACTTTGGTCAAATGCCTGCAAACTAATCCACGATTCAATTTGCGTTCCACCCCATGTTGAATTAATAATGCCAACAGGAACTTTAAGTTTATTGTATAATTCTCTCGCAAAGAAATATGCTGTAGCAGAAAATTCTCCTGCATTTTCACTGTTACAAACTTTCCATTCGCCGCCTGCAATATCTTCTTTCGGTACGGCACTTGTAGTATTAGGAATATCAAATTGCCTTATTGCAGGATAATTTGCATCTTTTATTTCCTGTATGTAATTGTTTATTTTACCCCAGCCCGCAATAGGCATTTCCATATTGGATTGCCCGGAACAAACCCATACTTCTCCAACTAAAATATTATTGAACAAAACCTGATTTTTACCTTTAATAATCAGTTGATACGGGCCACCAGCCTCTTCTGCATCCAGTGTTATATTCCATTTGCCCGCTTTATCTGTTTTCGTATTTTTTATTTGCTTATTAAACTGAACGTTCACTTTTTCGTTACTCGATGCCCAACCCCAAACATGTATGAGTTTATTGCGCTGCAATACCATATTATCGCCAAATATTTTAGGCATGGTAATATTTGCAAAAACACTCAAAGAGGTTCCGAAACAAAAAATAAAACTGAGAATTTTTTTCATAGAAAGCAGGTATTTAACGTTAGAAATAGCTTATAAAATTATTGATTGCAGGCAAAACTGCAGAAAGTTCAAAGCAGCATAAAATCTATAAATCGAGACCTAAAAAGCTTAAATCATGCATCGTTGTTCTTATGGAAAGCGGTAAATATTTTCGGCCCTGCAATATTTCAACTATGGCATGCTCCAACTCTTCTGCAGCAGAATCTTTTGAAACATAACCATGAGCACCAGCTTTTATGCAGGGTATAGCATACAACTCAGGTGCATTAACACTTAACATTAATATTTTAAGGTCCGGTTTGGCTTCTTTTGCTTCTTTTAAAAATTCAAGCCCATTCATTCCCGGCATTGCAATATCCGAAATAACAATATGCCATGTTTTTTCTAATGCTTTTGCCAATAATTCCACACCATCCTTTGCTTCTTCTATAAAAGCATTGGGGAATGAATTAGACAGAATAGAAATCAATCCTCTTCTAACAACGGTATGGTCGTCTCCAATTAAAATATTCATTTTGTTTCGGTGCTATATATTGAAGATAAAACCAAGCTAAGACTTTATTAGTATGCAACCAATTATAGCATTACAATTTTTTCAACATTGAAAAAAAATAACATCAAATGAAAAAATTATTCCTTTTCCGATACTTCATCTAACAGGTAAAATATAGAACGATAGTTTTTTCCGGTTGTTTGCGATATGGACATTTCGCAAGGCTTCCCTGTTGAATAACAATCTTCAGACCCATATAACTTTACTTCTGCTGCTTCTTTCTTTGAAGCGGACTGTAATAATTCCGGATAATAAAAACCTCTGTCTCCTGCCATTCCGCAACAGCCCAAACTAAATGGAATCACTAATTTTTCAGCAGTTTCGTTTCCTATTTTTTGAAGCTTATTTGACAAGTTCATTTTTTGAACAGAACAAACAGGATGCATAATAACTTCCGTTTTTTTCTGTTGAATTTTTAATTCAGGCAACAACATATCGGCTGCGAATTCAATACTATCGATAATTATTATTTTATCGAATAATACTTGATTTGCATTTGTAAGATAAGGTCTGCTTGTTTTTAAAGAGTATGTGCAGGAAGTAATATCCAATACCACCGGAATTTTTCCTTGATTAGTCCATTGCCATAAAGCTTCCACTGTTTTATTGGCAGCATATTTATAAGCATCAGAAAAACCTTTGGATGAATATGCTTGTCCGCAACAATAACCTTTAATATCCGGTGGAATCGTTACTGCAATATTTGCTTTTTCACAAAGGCTTATCAACGAATCAACAATTGTTTTTTCTTTTTCAATATCCGCTCCCATCATCCTGTTCATACAGCAAGTGAAATAAATGATTTCAGCATTTTTTGCTACTGTTTTGGGAATGGAAACCGGGTGAGTTAATTGCTTTGTCCAAATAGGAAATGTGGGCAACAATTTTCTAATCAATAGGGTAATTTTATGCATGGTTGATTTGCCAAACACTTTATTCATTGCAACACCGGTGTTTAATGCAAGCTTTACAACTGTTTCAACAGCACCAAAATTTTTTGCAATGGTTACTGCAATTTTGTTAGCAGTTGCAGAATGATTTTCTCTTCTCAATCTTTTTACCAAATCGCCGGTATTAATATTAACAGGACATTCAACGGCACACATGCCATCCACCGCACAAGTATCTAAACCATAATGTTCATAGTCTTTTAAAATTTCGTTGTATTGCTTTTGATCGCCGGAAGATTTTAATCTGGATAATGTTCTGCGTAATACAATTCTTTGTCTTGGTGTAAGTGTATATTCTCTGCTTGGGCATTTATGCTCGCAATAACCACACTCTACACATTTATCAACTTCGTCTTCTACAACAGGAAGCGATTTTATGTTTCTTATATGGCATTTCTCATCTTCATTAATAATTACACCGGGGTTTAAAATATTATGCGGGTCAATTAATTTTTTTAATGATTGCATGATTTCGTAACCATCGTTTCCCCATTCATCTTTTACATAAGGAGCAATCTGCCTGCCCGTTCCGTGTTCTGCTTTTAAAGAGCCTTGATATTTATTAATAATCAAATCAGCCAGATCATCATTAAATAGTTCAAACTTTTCAATTTCTTCTTTTGTGGCAACAGGTTGCGAAACAAGGAAGTGCAAATTTCCTTCTTTTGCATGACCGAACACTATTGCGTCTGCATAACCATGCTTTAAAAATAATTGTTGCAAATCAACAATGGCATCACCCAATCTATCTACCGAAACAGCAACATCTTCCAACATAACAGAACTTCCTTTCGCTCTTACTGCCGCAACAGAAGGATACATTCCTTTTCTCAACTTCCAATATAATGCCTGAACAGTGGCATCTGTTGTAAATTCTGTTTGATGAATAACCGGTAATGATTGAATAACTGTAGTAGCATTATTAAATTTATCTGTTAATATTTCCAATTTATCAGCCTGATATTCGCACAAAATACAAGATGCATTTTCCGGTAATGATTTGATGAATGCGGGAGCAATTGCTAAATTTTCGATCGACCGTAAAGCAGGTCTGTCCATAAATTCCAATGCTTCAACTTCTGTTGTTTTTAACGGAGCAATGGCATCACAAGCTGCTCTAGGCGAATCGAAAAACAACAATCCTGTTTTCTTGAAAGGCTTATCAGGTATGGTTTTTAGAGATGCTTCCGCAATAAATGCCAATGTACCTTCTGCGCCAATTAATAAATGCGACAAGATATCCAACGGGTGTTCAAAATCAATAAAAGCATTAATACCATAACCTACCGTATTCTTCATTTTATACTTTCTGCGGATGGTTTGCAATAAAATTTCATTGTCTAAAATTTTTGCTCTTAATGCCTGTATTCCTTTAAAAATTTCAGTTGATTCTTGTTCAAATTTTGCATAATCATTTTTGTTTGCCGTATCGTAACTTTTACCATCAGGTAAAACAAAATGCAGGCTCTGCAAAGTGTGATAAGAATTATCTGTTACGCCACAACACATACCACTGGCGTTATTAGATAAAATTCCCCCCATCATTGCCGCATTGATAGATGCAGGGTCGGGGCCAATTTTTCTTCCGTATTTTTTTAATAGTTGATTAATGGATGTTCCTGTTATTCCCGGTTGTGTAACAATTAAATTGCCATTTGCTTCAACAGAGGCTTTAGACCAATGCCTGCTTAAATCAACCATAATGCCATCTGTAACAGCTTGCCCCGATAAACTCGTTCCACCCGTTCTAAAAGTGAGTGATGTGTTGTATTTTTTTGCAACTGTAAATAACCATTGCACTTCTTCTGTATTCACGGGAAAAACAATTGCTTTTGGAATTAATTGATAAAATCCCGCATCACTGGAATAGGCGTGTAATTCTATCAGCTTATCTTTTAATCTGGATTGCGGAAAACGGTTCTTCAGTTCATCAAGCAAAGTCATACAAAAAATTTATTCTAGTTAAGAAGACATCAAATCATCTGCTGCAACATTTTCAAACATTGAAGGTACTGGATTAACAATGAAGTAAAAATGCTTAAATAAAATCAGGCTGTTAAAAAACTTTTTTATGGTTATTACAACACCAGATGTTGAATCATTTCGGTAAAAGCAAGTGCCGCGGTTTTACGGTAACGTTCTTTGGGCCAAATAATGGAGGCCTTTCTTACAATATCAATTTCCGCAATAGGAATTGTTTTCAGAGTTCGTCTGTCTTTAACAGATGCAATGGTTAAAATGGTACACCAGTTGCCTGTTTCAACCAATTGCAATAAAGTATTGATATCATTCAATTCAATTTTTACAATTGGTTTTACTTTATATTTTTCAAATACTTTATCAAAAAGATATCGTGTATTAAATCCTTTTGTTGGCATTACCAACGGAACATTTTTTAATTCCTTGATAGATATTTTTTTCTTTTTTGAAATTGGATGATTGGGATGCGCAATCAATCGCATACTCGATTCAAACAAAGGTTGCAATTCAAATTGATTATTAGCTGTAATCTGTAAAAAAGATAAAATAAAATCTAATTTACCCAATTTCAGTTGCTCCAATAAATCTTCGGAAGAACCAAAATCAACATTAATATGTATGTCAGGATGTTTCTGCGAAAAAGCCACAATGGTGGATGTAAGTAAAGTTGATAATCCATACGTAACACCAATATTCAATTTACCGGTTCTTACACCTTTTAAATCTTGCATTACTTGCCTGCCTAATTCTGCATGTTGTACGGATTGTTGTGCAAAATCAAAAAAGTTCTTTCCTGCTTCTGTTAACTGAACACGTTTGCCAATCCGGTCGAACAATAACAAACCCAATTCGTCTTCTAATTGTTTTATTTGTTGCGACAAAGTGCTTTGACTGATATACAAAGCATGTGCTGCCTCGGTAAAATTGAGTAACTCTGCTGAACGTAAAAAATATCTTAATTGTCTTAATTCCATTTTATCAATCGGTATCATCGATTATAACAATAGAAAAATACCGTTTTTCAAATTTAGGAATTAATAGCAACTTTGAAGCTCTTAAAAACTAAATGTATGAATAACGCCCCAAGTACCTTATTTGATAAAGTGTGGGATGCACATGTGGTAAGAAAAATTGAAGATGGCCCCGATGTATTTTTTATCGACCGTCACTTCATTCACGAAGTAACCAGCCCTGTTGCTTTTCTGGGTTTACAAACCAGAGGTATTTCTGTAATCTTCCCCGGCAGAACTTTTGCTACTGCAGATCATAACACACCAACCATCAATCAGCATTTGCCTGTACAGGATCCGCTTTCTGCCAATCAATTAAAAGCATTGGAAGATAATAGTGCCAAATATGGTATTTCTCATTGGGGTTTGGGCAATCCAAAAAACGGTATTGTTCACGTTGTTGGGCCCGAAAACGGAATTACATTGCCGGGCATGACCATTGTTTGCGGAGATTCTCACACATCAACGCACGGGGCATTTGGTGCCATTGCTTTTGGTATTGGTACCAGTGAAGTGGAAATGGTTTTATCTTCCCAATGTATCATGCAGCCCAAACCTAAAAAAATGCGTATTACCATTAATGGCAAATTAGGTAAAGGTGTTGTTGCAAAAGATGTTCCTTTATTTATATTATCTCAAATTTCAGCAAGTGGTGCAACGGGCTATTTTATTGAGTTTGCAGGCGAAGTGTTTGAAAATATGAGCATGGAAGGAAGAATGACCGTTTGTAATTTATCCATTGAAATGGGTGCTCGTGGCGGAATGGTTGCTCCCGATGAAACCACTTTTAATTATTTAAAAGGAAGAGATAAAGCACCAAAAGGCGAAGCATGGGATAAAGCATTGGCTTACTGGAAAACATTGAAAACAGATGAAGGTGCACAGTTTGATTTGGAATTAAATTTTACTGCCGACCAAATTGAGCCGCAAATTACTTACGGCACTAATCCCGGGTTGGGAACAGGCATTACTAAAAATATTCCTAAAGCAAGTGAGGTAAAAGATGGCGAAGCTTCTTACAAAAAAGCATTGGCTTATATGGGTTTTGCAGAAGATGAAAAATTAGTCGGGAAAAAAGTTGATTATGTTTTTTTGGGAAGTTGTACCAATGGAAGAATTGAAGATTTTCGTGCGTTTGCAAGTATTGTAAAAGGAAAAAAGAAAGCCGATAATATTACTGCATGGTTAGTTCCGGGAAGTCACATTGTGGAAGCACAAATAAAAGAAGAAGGCATTTTAGATATTTTAACCGAAGCCGGATTTCAGTTACGCCAGCCCGGATGCAGTGCATGCTTGGCAATGAATGATGATAAGATTCCCGCAGGTAAATATGCAGTAAGTACCAGCAACAGAAATTTTGAAGGAAGACAAGGACCTGGCGCAAGAACATTATTAGCCAGTCCGTTGGTAGCTGCTGCTGCTGCTGTAACAGGTGTTGTTACTGATCCACGTACGCTGCTGTAAGCTATAAGCAGTACGCAGTAAGCAATAAACTGGAGTTGTTTTTGCCTATAGCATAGAGCCTATGGCCTAAAGCATTAAAAAAATGAGAGATTTTAAAAAATATGAAGTTTGGCAAACTGGTCATCAGCTTTGTTTGGAAGTTTACTCAATAAGCAAATCATTTCCTAAAGAAGAATTGTATGGCTTAACATCACAATTAAGAAGGGCTGCATTATCAATACCTACCAATATTAGCGAAGGTTGTGGAAGAACAAGCGAAAAAGAATTTGCTCATTTTTTAAATATATCATTAGGCTCTGCTCATGAAATAGAAAATCTTTTTATCATAGCAAAAGATTTAACATATTTAAACGAAGACGACTACAAAAAATTAAACGAAAAAATAAATTTAATTAAAAAGAAAATTTATCATTTACATAAAACACTTATTAATAAAACTTAGTAGCTTAAAGCATACAGCCTAAAGCCTACTACAAAACTAAAATTATGAGCTACGATAAATTTACCATACTAAAAAGTTCTGCAGTTCCTTTACCAATTGAGAATGTAGATACAGATCAAATTATCCCTGCACGTTTTTTAAAAGCAACAAAACGTGAGGGCTTTGGCGATAATCTTTTTAGAGACTGGCGTTATAATAACGATGAAACGCCAAAAAAAGATTTCGTTTTAAACAATCCAATTTACGGCGGAAAAATTTTAGTGGGCGGAAAGAATTTCGGTAGCGGAAGTTCCCGAGAACATGCTGCCTGGGCCATTTACGATTATGGTTTCCGTGCAGTGGTATCAAGCTTTTTCGCTGATATTTTTAAGGGAAATGCATTAAACATTGGTATTTTACCTGTTACTGTTTCACCTGAATTTTTAGATAAGATTTTTAAAGCAATTGAAGCAAATCCAAAAGCAGAATTGGAAATCAATCTGCCTGAGCAAACAATCAGTATTGTTGCAACAGGCGAAAAAGAATCATTTGCAATTAACGGTTATAAAAAATATAATATGATTAATGGGTTTGATGATATTGATTATTTGCAGGCAATGAAAGAAGAAATAAAAACATTTGCCGGAAATAGTGCATATTAGTTTTCACGCAAAGAAACAAAAGTTACAAAACCCACAACGTTCCTTTGTCGCTTCGCTTTCTTTGTGTGAAATAAAATTTTTGCAGAATTAATAACCGAACGTACAAGTACCTTTAATTTGAAACACGAAGACACAGAGCAAAACAATAATGCCGATATGAATACTCCGTGACTCTGTGGTTCAAAAAAAGTTGAGTTAAATGCAAGGTGTACAAGAGTGCGACGCAACAAAAGCATTTGTTTTGTACTAAAGTTTGAAACAAAAAAATAACATGAGCCAATTGCAACGTCATATTGAAATAATGGATACCACACTGCGTGATGGCGAACAAACGAGTGGCGTATCTTTTTCTGCATCGGAAAAATTAACCATTGCACAATTATTGCTAACCGAAGTAAAAGTTGACAGGATTGAAATTGCATCGGCACGGGTTTCGGAAGGTGAATTTCAGGCGGTAAAGAAAATTACGGAATGGGCTACAGCCAACAAGCTCATTGATAAAATAGAAGTGTTGACTTTTGTAGACGGGAGCACTTCTGTCGATTGGATGTTACATGCAGGTGCTAAAGTGATGAATCTTTTAACCAAAGGTTCAATGAATCATTTAACGCATCAGTTAAAAAAAACACCCGAACAACATTTTAAAGAAGTTGGCGATGTAATGGCATTGGCACAAAAAAATAATATTGATTGCAATGTATATCTGGAAGATTGGAGCAATGGTATGCGTAATTCTCCCGAATATGTTTTTCAATATTTAGATTTCTTGGCAACACAACCTGTTAAAAGAATTTTGTTGCCTGATACATTGGGCATTTTGGTTCCATCAGAAACAGGAAAATATATTTCATCTATTGTAAAACGTTATCCCAATATTCATTTCGATTTTCATGCACACAACGATTACGATTTAAGCATTGCCAATGTAATTGAGGCAGTGAACGCCGGAGCAAAAGGTTTGCACGTTACTATTAACGGTATGGGCGAACGTGCCGGAAACGCACCGCTGGCAAGCACTATAGCTGTTTTGAATGATTATATAAAAGATGCAAAAACATCGGTTGATGAAAAATCTTTGTATCAGGTAAGTAAATTAGTTGAAACTTTTTCAGGTTTTAGAATCCCGGTGAACAAACCGGTTGTTGGTGAAAATGTTTTTACCCAAACAGCAGGTATTCATGCCGATGGCGACAAGAAAAATAATTTATACTTCAACGATTTAATGCCCGAACGTTTTGGCCGTGAACGCAAATATGCATTAGGAAAAATGAGCGGCAAAGCTAATATTGAGAATAACTTACTGGCATTGGGTATTCAGTTATCCGATACTGATTTAAAAAAAGTAACACAAAGAATTATTGAACTGGGCGATAGAAAAGAAGTGGTTACACAATCGGATTTGCCTTATATCATTTCGGATATTTTAGACAGTAATACCATTGAAGAAAAGGTTCAGGTATTAAATTATGTATTGACACATTCAAAAGATTTAAGGCCATCCGTTACTTTAAGAATTGATATTAATGGTGAAGTATTTGAAGAGCATTCGCAAGGCGACGGGCAATACGATGCTTTTATGAATGCATTAAAATCAATTTACAAAAAGAAACATTTGTTATTACCTGTGTTAACGGATTATGCAGTTCGTATTCCGCCGGGTGGTAAATCAGATGCATTATGCGAAACCATTATTACCTGGGATTTTAACGGAAGAGAATTTAAAACACGTGGATTGGATAGCGATCAAACGGTTTCTGCAATAAAGGCAACGCAGAAGATGTTGAATTTGATTTAACGAAAGGCACAAAGGAGCAAAGGCACAGAGGCACAAAGTAAGAAGCTATATTTATGCATACAATCAAAACATATAGAGACTTAATAGTTTGGCAAAAATCAATGAGTTTGGTTACGGAAATTTATTTGCACACAAAAACATTTCCTTCAACAGAAACTTATGGATTAACAAGCCAAATAAGAAGAAGTGCCATATCAATCCCCAGTAACATCGCAGAAGGCTATGGAAGAAAATCAACAGGAGACTATAAAAGATTTCTACAAATAGCAGTTGGCTCATTGTTTGAATTACAAACTCAAATAGAAATTACTTTCAATCTTTCTTACATAGAAAAAGAATTATTTGAAAATATAATTGAAAAAACAAACGAGTTGGATAGAATGTTATCCGCATTAATTACTAAAATAAATTAAGCAATCACTTTGTGCCTTTGTGCCTCAGTGCCTTTGCCACTAAACATTATGGCTACAAAAAACATTTTAATTGTTCCCGGTGACGGAATCGGACAAGAAGTTACCGCTGTTGGTAAAAAAGTATTAGACAAAATCGCTGCAAAGTTTGGTCATGAATTTATGTATGACGAAGCATTGATTGGCCACGTTGCCATTGAAGTAACCGGAAATCCTTTGCCGGATGAGTCTTTGGAGAAAATGAAAAGATCCGATGCTGTTTTATTCGGTGCAGTGGGCCATCCTAAATATGATAATGACCCTTCAGCAAAAGTTCGCCCCGAACAAGGTTTGTTGAAGATGCGTAAAGAATTAGGATTGTATGCTAATCTTCGCCCCATCAAATTATTCGACGAATTATTAAGTGCGTCCAGCATTAAACCCGAAATTTTAAAAGGTGCAGATATTTTATTCTTCCGTGAATTAACAGGTGATATTTATTTTGGTGAAAAAGGAAGAAAAAATAATGGTGATACCGCTTACGATGTAGCCGAGTATAGCCGTTACGAAGTAGAGCGTATTGCACGCAAAGCATTTGATGCTGCAAGAACAAGAAGAAAAAAATTATGCTCTGTTGATAAAGCCAATGTTATTGAAACATCCAGGTTATGGAGAGAAGTAATTCAAAAAACTGCATTGGAATATCCTGATGTAGAAGTTGAGCACCAGTTTGTAGATGCAACGGCCATGCTATTAATTAAAGACCCGCGTAGCTTTGATGTAGTTGTTACAGCAAATTTATTCGGCGATATTTTAACCGACGAAGCTTCTCAAATTGCAGGTTCTATGGGTATGCTGGCATCTGCTTCTATCGGAGACGGAACAGGTGTTTACGAACCCATTCATGGTTCTGCTCATGATATTACCGGAAAAGGTGTTGCCAATCCTTTGGCATCTATTTTATCTGCTGCATTGTTGTTAGATATTTCATTTGGTTTGAAAGCAGAATCAGAAGCGGTAATTGCTGCTGTGGATGCTGTTTTAAAAGCCGGGTTCAGAACAAGAGATATTGCAGACGCAACAACACCTGCACATCAAATATTAGGCACCAGTGCTATGGGCGAAGAAGTATTGAATCGCTTATAAATACAGGTTCATTCTGTCAGAAAAAAGTCGGGCATATTAAACATGTCCGACTTTTTTTATTTTATACCAATTAAACATTTATGATATATCAGGCTGTACTGCTACTATCATCGTTCCTTGCGTCGCACACTTGTACGGCAACAAACATTTCCGCAAAATAGAACAAGCTCCATTTCTTTAGTCTATTTAAAATATTTAACGGATATTACTGTTTTAGTAAAATCCTTTGTGGTTACGGTTTTTAATAATTGTTCATTTTTAATTACTAATTGGCATTAAACATGTTCAACATCATTTTTCTTTTTTAGAATTTCCTCTTTTTTTGCGCCTGAAAATTTTAATAGGGTTACACCATCCTGATTCTTATCCTCAAAAATCACCGCATTATGAACTGCAGGCTTATAATTGTTTTATTACAGGTATTTTTATTTTCGGCTGTTATTGCACAAGAAGCCAATAAAAAAGAAGAAGATACAAAAGGTTCTCATCAATTTAGTTTAATGCTCAGCCATTCGCATACCCAAGATGGATTTGTTGATGGCGGCAACCAGTGGATTTCGTCTCCTTCTTACGGGTTTGATTATAATTATTGGATCAGTAACCATTGGGCTATCGGTTTACATACCGATTTTATTACCGAAACCATTAAAATACAAGATGCCGGAGGCGAAGTATTAGAACGTACCAATCCTTTTGCTGCGGTTCCTGCAGTTGTTTTTAAACCCAAAGAACATAGCAGTTTTATTATCGGTATGGGCGGCGAATTTGCCAAAGAAGAACATTTTGCTTTAACAAGATTAGGTTATGAATACGGATGGAACTTCCAAAACATTTTGAATTAAGTGCCGGTTTAACTTATGATATTAAATGGAACGCGTACGACACCTGGACCTTTGGTGTGATTATTTCTAAGTTCTTAAAATAAGTAATCTTCAAATGTTTTATAAAAGCCACAATATAATGTGGCTTTTTTGTTTCATAAACGATAAAACAAATTCACTTCCCTCATATCATTTGTTATCATATCTAAAAAAAATATTTTCCTGAATTATTTTTCAGAATAATATTTTATATTCATATCAGCATCATACACATCCTCACAAGTAACAAAAATTATATGTTCACAAATTTTCACAAGCCCCTCATAAAGATGAGTTGGCTTTTTTTATTTGCAGTAATTGCCATTACCTCTGCATGTAAACACAAACGAAAATTAATATTGGTTGATCCGGAGTTCGGTAAATATATTGATGCATATACTTCGGGGGTGGTATCTAAAAAAAATACCATTCGCATACAATTGGCTTCCGATGCCACTACAGCACATAGTGTAAATGAAACCATTAAAGATGAATTGTTTAGTTTTTCACCTTCGGTGGAAGGAAAAGCGTATTGGGTAGATGCAAGAACCATAGAATTTAAGCCTGATAAGGATTTAAAAGCCGACGAATTATACGAAGTTGCTTTTAATCTGAATAAGGTTACCGATGTTCCGTCAAAATTTAAAATTTTCAAGTTCAATATTCAAACAACTAAGCCTTCTATTCAGGTAGATGAAAATGGATTAAGAAGCACAGGCAAAGAAACCATGTCGTTAAACGGGCAAATCAGTACTGCTGACGTTGAAGATTCTAAACAAATAGAAAAAATATTAACCGCTACATTAAACGGTAGTAAACTTCCTATCAAATGGCTACATAATGAAATCAATAAAATACATGTGTTTGTTATTGATGGAATTAAAAGGGAAAATATCGCAGGCACTTTAAATTTAGAATGGGATGCAACACCTATCAATATTGGAAATAAAGACAAAATAGAAATTGCCGTACCTGCTATTGGTGATTTTAAGGTATTGAATGTACGTGCAGTTCAGGAACCGGAACAATATGTATTGGTACAATTCAGCGATCCATTAACCAACAGCCAACAATTGAATGGCCTGATTGCAATAAGCAATCAGGAAGATATGAGTTTCTCTGTTTCGGGCAGCGAAGTAAAAGTGTATTGCACCAATAAATTAGACGGAAGCTATACCGTTAACGTAAACGAAGGCATAGAAAATCAATATGGTGAAAAAATAAAAAAATTATTTACCGCTAATTTGTTTTTTGAAAACACAATGCCTATTGTAAAAATTCATGGCAAAGGTGTGATATTACCCAGCAGTGGCGGTAAAATTGTTTTGCCTTTTGAATCCATTAATTTAAAAGCGGTGGATGTTGCCATTATTAAAGTGTACGAAAATAATATGCCGCAATTTCTTCAATACAATAATCTGGATGGAAGTGAAGAATTGCGGAGAGTAGCTAAACCATTGGTTCAGGCAACTGTAAAATTAGATGATGATAAAAGTTTAAATCTGCATAAGAAAAACAGGTTTGCTCTTGACCTCGATAAATATATTAAAACAGAACCGGGTGCCATTTATCGGGTAAGTATTGGCTTCAGGCCCGAATATTCTTTGTATACCTGCACCAACGGCATCGGTTCAAAAAAATCATCTGACGATGATAATGAAGAAGATTATTATTACGATCGTAGTGATAATAATATTGATGATGATGACGATTTCTGGAGACGTTACAACAGTTATTATCCTTATGGTTATAACTGGGAGCAAAGAAATAACCCATGCTCCAAATCTTATTATAACCGTGAAAAATTTGCGTTCAGAAATATCCTCGCAAGCAATATCGGTTTAACAGCAAAACGAGGTAACGATAATAAATTATTGGTAATCGTAAACAATCTGATTAATACAGATCCTTTAGGTGATGTTGAATTACAAGTGCTCGATTATCAACAACAAATTATCGGCAAAGGTAAAAGCAGTAACGATGGTATTGCTGTAATAGACATCAAACGCAAACCTTATTTACTAATTGCCAAAAAAGGAAACGAAAAAAGTTATTTAAGATTGGATGATGGCAATTCACTTCCACTTTCCCGTTTTGAAGTAAATGGTGTTGAGGTAAAAAATGGTATCAAAGGATTTATTTTCGGGGAACGTGGTGTATGGCGGCCCGGTGATAGCTTATTTCTCGGTTGCATCATTGAAGACATAGACAAAAAATTACCTGCAGAGCATCCGGTAGAAATGGAATTGATTTCCCCAAAAGGTCAATTATACAAACGATTGGTTACAAAAAACAGCGCAGATGGTTTTAATGTTTTTAGAACAGCAACAGATGCTGCCGCACCAACAGGTAATTGGCTATGCCGTATAAAGCTTGGCGGTGCCGTGTTTGAGAAAACATTGAAAATTGAAACCGTAATGCCTAACCGTTTAAAAATTGATTTGAGTTTTGGCGGATTAACTGCATTGGGCAAAAACGCCAACGCCACCGGAACACTTTCTGCTAAATGGCTATTTGGTGCAACGGCACAAAACTTAAAAGCGAGGGTAGATGTACAGTTGTATAAAAAAGCAACCACATTCACAAGTTTTAAAGAGTATACATTTGATAATCCTGCTGCAAACTTTACACCGCTTTCCAAAACTATTTTCGACGGTTCTTTAAATGCCGACGGAATAGCCTATGTCAACCCAACTTTTGATGCAGGCGGAGATGCACCGGGAATGTTACTTGCCAACATGACCACAAAAGTGTTTGAGCCAGGCGGGAATTTCAGTATCGATAATACTTCAATGCCTTATCATCCTTATACATCGTATGCCGGCATTAAAGTTCCTGAAGGCGATAAACAATGGGGCTTTATTTTAAGTGGGAAAAATCAATCATTTAATATCGTAGATGTAAGCACCAATGGAGAATTAACCAATGGCACCACAGAAACAGAAATTGAATTATATAAAATTCAATGGCGTTGGTGGTGGGATAACAGTGGCGATAATATCAGCAACTTTACCGAAAACGAATACAATAAACTTATCAAAAAAGAAAATATCAAACTTAATAATGGTAAAGGTGTTTTTAATTATAAGTTCAAAGAAGAGGATTATGGCCGTTATCTAATTCTTGTAAAAGATGCAAGAAGTGGACATAAAACAGGAAAAGTATTTTTTGTGGATGATGATAGCTG
>Ga0182038_10000148_pt1 | contig 35940 bp, 34 predicted proteins | sample sta12Can44000108_FD_125976 | JGI IMG/M metagenome (GOLD analysis project Ga0182038, IMG submission 125976) | Lab enrichment of tropical soil microbial communities from Luquillo Experimental Forest, Puerto Rico - statanox.12C.anox.44.000.108 | ecosystem: Environmental > Terrestrial > Soil >...
CTTTCGTCACGAATTTGCAAAGAAATCAAGCGACTGAACGGGAATAATGTGACTTCCGTCAAGCTACTCCACTCAAGCCCTGGGGGCAACCTGCGTTGCGGGCAGGGCTGGGTTTACGGAGGGAGTTGTGTGGATGGCGGTGTGGTGCTGGGCTGGCGATAAGACGTGGGCGCTGCCCACACCTGCCAAGGCCTGGGGCCTTGGAACCCAGGAGATATTTACTCTCACAATAGATGTGTGAGGATAATTACTTAATTTATTAGATTTATTATAATTATTCCGGGTTTTTTTGCTGTATTATATTGTTGTTGTCATTTTATATTTTTATCCCATTTCTAGCCGCGTGAAGGGCGTGAATGATAGGATTTTCAGGCGGTTCTGGTGGTAATCTTGCTTCAAAATCGTGAATGTCACCAAAAATATCTTGTGAAATTTTGGTTATTTTGAATAATGATTTTTCGTATTTGTCAATTATAAGTGCATTAGTTACAGCATTGATATGAATATAGCCAAGATGAATTGCCTCAACACCTGGAATAAAAGTCATTTTTAAATTTTCTTTCCAACGATTTCGCGCGTTTTCAGCGTTGAGTACCTTTGCTGTTGTAGCCTCCCTATCAATCTTTAGCCATACTGGCACGCGGCATTGTTGTTCATATCCAAACCATCCGCACCAATTTTTGAATTGATCCCATTCATCGCGTGAGGAAGGGCCGAAATCAAAAAGGCTTACAGCCTTGTGCTTTTTAGCGAATGAACTGTCGTAGCGACCTGGGATAACTTGAATTTCCCCAGATGATAGCCCTCTTGGGCTTGTTGCATGCCAAAGCCCTCCATTCAAAATATCCCATAATTCCGCGGGTAGGCCAGGATTGTCCATTTTTCTATATAGCCCATTATTTTGTTACAGCATTAACAATGCGTCGTTGAAGATGTAGCTTTACAATATATTATAATTGATCATGATATTTATCTGTTTCTGCGAAAAATGGTTCGGTGATCGATGTTGCGTGTATGTATCGAGGACTTGAGTCATTCTGAAGGTCTAGGCGAATTCAGCACGTTTCAGGATGCAGTCCTTGAATTGGAGCGTCTTGCGTCAATTCCCTGGGATCAGGCTCCTAATCGAGCGCCTTGCACGTCATGGCGCAGTTGTGGTCGCAGATATGAGGTCATTATTTATGACGATGCTACGGAACCTTGGAGCTTAATTGAGCAGGTGCCGATGCTGGAAATTTCCGCATCAGCTGTGAACTGGCTGCGTCGGAGCTGAATATAAACTAACGCAGTCCAGGGCCGCTGGCCCTGGCGGGTTTGGGCAGCGCCCAATAACGATACCCCCAGCCAAGCCCCCCTCTTAAATCACCAAATCCCAATAAGGCCTTGGCCCGAAATGCTCGGCCAGGAAGTCGACGAAGGCGCGGACCTTGGGCGACAGATGGCGGGCATGGGGATAGACGGCATATATGCCGACCTGTTGCGGCACATAGTCTTCCAGCACCTTGACCAAGGTTCCGGCCTGCAGGTCGGCGCCGACGATGAAGGTGGGCAGCATCACCAAGCCCAGGCCGCCCAGGGCGGCTTGGCGCAGCACGTCGCCGTTGTTGGCGCGCAGGCGGCCTTTGACCTCGATGGTGATTTTCTTGCCGTCGGGGCCGGAGAAGCTCCATTCCTCGGCGCTGACCAGATTGGAATAGAGCATACAGCAATGGCCGGACAGGTCTTCGGGGGTTTGCGGGGTGCCGCGCTCGGCCAGATAGGCGGCGCTGGCGACCACGGCGATGCGGGCGGGGGCCAGATGTTTGGCGATCAGGCTGGAATCGTTCAGCTTGCCGATTCGGATGGCAAGGTCGAAGCCTTCTTCCACCAGATTGACGAAGCGGTCGTTCAGGGTCAGGTCGATCTCGATTTCGGGGTATCGGGCCATGAAATCGGACAGGATGGGGGCCAGATGCTGGATGGTAAAGGGCACCGGGGCGCTGACTTTCAGCTTGCCGCGCGGGGCGGCTTGCAGATTGCTGACCGACAGATTGGCCTCCTCGATATCGGCCAGAATGCGCTGACAGCGTTCAAGGTAAGCCGCGCCCACTTCGGTCAGAGTCAGGCTGCGGGTGGTGCGGTGGAACAGCCGCGCCCCCAGGTCGGCCTCCAGGCCTGAGACCTGCCGGCTGACCACCGACTTCGAGAGATTCAGGCGTCGCGCCGCTTCCGAAAAGCTTTTGCTTTCGGCGACGCGGACGAAGGCTTCCATGCTGTCCAGGCGATCCATTTTATTGCCTTATCTGCAACAGTGTTGTGTTGTGATGCTGGATTGTTTCTTTCCTCGTCGCAAGCCATTTTCCATGCAACGACGTTTCATCCGTTCAGACGAGGCCCATCATGCCGCTCTATCTCCGCCCTGCCGCCGCCCGAGGTCATGCCAATCATGGCTGGCTGGATACCTGGCATAGTTTTTCCTTCGCCAATTATTACGACCCGCGCTTCATGGGCTATCGCTCCTTGCGGGTGATCAACGAGGACATCGTCAAGCCGCATACCGGCTTTCCCACCCATGGCCATCAGGATATGGAGATCATCACCTATATCATCGAGGGCGAGTTGGAGCATAAGGACAGCACCGGCGGCCATTCGATCATCCGCCGCGGCGAGGTTCAGCGCATGAGCGCCGGCACCGGCATCCGCCATTCCGAGATGAACCCCTCGTTCAAGGAGCAGGTGAAGCTGCTGCAAATCTGGCTGCTGCCGGAGGAAGAGGGGATCACGCCCGGCTATGAGCAGACCGAATTCGGCGATGATGTGAAGCTGAACCGCCTCTGCCCGATCGCCACGCCGACGGGGGCCGATGGATCGATGACCATCCGTCAGGACGTCACCGTCTATGCCTCGATCCTGGAGAAGGGCGGCAGCCTGACCCATCCGCTGGCCAAGGGCCGGGGCGTGTGGATTCAGATGGTCGAGGGCGAGATGGTGGTGAACGGCCAGACCATCCAGACCGGCGACGGGCTGGTGGTGGACGGCGAAGAGGCGGTAGAGATCGCCGCCAGCTCGAAGAGCGAGTTCCTGCTGTTCGATATGGCGTGATCTCTGTTCAGGTGTATTTTCCGCGTCATGCCCGTGCTTGCAATGTCCCGATACCTGGACCCCCGGATCAAGTCCGGGGGTGACGGTTTGGGGGAGGGGCAAGCAAAGCGATATGGCGTGACCTCCAGGCCTGACTATCGGCAGGGGTGACGCGCGCTTGTTCCGGTCATAAACTGCTCGCCCGGCGGGTTCCGCTTGATCCATCCTTGAAAGCAGGAGTGGGACATGAGCAACGAGGTAAGGCTGTTCCAGCCTTTGACCATCCGGGATTTGACCTTTACCAATCGCGTCGCCGTCGCCCCCATGTGCCAATATTCGGCCAAGGATGGCGTGGCGCAGGACTGGCATCTGCAGCATTACGGCGCCATGGCGGCGTCGGGGCCTGGGCTGATCGTCATCGAGGCCACCGGCGTTTCCCCCGATGGCCGGATTTCGCCCGGCTGCCTGGGGCTTTACAGCGATGTCACCGAGGCGGCCTTGGCCCGGCTGGTGGCGTCGATCAAAAGCTTCGGCAGTTCGAAGGTCGGTATTCAACTGGGGCATGCGGGCCGCAAGGCCTCGTCAAGGCTGCCCTGGAACGGCAATGGCTGGGCGCCGGTGGAAGAGGGCGGCTGGCCGTTGATCGCGCCCTCGGCCATCGCCTTCGACGATAATTTCCCGGTACCGACCGAGATCGGTCCTTACGATCTGGACCGGCTGCGTCTGTCCTTCGCCGATGCTGCCGCCCGCGCCGACCGGGCCGGGCTGGATGTGGTGGAAATCCATTCGGCGCACGGTTATCTGCTGCATCAGTTCCTGTCGCCGCTGTCGAATCAGCGCAAAGACGCCTATGGCGGCAAGCTGGATCTGCGCATGCGCTTCCCGCTGGAGATCGTGCGGGCGGTGCGCCGCGCCTGGCCGGCGAACAAGCCGCTGGGCATCCGCGTCTCGGCCACCGATTGGACCGAGGGCGGGCTGACGCCTGACGAGGTGGTGACCTATCTGCAGGCCTGCCGGGCCGAGGGCGTGGATTATGTCTGCGTGTCTTCGGGCGGGTTGTTGCCCAAGGCGACCATTCCGGTCGGTCCCGGCTATCAGGTGGAGCTGGCGGCCAAGATCAAGGCCGAGACCGGGCTGATCACCCGCGCTGTCGGCATGATCGCCGAGCCGCATCAGGCCGAAGGGATTCTGGAAGCCGGAAAGGCCGATGTGATCGCCCTGGGCCGCGCCTTCCTTGACGATCCCGCTGGTGCTGGCGAGCCGCCGAGGCTTTGGGGGCGGATGTGCCGATCCCGCCGCAATATCTGCGCGCCGGACCGAAACTGTGGCCCGGATCGGTGCTGAAGAAACCGGCGCTGGTCTAAACCCCAAAACCAAACGGCGGCCTGATCAGCCGCCGTTTTTTTATCTTAAGTTCAGCCGACAAAGGGCTGAAGATCATCAATAATTCCGCAGCAAGCCGACCAGCCGGCCCTGCACCTTGACGCGGTCAGGGCCGAAGATGCGGGTTTCGTATTTCTGGTTGGCGGGCTCCAGCGCGATCGAAGCGCCTTTGCGGCGGATGCGCTTCAGGGTCGCCTCGTTATCATCCACCAGGGCGACGACGATGGAGCCGTTTTCGGCGGTATCACAGCGCTTCAGGATCACCGTGTCGCCATCCAGAATACCGGCCTCGATCATCGAATCGCCTTCGACCATCAGGGCGTAATGTTCGCCCCGACCGATCATCGAGGCGGGAACCGATACGGTTTCAGGGCCGCGCAGGGCTTCGATGGGCGTGCCGGCGGCGATCTTGCCCCACAACGGCAGATCATGGGCATCGGCCGGAGTGGCGACGGGCGCGCCGGCCAGAGCGTTCTTGAAGTCACCCTTGATGACATTGGGGGCGAAGCCGGCGCTGTCTTCCGGTTCGGCGATCAAGCTGTCGAGCGACAGGTTTTCCGGCAGCTTCAGCACTTCCAAGGCGCGGGCGCGATGGGGCAGGCGACGGATGAAACCGCGTTCTTCCAAGCCGGTGATCAGACGATGGATGCCCGACTTGGACTTCAGATCCAGGGCTTCCTTCATCTCGTCAAAAGACGGGGACACGCCAGAGGCTTTCAGACGCTGATCGATGAAAATCAACAGCTCATACTGCTTGCGTGTCAGCATATCGCCCTCCGCCGGCGCTCGGCCACAAAATCTAGAACAAACCCGCAACAACACCACTTGTTCTAGTTTAGTTCCGAATGCGCGTCAAGGGGCGAATGCGCCTTCCGGTATTCATGCCGGCGGCAGGTCCTTGATGCGGTCCCGCTCGAAGGGCCAGAGGATGCCGCGCTTGGCGAATTCATCGCGATGATGGGGGGCGTTCTGGGCTTCTACCGACAGTTCATAAAAGCAGCTATAGAGGCCTGAGCTGGCCCAACCGGCTTCCTTCAAGTCTTCGAACATCAGCCTGTCTTCGCCGCCACCGTCGGCGAATGCCGCCAGCGACCATTTCGGTAGCAGGAAATGGCAGCATTGCTTGTTCAGCATCAGGGTGCTGGGGCAGCAGAAGCCGCCGTAATAGTCGTTATTGATGCCCTTGCCGGGGCCGACGGAATCCCATTCGTCGCGGCAGATCACGCGTCCGGTCTCGCGGTCAGTCAGTATGCGCAGCGAAAAGGCCCAGTCTTTATCGCTGATAACGGTCAGCAGGCCCGACAGATGGTTGGGAGCCCACCAGTCATCGTCGTCCAGATAGGCGAGGAACGGCGCATCCGCCGCATAGGACAGAATGGTGCGCAGACTGCCGCCATAAGAATTGGGATAGAAACCGCCATGCCGGGCCGAGGTGGAATAGCCCAAATTCAGCACCGTCAGGGTGATATGCGACGGGCATTCGGCTTGGATTGTGGCGAACATGCCAATATCGCCATCGGGTACATCGACGCCGATCATCAGATGGATCGGCTCTTTCAGGTCTTGGGCGAAGACGGATCGCACGGCGCGCAGCAGGCTGGGCCGCAGGGTGGTGACAATCAGCGCGGCAACCTTATGCATCAAGGAACCTCAGTCGGCGGTGTAAAGCCCTGACTTGCCACCGTCCTTGTGGGTCAGGCGGATGTCGGTGATCTGCATGCCCTTATCGACGGCCTTGCACATGTCATAGACGGTCAGGGCAGCGACCGAGACGGCGGTCAGGGCCTCCATCTCGACCCCGGTCTTGCCGGACAGCTTGCAGGTGGCCTCGATCTCGACGGCGTTGCGCTCGGGGGCGAGGGACAGTGTCACCTTCACCGAGGTCAAGGTCAAAGGATGGCAAAGCGGGATCAGATCCGGCGTGCGCTTGGCGCCCATGATGCCGGCCAGCTGCGCCACCGCCAGCACATCGCCCTTCTTCATGCCGCCAGCCTGGATCAGCGCCATGGTGGCGGGCGAAACCAGCACGCGGCCCTTGGCGGTGGCGGAACGCTCGGTGACATCCTTGCCGCCGACATCGACCATATGGGCGTTGCCCTGGTCGTCGAAATGGGTCAGGCCGTCCTTGCTCATGGGATCGCTCAGACCGGATTGGCGAGAAGGGCGCGGGTGGCCGCCACCAGATCATCCTGGCGCATCAGCGATTCGCCGATCAGGAAACGCCTGGCGCCACAGCCGGCCATGCGGGCCAGATCGCCAGGGCTGCGCAAACCGCTTTCGGCCACCAGAACCCGCCCAGCCGGCAGCTTGGCCGCCAGCCGCTCGGTGGTGGCGATGTCGGTGGTCATGGTCTTGAGATTGCGGTTGTTCACGCCGATCAGGCTCGACTTCAGCGCCAGGGCGCGGTCGAACTCTTCCTCGTCATGAACCTCGATCAGCACATCCATGCCCAGACCGATGGCGGCATCCTCGATCTCGGCGGCCTGGGTATCGGACAGGGCCGCCATGATGATCAGGATGCAGTCGGCCCCAAGGCTGCGGCTTTCCAGAATCTGCCAGGGATCGACGATGAAATCCTTGCGCAGCACCGGCAGCGGCACGGCGGCGCGGGCCTGGGCCACGAAGGCGTCATCGCCCTGGAAATAAGGAACGTCGGTCAGCACCGACAGACAGGCGGCCCCAGCCTCGTGATAGGCCTTGGCCAGCATTGGCGGATCGAAGTCTGGACGGATCAGCCCAGCCGAGGGCGAGGCCTTCTTGATCTCGGCGATCAGGGCATATTGCCCGGCGGCGACCTTGGCGGTCAGAGCCTTGGCGAAGCCGCGCGGAGCTTCCTGCGCCTTAGCGGCGGCATCAAGGAAATCCAGGCTCTTGGCCTGCTTGGCGGCGGCGACATGGCGGCGCTTGTCGTCGCAAATTTTGGCGAGGATATCGCTCATGCGGGCATATTTTCCTGATTGGTGACATGCACCAGTTTTTCCAGCAGCTCCTGCGCCCGGCCGTCATCGATGGCGGCGGCGGCCAGGGCCACGCCCTGCTTCAGGTCGGCGGCTTTGTCGGCCACCACCAGAGCGGCGGCGGCGTTCAACAGAACGATATCGCGGTAAGCGCCCTTTTCCCCCGACAGCAGCCGCAGCATGGCGGCGGCGTTGGCTTCGGCGTCGCCACCCTTCAGCGCGGCGGCATCGGCGCGGGGCAGGCCGACTTCTTCCGGCGTGACCTGGAACAGGCGGACCTTGCCGTCCTTCCATTCCGCCACCTGACTGGGGCCGGTGGTGGTCAGCTCGTCCAGCCCGTCCGAGCCATGCACGACCCAGGCATGCTCGGCCCCCAGACGGCCCAGCACCTCGGCCAGCGGCGCCAGCCATTGGGCCGAGAACACGCCCATCACCTGACGCTTGGTGCCGGCGGGATTGGCCAGCGGGCCTAGCAGATTGAAAATGGTGCGGGTGCCCAATTCGACGCGCGGGCCAGCCACATGGCGCATGGCGGCATGATGGCGCGGGGCCATCAGGAAGCCGATGCCGATTTCCCACAACGCCTTTTTCACCAGGGCCGAGTCGGCGTCGATCTTGACGCCCAGCGCGGCCAGCACATCGGCTGAACCGGATTTCGACGACAAGGCGCGGTTGCCATGCTTGGCCACCGGCACGCCGCAGGCAGCCGCCACAAAGGCGGCGGCGGTCGAGATGTTATAAGTGCCGGAAGCATCGCCGCCGGTACCGCAAGTGTCGATAGCGCCGTCCGGAGCCTCGATCGAGGCGGCCTTGGCGCGCATGGTGCGGGCAGCGCCGGTGATTTCCTCGACCGTTTCGCCGCGCACGCGCAACGCCATGAGGAAGCCGCCGATCTGGGCGGGGGTGGCGTCGCCCGACATGATGACGTCGAAAGCCTTGCCGGCTTCGTCCTCGCTCAGGCGTTCGCCTGCGCCGACGCGGGCGATCAGGGACTTCATCTCGGTGGCGCTGCTCATCAGGCAGCGGTCCGGATCGAGCGGGCCAGAGCCAGGAAATTGCCCAGCATGGCGTGACCATGTTCGGACGCGATGCTTTCCGGATGGAACTGCACGCCCTGGATCGGCAGAGTTTTGTGCTGCAGGCCCATGATCAGCCCGTCTTCGGTCCAGGCGGTGGGCTCCAGGCAGTCGGGCAGGGTCTTGCGCTCGACCACCAGCGAATGATAGCGGGTCGCCAGGAACGGCGAGGGCAGGCCGGCGAACAGCCCCTTGCCCTCGTGATGCATGGCCCAGGTTTTGCCATGGATCGGGGTCGGGGCGCGCACGACGTCGCCGCCGAAGGCCTGACCGATGGCCTGATGGCCCAGGCAAACGCCCATCAGGGGAATGCCGGCCTCGGCGGCCTTATGGATCAGCGCCAGACAGATGCCGGCCTTGTCGGGATCGCAAGGCCCCGGCGAGATGACGATGCCCTCGGGCTTCATCGCCAGCGCCTGCTCGACGGAGAGGGCGTCGTTGCGGAACACCCGCATATCGGCCCCCAACTCGCCCAGATAATGAACGAGGTTGTAGGTAAAGCTGTCGTAATTGTCGATGAGCAGGAAAGCCATGATACCGAACCTAAAAATCCAAGCCGTTAGAATGCTATTCCAACGTCCTCGGGTCAATCTTTGAGGAAGTTTTTATGTCCCTCAATCGCCGGGCGGCGGCTTGCCGCCTCCCTTATTCCTCGGGTTCGCCGCGCTTGCTCCAGGCGGTGACCACCAGGGTTCCGGCCAACGCCGCCACGGTGACATAAAGCGGCGCCAGGAACGGGCTGATGCCCACCAACAGCGGGATCACGGTCGGGGTCAGGCCGCCGAAGATGGCGTAGGACAGGTTATAGCTCAGCGAAATGCCCGAGAACCGAACCGCCGCCGGGAAGGCGCGCACCATCACCACCGGAACCACCGAGATGCTTCCGACGAAAAAGCCGGTGACGGCATAGAGCGGGATCACCAGATCGGGGCTGCCGGGGGCGGCGGAGTAAAGCGCGAAGGACGAGGCGGCCAGTCCGACCGCGCCGATGATCGAGACGGGCGCCGGGCCCCAGCGGTCGCAGGCCATGCCCACCAGCACGCAAGAAATTGACAGCGCCAGAGTGGCGGCAGTGTTGCCTTGCAGCGCCAGGGCCTGGGGGATGGCGAACAGCTTGGGCAGCAGGGACGGCGTCATCAGTATCATCACCACGATGGCGGCGGTCAGCATCCAGGTAATGACGATGGAAATGACCACCGCGCCTTTATGTTCGCGCAGCACCTGGGCGGCGGGCAGTCCCTCGGACAGCTTCTTCAGCGCGGCGATTTCCTTGAAGACCGGAGTTTCTTCCAGATAGCTGCGCAGATAAACCGCCAGCAGCCCCAACAGACCGCCCAGCAGGAAGGGAATGCGCCAACCGAAGCTCAAGACTTCCTGCGGCGGCAGATTGACATTGACGGTAGTGGCGGCGATCGAGCCCAGCAGAATGCCCGAGGTCAGACCGCCGGTCAGCATGCCGCAGGCCAGCCCGACATGCTTGTTGGGGACATGCTCGGAGACGAACACCCAGGCGCCGGGAACCTCGCCGCCGATGGCGGCACCTTGCAGCACCCGCATCAGCAACAGCAGGACCGGCGCGCCATAGCCCAGCAGGGCATAGGTCGGCAGCAGACCGACCAGCATGGTCGGCACGGCCATCAGGAAGACGCTCAAGGTGAACATCCGCTTGCGCCCCAGCCGGTCGCCGAAATGCGCCATGACGATGCCGCCCAAAGGCCGCGCCAGATAGCCGGCGGCGAAAATACCATAGGTCTGCAGATCGGTCAGCCAGCCCGGCATATCGGCGGGAAAGAACAATTGGCCGATCGAGCGGGCGAAATAGACATAGATCACGAAGTCATAGAACTCCAGCGCTCCGCCCAGCGAGGCGAGCAGCAGGGTCTTCACATCCTGGCCGGACAGTGGGCGGGACGGCATGAAATCGGGATCGCGGGTGGTCATGGCGGGCCTTGAGGCTATTGGGCGGGCGGGAAAAGGCGGAAACTATGGGGCGAGAGGCGGGGAAGCGTCAAGGAGAAGGGATAGGGCGGGCTACCCAAGATGGTGATCGTCATAGACGAAGGTCGGGTACGAATGAGGTCGGAGCTATACTATTTATTTCTTCTTGGTGAGTATGACTAGCATAGATTGAAATCATGATCGTCATATCCATCTTTTAAATATCGATAAGAATTAAAAGTTGAAACGATGAAGTTTTTCCCTACTCTCATGTGACGGGGTGCTTCTATGGCTTATGTCGACGTGTCTCGGAAATCATCTGAAGAAAAGTTGACGCTTGCCTTCAGAAGTATCGACAAGGCGCTGAGAACAGTTCGTTCTCATCTTGGTATGGATGTCGCGTTCGTTTCGGAATTCATCGGCGATCATCGGGTTTTTCGCTATGTCGACTCTGACAATGACAGCGCTCCCATCAAGCCGGGCGATGTCATTCCCCTGTCTGTCGGTTATTGCTTGAAAGTCGTGACCGGGCAACTGCCGGAACTGATTCCCGACACCTCGGCTTTGCCAGAGGCGATGGCGATCCCGGCCACGCGGGAAATCCCCATAGGCGCTCATGTCAGCGTCGCGATGAAATTATCGGACGGCAGGATTTACGGCACCTTCTGCTGCTTCAGTCACAAGCCCAACCCCAGTTTGAACGAGCGCGATCTTGGCGTCGTCAGGGTTTTCGCCGAGTTGGTGACGCAGCAGATCGGTGCCGACATGGAATGCGCCTGGGCCCGCAAGGAAAAGATCGATCGTATCCTCAAGGTCTTGGAAGGGCTGGGGCCGTCGATCGTCTATCAGCCCAGTTTCAGCGTGTCCGGTCTGGCGATGCAAGGCTGCGAGGCTTTGTCGCGCTTTCACTGCGATCCGGTTCGTTCTCCCGACAAATGGTTCGCCGAATCCGGCGAGGTGGGGCTGCAGATCGAGCTGGAGCGGATGGCCATACAGAACGCCTTGTCGGGATATCGCTCCATCTGGTCGCAAGGAGATTGGTATCTCGGCCTCAACAGCTCCCCGCAAACCATCATCGCCGGAGGGTTGGACAGTGTTTTTGCCGGCTATCCTGCGGACCGGATCATGCTGGAAATCACCGAGCATGAGCATGTGGATGATTACGACGCCTTGGTGCGATCCTTAGGCGAGCTCCGCGCCAAGGGGATCAAGATCGCCATCGACGATGCCGGTTCGGGCTATGCCAGCATGCGCCATGTGCTCAGCCTTCAGCCCGATATCATCAAGCTGGATATCAGCCTGACCAGCGCCATCGATCATGATCCGATGAAACAGGCGCTGACCCATGCCTTGATCGAGTTTGGCCATCAGACAAACTGCAAGATCATTGCGGAAGGTGTCGAAACCGATAGCGAGATGGCGACTTTATGCGGTCTCGGCGTCTATGCCTTGCAGGGCTATCGCCTTTGCAGGCCCGTCCCGATGGGCGATCTGCTGCGGTTGTTGCCCTGACAGGGGGGGGAAACTTCTCTCTGTCTATCTGTTTTGGCGCATTGACCAATCCCGCCACCGCCCCACATCCTATGGGTCATGACACATCAAGCCCCCACCGATCCGTCTTCGCTGCGTCGGCTCAGCCTGCCTGTCGAAGGCATGACCTGCGCCGCCTGTTCCACCCGGTTGGAGAAGGTTCTCTCCAAGCAGCCGGGCGTGGTCGAGGCGTCGGTCAATCTGGCCACCGAATCTGCCGCCGTGGCTTTCGACCCCGGTCAATCTTCGGCGGAAAGTCTGGCGCAGGCCATTGCCGGGGCCGGGTTCAAGGTGCCGGAACAATCGTTCGATCTGGACATCACCGGCATGACCTGCGCCGCCTGTTCTACCAGGCTGGAAAAGGTGCTGGGCAAGCTGCCGGGCGTGGCGGCGGCCAGCGTCAATCTGGCGACCGAGCGGGCGCATGTCTCGGCTCTGGCCGGAGCTGTGACGTTGTCGGCGGTGGTGTCCGCCATCGAACGGGCCGGCTTCGGCGCCAGGCCGGTCGAGGCCGCCGCTTCCGAAGACGAAGACGCCAAGATCCATGCCGCCGCCCGGCGCAGTTTGGGGCTGGTGCTGCTGTCGGCTCTGCTGACCCTGCCGCTGGCCGGGCCGATGCTGCTGGATATCACCGGCCATCATTGGATGCTGCCGGGCTGGGTGCAGTTGCTGTTGGCGACGCCGGTGCAGTTCCTGATCGGCTGGCGCTTCTATGAAGGCGCTTATAAGAGCCTGCGCGGCGGGGCCGGGAATATGGATGTGCTGGTGGTGCTGGGCACTTCCGCCGCCTATGGCCTGTCGGCCTGGACGGTGCTGACCGGCTTAGGTCTGGAGCATGACCATCGCCCGCTCTATTTCGAGGCCTCGGCGGTGGTGATCACCCTGGTACTGCTGGGCAAATGGCTGGAGGCGCGGGCCAAGCGCGGCGCTGCTTCGGCCATTCGCGCCCTGATGCGGCTGCGGCCCGATACCGCTACCGTCGAGCGTGACGGGGCTTATGTGCAAATTCCCGCCGATGCGGTGGCGCTGGGCGAGTTGGTGATCATCCGCCCCGGCGAGCGGGCTCCGGTGGATGGGCAGGTGGTGGACGGTGTGTCCTCCATGGACGAAAGCCTGCTGACCGGCGAAAGCCTGCCGGTGGTCAAGCGCCCGGGCGATCCCGTCACCGCTGGCGCGGTCAATGCCGATGGATTGTTGAAGGTGCGGGCCGAGGCGGTGGGCGCAGGCTCGACCATCGCCCGCATCATCCGGCTGGTGGAAGGCGCTCAGGCCAGTAAGGCGCCGGTGCAAAGGCTGGTGGACAAGATTTCCGCCATCTTCGTGCCGGTGGTGGCCGGGTTGGCGGCGCTGACCTTCGCCGGCTGGCTGCTGGCCGGGCAGGGGATGGATGCCGCCTTCGCCGCCGCCGTGGCGGTGCTGGTGATCGCCTGCCCCTGCGCCTTGGGTCTTGCCACCCCCACCGCCATCATGGTCGGCACCGGCATGGCGGCCCGGCATGGCATCCTGATCAAGGATGCCGAGGCGCTGGAGATCGCCCATAAAGTCGACTGCGTGCTGTTTGACAAGACCGGCACCCTGACCGAGGGCAAACCGGCGGTGACCGAGATCATCGCCGCCGATGGCGACCAGTTCTCGCTGCTGCGCCTTGCCGCCGCCGCCCAGGCCGGGTCGGAACATCCGCTGGCCCGCGCCGTGCTGGCCGCCGCCAAGGCCGAAGGCTTCGAGCCGACGCCGCCCGACAGCTTCAAGGCGCTGCCGGGGCTGGGGCTGGAAGCGGTGGTCGAGGGCCGCCGCCTGCTGATCGGCAGCCGTCGTCTGCTGCGCGAACGCAGTATCGAGGTGCTGGCGCTGGAGGAACGCGCCGCCGATTACGAGGCCGAGGGGCAATCGGTGATCTGGATTGCCGAGGGTCAAAAAGCCATTGGCATCATGGCCTTGTCGGATTCCCTTAAAGAATCGGCGAAACATGCGGTGGCGCGGCTGAAGGCGTTGGGAGTCGAGGCGGTGATGCTGACCGGCGACAATCGCAAGGTTGCCGCCAAGGTGGCGCGGGAAGCCGGGCTGGCCGAGTTTGTCGCCGAAACCTTGCCCGCCGACAAGGCCGCCGAAGTGCAGCGCCGCCGGGCCGCCGGCAAAGTGGTGGCGATGGTGGGCGACGGGGTGAATGATGCTCCGGCCCTGGCGGCGGCGGATATCGGCATCGCCATGGGCACCGGCACCGATGTCGCCATGCATACCGCTGGCCTGACCCTGATGCGCGGCGATCCGGCCTTGCTGCCGGCAGCGCTTTCCATCTCGCGGGCTACCAGTCGGAAGATCCGCCAGAACCTGTTCTGGGCTTTCTTCTATAATGTGGTGATGATCCCGCTGGCGGCTTTCGGGGCCTTGAGCCCGGTGCTGGCTGGGGCGGCGATGGCCTTTTCCAGTGTGTCGGTGGTGTCCAACAGTCTGCTGTTGCGGCGCTGGAAGGCCTGATACAGTGCCCGCCGTTTGTCCATCCGACCAGGGAGACATAAGGTGAGGCGGCTGTTGCAGGGGGTTGGTCCCGGCGTTCGTGTTCTGCTGCTCTGCATTGGCGTGCTGGCCTTGGGCGTTCTGATCGGTCTGGCGGTCGGACCGCATCAGCGGGCAGTGGCGTCGCGGCAGGTGTCCGAGCCGGTGCCGACCGTGCAGCAGGTGATGGAAGCGCCGCATCCGTCGGTTCCCGCATCCGACGACGCTCCGGCCACCGAAACCAGCCATCAGACGGTGATCGAAGACGAGCCCGCCGGCCCGCCGATCCCGGAAAAGCCGCCGGAAATGGTCGAGCCAGCCAAGCCTGCTGTCGTGGAAACTCCTGCGGCTCCGCCGCCGCCGGCTGCCGTTGAAGAAGCCGGCGAGCCGGTGAAGGGCACGCCGCCTTGGAAGCGTTACGCTCTGCCGGCGCCGGAAACCAACGGCCGTCCGATGATCGCGGTGATCATCGACGATATGGGCGTGGACAGAAAGCGGTCCGAGAAAATCCTGCAATTGCCGGGGCCGCTGACCATTTCCCTGATGTCCTATGCCGAGGATTTGGACCGTCTGGCCAACGAGGCGCGGCATCAGGGCGACGAACTGATGATGCATCTGCCGATGGAGCCGGTGGCCGAGCATGTCGATCCAGGGCCGGGGGCGCTGCTGACCAGCCTGTCGGAAGACGAGATCAAGCGGCGTTTCTCGGCCGATTTGGATCGCTTTAACGGCTATGTCGGCATCAACAATCATATGGGCAGCAAGTTCACTGCTTATGCCCCTGGCATGACGCTGGTCATGCAGGAACTGCGTCGGCGCGGGCTGCTGTTCATCGACAGCCTGACCACCGAACACAGCGTTGGTCTGGAACTGGCCCATCGCTATGGTATCCCCACGGCGGGGCGCAATGTGTTCCTGGATAATGCCGGCGATCTGATTTCTGTGGATACGCAATTGGCGCAGACGGAAGCCGTGGCCCGCAAGAAGGGCAACGCCATCGCCATCGGCCATCCCCGCGATGCTACCATCCAAGCCCTGGCGGCCTGGCTGCCGACGCTGGAAAAGAAGGGTTTCGTTCTGGTCCCGGTGACGGCCGTGGTCAGGGCGCGCATGGCCGAAAAGCCGGTCATGGCCAAGTCCGCTTCAACCTCTAGTCACGAATGATCGTTCGGGAGTACCAGATATGGCTAAGACTTATAAAGTGTCGGGAATGACTTGCGGCGGCTGCGCCCGTTCGGTGGAACAGGCGATCAAGGCGGCGGCGCCGGGCGCTTCGGTCAGCGTCGATTTGCCCAAGGGCGAGGTCACTGTGGACGGTGCCGAGGAAACTGCGGTGGCCAAGGCCGTGGACGGCGCCGGTTTCGATTTCCAGGGCGCCGTTTAAAAAGGCTGAGTCCGCTTTAAGCGGCGGAACAGAGAACGCGCTGGCGGCGATCCAATTCCATCAGGGCCAGGGTCAGCACCACGCTGGGCTTGGCCTTGTTGGAAATCTCCTGCAGGCGCTCCAGAGGCAGATTGCGAATCCATTCGTTGAGCATGTCACGTCACCGTCATGTTGCAGTGCAATAACTACGCCTTATGACATGTGTCATGCAAGGGTAAAGGAATGCGTTCCGCGTATTCCAGCTATGCGGCAACCCTGGCGGGTGGGGAGGGGGATGAAAGCTCCGCTCCCGCCTTATAACTTTTGTCGCGCTTTTGAAACTTTCGGCGGAATTTTTCGCAATCTGCAAAGCAGTTTGAAGAAGTCACAGGGCTTTGGCGCTGATTTATCGCTCATTTTAGGCAAGTCCTATGGGCTTTTTGCCTAACTCATTGATCTTCCATGCTTCCCCTTTTGCAGTCGTCTAGAGGCTTGGTTCCGACCAACCCTGGCATAGGCGTTGCACATCTTTCTGCATAGTACCTTCTTCCAAAGCATGGAGGCGGTCATGAGCGGAACATACATCTGCTGCCGCGAAGCGGATCCGAAGGGGATGTGGGCGGTCGTACTGGTCGGAAATGACGGACGGCGCCACCAGGTCTTCAGTTGCGAACGCTATCTCGACGCTGCCCGACTGGTCAGGGAGCTAAGGTCAACGGGGTGATCAGCTTGTGCCACAAAAAAAACTGGGCGGAAAACTGCCTGTTTCTTGGGGGATGAAAGACGTGAGTATTGCCGTGCAGCCCAAATCGATCAGCAAATCGCATCCGGCGAAATCCTTGGATGGCGACCGTCGCCGTTATGTCCGCAGTGACGGCGTGGATCTGCTGGTCAATATCAACGGCCGTCTGGTCGAGGTTCTGGATATCTCGCTGTCGGGCTTGAGGATTTCAAACGGCTTTCCGGTCAAGGGGGACAAGGTGGAATTCAGCCTGATCCCCCGCGACGGCAACCGGTTGGATGTCAACAACAGCGTCCCGGTCAAGGGAACGCTTGTCCGTCACATCCCCGAGGAACATGCGGTGGCCATCAAATTCGAGCGGGTGACCTACAGCCTGTCGAAAATGATCATTGCCGCCATCTCTCGTAAGACCGGCGTCAAGCCTTATCATTTCGGGTGATTACTTTCCTCTGATCTGGCGCTGAAATTCCCAGCCGGTGGGGCGCAAGAGCCCATCGGGACCGAACAGCGAGGCGGTGTTGGCAGTTTCGATGCTGTACCAGATCTGCATCTGCATCTGCGACGCGATGGCGGCGCGCAAGATCGGACGCACATGCATTTGGGCGGCGTCCCAGCTCCATTGCCCAGTCTCCGAACTGACCGCCGGCTTGTTGGTTGTGCGGGTGACATAGTCCGATACCTGCGACAAAGCCCGGGCGTCATGGATGAACCAATGGAAGTTGATGACGTCGATGGGCTCGTTGCGATATTGCGCCAGCAGTTTGTCGGCATCGGCCAGCACCGGGACTTTCCAGGATTCCGGCACATCCTCGGGTTTCTGATAGGCGCATAAAGCCTTGCCGGCATCCGGGTCGGTTTCGGTATAGAAGGCCCGCTTGGCAAAGTCGCAGGCCTGGGCGGCGTCCTTGGTCAGCAGATCCAGCCAGAAGGCGGCGGCCACCGACCGGCTGGACAGGCCGCCATTGGTACAGAACATCCGCTTGGAATGGGCCACCTGACAGGCCGCTTCCAGTTCCCGCAAATAGGCCGCATGGTCGGCGCCGCTGTTGACCAGGCTGGAGGGATCGTTCTCGCCGCCTTCGACCACCACCAGACGCGGCTGCCAGGCCTCCAAGAGGCTGTCGAGCGAGCCTTTATAACCGTTGATGTCGGCGGGCGGGGCCGAGGGGCGATGGCTGGGCCAGTCCTGGCCTTGCGCCTTCACCACCAGCGCCAGATTAAGCCCGGTGCCGCGATAGAGCGTGCAGAACGGGCAGGGGGCATGCGCATTCCAGTGATTGAGGAAGACGTCGGGCGGGCGCAACCAAGCCACGCCAAGGCCTCGGGCGCGGGCCAGCGCCAAATCCTGGCCTTCATTGGGCAAGGGTTGGATCATCACGCCGTAAGGATTGTCGGCCCGGGCGGAGGCATGGCCACAAGCCAGCAGGATCAGCCCGATCAGAGCGAAAACGCGCCGCACGCTCGACTTCCCCCTCATGATTCGCCAAATGCTGGCCATGATGATGTCTGTATGCCGTCCAGGCAAGATACGCTGGGGAGGCTAGCCGGAAAAAGTGAAGGAAATCCTTCCGCTCTCCTTGCATCATCGGCCTTCGCCTGCGAAAACAGTGTCTCGCCGGAGGGGCAGGCCGGCAGAGTGGGATTTTGGAGAGCATAAAGACATGGTCGACACGGTGGTTTTGCCGGGTGCCGGCGCCCTGACCGAAGCGGCGATCGATCCGACCCTGGACCTTCACGCCGAGATCGCCCGCCTGCGGGTCGAGCGCAAGGCGGTGGTTCTGGCCCATTACTATCAAGACGGTGAAATCCAGGATCTGGCTGATTTCGTGGGTGATTCCCTTGATCTGTCGCGCAAGGCGGCGGCGACCGACGCCGAAGTGATCGTCTTCTGCGGCGTGCGCTTCATGGGCGAAGTAGCGAAGATCGTCAGCCCCCAGAAGACCGTGCTGATCCCCGATGCCGAGGCCGGCTGTTCGCTGGAGGATTCCTGCCAGCCCGACGCCTTCCGCGCCTTCCGCGAGAAGCATCCCGACCATATCGCCCTGACCTATATCAACTGTTCCGCCGAGGTGAAGGCCCTGTCGGATGTGATCGTCACCTCGTCGAACGCCGAGGCGATCCTGGCCGCCATGCCCAAGGACAAGCCGATCCTGTTCGCTCCCGACCGTCATCTGGGCGGCTATCTGGCCCGCAAGACCGGGCGCGAGATGACCCTGTGGCCGGGCAGCTGCATCATTCATGAACAGTTCTCCGAGCGTGAACTGATCAAGCTGAAGACCCGCCATCCCAAGGCGCTGGTGGCGGCGCATCCGGAATGCCCCGAGGGCATTCTGAGCCATGCCGACCATGTCGGCTCGACCCGCGCCATCCTGGACTATGTGCTGAAGTCGGAGAACAACGAGTTCATCATCGCCACCGAGCAGCATATCATCCATCAGATGCAGAAGGCGGCGCCGCACAAGACCTTCATTCCCGCCAATGGCGCCGACGGCAGCTGCGATTGCGCCCGCTGTCCCTTCATGGCCAAGAACACGCTGGAAAAAATCTATCTGGCGCTGAAGAACGATGCCCCGCGCATCGAACTGCCCGAAACCCTGCGCCAAGAGGCCTTGAAGCCTTTGCAGCGCATGCTCGATCTGTCGGTGAATGTGAATGTCAGCAAGCAGTCTCTCTAACCGGGTTCCCAACCTGGACCAGTCCATCACTCGTCTGATTCACGACGCTCTGGATGAAGATATCGGCCCCGGCGACGTCACTTCCGCCACCGTCATTCCCGCCGACCTGCGCTTCAAGGGCGTGATGGCGGCGCGTGAAGACATGGTGGTGGCCGGCATCGACTTCGCCCGCATGATCTTCCATAAAGTGGTGCCCGAGGCCCGCTTTGTCGCGCGGGTCAAGGACGGCGACAAGGTCTCGCCCGGCACCGTGTTGGCTGAAATGGACGGTCCCGCCCGCGGCCTCCTGACCGCCGAACGCCCGGCCCTGAACCTGCTGCAGCATCTGTCGGGCATCGCCACCCTGACCAACAGCTATGTCCAGGCCATTGCCGGCACCGGCGCTGTGCTGCTGGACACCCGCAAGACCATTCCCGGCCTGCGTCTGGCGGCCAAGTACGCCACCCGCATGGGCGGGGCGCAGAACCACCGCATGGGTCTGTATGACGGCGTGCTGATCAAGGACAACCATATCGCCGTCTGCGGTTCGGTGGCCGAAGCCGTCAGGCGGGCCAAGGCCGGCCAGTCCGGCAAGGTCGAGGTGGAATGCGACACCCTCGATCAGGTGAGGGAAGCGGTGGTGGCTGAAGCCGACATCATCCTGCTCGACAATATGTCTCTGTCGGTGCTGCGCGAAGCCGTCGCGATTGTCGGCGGCAAGGCCAAGACCGAGGCCTCGGGCGGGGTGACGCTGGAAAACATCCGCGGCATCGCCGAAACCGGCGTCGATTTCGTCTCGGTGGGACGGCTGACCCAGTCGGCGCGGGCTATCGATATCGGCATGGATTGGTCCGCGGAGTAATCGCCATGAGCGAGTCCCACGTCTTCGACGTTCTGGTGCTGGGCAGCGGCGCTGCCGGCCTGACCACGGCCCTGATGCTGGCGGAAAAGGCCAAGGTGGCCGTGCTGTCCAAGGCCGACCTGGCCGAGGGCAGCACCCTTTACGCCCAGGGCGGCATCGCCGCCGTGCTGGACGCCACTGACTCCACCGAGCTGCATATCAGCGACACCCTGATCGCCGGGGCTGGCCTCTGCGATCCGGAAGCCGTGCGTTTCGTGGTCGAGAATGCCGAAGAGTCCATCAAGCGGTTGATCGGCTATGGCGTCGAGTTTACCCAGGACCATACCCCCGACGGCAAGCAGGTCTATCACCTGACCCGCGAGGGCGGCCATTCCCGCCGCCGCATCATCCATGCCGCCGACGCCACTGGCCGGGCGGTGGAAACCACCCTGGAAGAACGGGTGCGGGAAAATCCCAATATCACCGTCTTCGAATATCATCTGGCGGTGGATGTCATCCGGGAAAAGCTGGGGCAGGGCAAGCAGGGGCGCTGCCTGGGCGCTTATGCTCTGAATCGCAATAGCGGCAATGTCGATCTGTTCCGCGCCAAGACGGTGGTGCTGGCCACCGGCGGCGCCAGCAAGGTCTATCTCTACTCCTCGAACCCCGACAGCTGCACCGGCGATGGCATAGCCATGGCCTGGCGCGCCGGCTGTCGGGTGGCGAATCTGGAGTTCATGCAGTTCCATCCCACCTGCCTTTACCATCCCACCGCCAAAAGCTTCCTGATCTCGGAAGCGGTGCGCGGCGAGGGCGGCAGGCTGCTGCTACCCAATGGCGAACGCTTCATGCCTCGCTTCGACGAGCGGGCCGAACTGGCTCCCCGCGACATCGTGGCGCGCGCCATCGACCACGAGATGAAGCGCCTGGGCATCGATTACGTGCTGCTGGACATCAGCCATCAGCCGGCGGAATTCATCCGCGAACATTTCCCCACCATCCATGCCAAATGCCTGGAGCTGGGCATCGACATCACCAAGCAGCCGATGCCGGTAGTGCCCGCCGCCCATTATACCTGCGGCGGCGTGATGACCGACAAGCGCGGCCGCACCGACGTTCCCGGCCTCTATGCCGTGGGCGAAGTGGCCTTTACCGGCCTGCATGGCGCCAATCGCATGGCCTCGAACTCGCTGCTGGAATGTCTGGTCTATGGCGCTGCGGCGGCGACCGACATTCTGGGTCAGTTGGACGGGCTGGAGATTCCGCCGGAAATGCCGGGCTGGGACGAAAGCTGGGTGACCAATTCCGATGAAGAGGTGGTGGTGTCCCATAACTGGGATGAGCTGCGCCGCTTCATGTGGGACTATGTCGGCATCGTGCGCACCACCAAGCGGTTGGAACGCGCCCAGCATCGCATCGAGCTTCTGCTGTCCGAGATCGACGAATATTACGGCTCCTTCCGTGTCTCGAATGACTTGCTGGAGCTGCGCAATCTGGCCTTGGTGGCGAAGCTGATCGTCCGCTCGGCCCTGATGCGCCGGGAAAGCCGGGGGCTGCATTACACCCTGGACTTCCCCTATGTCGATCCGGTGGCGGCGGCCCAGAACACCGTGCTGGTGCCCAAGAAGTTCAGGCTGCTGCCCGAGGGGTAATCGCTCCTTGCGTCTATATCCTGGCCAGCAAACGCCAGGGCACGCTCTATGTCGGCGTGACCAGCGATCTTGTGCGGCGCGTTTGGGAGCATAAAACCGACGCGATCGACGGCTTCACCAAAACATACGCCGTCCATGCGCTGGTCTATTACGAAATGCACGCAACCATGCCCGATGCCATCCTGCGGGAGAAACGGCTGAAACATTGGAATAGGGCGTGGAAGATCAATCTGATTCAGGGGATGAACCCGGATTGGCGTGATCTTTACGAAGATATACTCTGAACCCCAGCTTTACCCGTCATCCCCGCGCAGGCGGGGATCCACCTGCCGGCCATTTCGAGGCTTCAGCATGGACCCTTGCCTGCGCGAGGGTGACGGGGAAATCCTCACCCGGCCGGCGGCTTCCAGGCATCCGTCTTGGCCATCATCTCCAGCGCCGCACCCAAATCGCCTTCGAAGGTCATCGGGCCGGTGTGGGACAGCTTGCTGCGGGTATTGGCCCAAATCTCGCCGCCCATGTCGGTCCAGCGTTTGCAGAAGGTATAGTCCTCCGACAGATAAGTGCCGGTTTCCTTGTCGATGACGCAGTCGAAATAGGCGCAGTTGGTCTGGGTCGCCAAGCCGTCGTCGGCGGCGACATGAACATTGCTGAAATGGATGTCGGGGTAATGTTCGGCCATGCGGGTGAACACCTCGCGGCGAATCATCATGAAGCCGGTGCCGATATAGCGCACGCGCACGAAACCATCCTCGGGCTTCGGAACCTGATCATTGTTCAGAAGATCGACCACATAATTCAGCGCCGAGGATTCCGGCTTCACCGAGCCCATGCCGGAATATTGCTGCACGCGCTGCCAGTTGATCTGCTTCAGAGGATAGATGGCGCCGGCGATATCCTTGTCGGCATCCAGCAAGGCCAACACCTGTTCGGGCGAGAAGCCGATATCGGCATCGATGAACAGCAGATGGCTGGCATTCGGGTCCGACAGGAACTGCTGCACCAGGATATTGCGGGCGCGGGTGATCAAAGCATCGCCGCCGATCAGCCGGAACGACAGCCCGACGCCGATCTGCATGCAGGCCTTTTGCAAGCCCAACAGCGAGATGGTGTAGGGGCAGGTGACATTGCCGCCATAGCAAGGGGTGGCGATAACGATATGGGGCCTTTTGCTCATAGGGGGAACACTCCGAAACGCTCCAGGCCCAAGCCGCTGATATCGATGTCGGTGGGGCGGCCCGAGACAATGTCGGCCAACAGCTTGGCCGAACCGCAAGACATGGTCCAGCCCAAGGTTCCATGGCCGGTGTTGAGATAAAGCCCAGGCACCGCTGTTGCCCCCAGGATCGGTACGGAATCCGGAGTGACCGGGCGCAGGCCGCACCACAGTTCGGCCTGGGAAAAATCGCCGGCGCCGGGGAACAGTCCTTCCGCCAGAGCTGGGATCAGCTTGGCGCGGCGCGGATTCATCTCGGTATTCCAGCCGGCCAATTCGGCGGTGCCGGCGCAGCGCAGGCGATCACCCAGACGGCTATAGACCATCTTATGCTCGTCATCGGTAATGCTGACCTGTGGCGCGCGGGCCTGATCAGTGACGCTCAAGGTGGCGGAGTAGCCCTTGGCCGGATAGATCGGCAAGCGCAGGCCCAACTGCCCGGCCAGTCTGGGGCTCCAACTGGCGGCGCAGAGCACGAAGGCGTCGGCATGCAGCCGGCCCTTGTCGGTGGTCATCGAGCCCAGCCGCCGGCCTGAGTCCGACAGCTCCAACTCCTCAACCGTGGTGCCATAGAGGAAGGTCACGCCTTTGGCTGCACAGAGGGCGGCCAGTTCGCGGGTGAATTTATGGGCGTCGCCGGATTCGTCGCCGGGGGTAAAGATGGCTCCGGCCAGATCGCGGCGCACACCGTCCAATGCCGGTTCGATCTCCAGGGCCTCATTCGGCGTCTTGGTCTGGCGTTCCAGCCCCAGGCGGTTCATCAGCTCGGATGCCTTTTGGGCTCCGGCGAATTCCGTCTGGTTGCGATAGACATGCAGGATGCCCAGCATCTTCTGGTCATATTCGATGCCGGTGTCGCGGCGCAGCCGTTGCAGGCAGGCGCGGGAATAGGCGGCGACCCGCAAGGTGCGCCCGGTATTGATCTCGGCCCGACGGCTGGTGCAGTTCATCAGGAACCGCGCCCCCCAGGCCCACAGCGCCGGGTCATAGCGGTTCCAGCGGAACAGCAGCGGCGCATCCTCGCGGCCAAGCCAGCGCAGGGCGCGCAAAGGGGTGGCGGGGTTGGCCCAAGGCTCGGCATGGCAGGGCGAGACCTGACCGCCATTGGCAAAGCTGGTTTCCAGCCCGGCCCCTGGCTCGCGCTCGACCACCGTCACCTCATGCCCGGCCTCGGCCAGATACCAGGCAGTGGTGACTCCGACGACGCCGGCTCCCAGGACCAGAACCTTCACTTTGTCCTCCAACCCGTTGACCGCATTCTATATAAACCGGTCAGACCCGCGCAGCTAGCCCTTGCCAATCGCATGGCCGGTATTACCCTTATGAAGAAAGGGAGATGCCGCCGTGACCTGTCTGCTCTCGACCGCCCAGATGTATCAAGCCGATGCTGCTGCCATGGCTGCCGGAATTCCCGGCCCGGCCTTGATGGAGGCGGCTGGCTGGCAGGTGGCCGTCGCTATCCGCAAGCGCTTTTTCCCCCGCCCGGTGGCGGTGCTCTGCGGTCCCGGCAATAATGGCGGCGACGGTTTCGTAGCAGCGCGTATCCTCGAAGACTGGGGCTGGCCGGTGCGACTGGCCCTGCTGGGGGATGCGGATTGCCTGCGCGGCGATGCCGCCTTGATGGCAAGCCACTGGCATGGCGGTATCAAGCCCTTCAACAAGGATATTCTGGACGGCGATCCGCTGGTGATCGACGCCCTGTTCGGCGCAGGCCTCAGCCGTCCGCTGGAGGGCAAGGCCGCCCGAATGCTGGAACGGGCGGCCGAGCGCAATCTCGACATCGTGGCGATCGATGTGCCCTCGGGCCTTGACGGCAATACGGGCCAGCCGCTGGGTCCGGTGGTGGCCGCCAAGCTGACCGTGACCTTCTTCCGCCCCAAGCCGGCCCATGCCTTGATGCCGGGACGGCAGCTCTGCGGCGAGCTGGTGGTGGCCGATATCGGCATTCCCGAAGCGGTGCTGGGCGAAATCGCGCCCAGCTGCTGGATCAATGAGCCGGAGCTGTGGCGGCAGCATTTCCCCCGCCTCGATCCCTTGGGCCATAAATATGCCCGCGGTCATTTGCTGGTGGCGGGTGGAGCGGCTATGACCGGGGCTGCAAGGCTGGCTGCCAGGGCCGGGCGGCGGGCAGGGGCGGGGTTGTGCAGCATCGTCGCTCCGGCAGAAAGCCTTGCCACCTATCGGGCCGGCGATCCCGGCGTGATCGTCGAGGATGCCGCCGACTGGCCGCGCATCCTGGCCGATGGCCGCAAGAACGCGGCGGTAATCGGGCCGGGCCTCGGTGTCGGCGAGGACACCCGCCGGCTGGTGCTGGCGGCGCTGGAGACCGGCAAGGCCTGCGTTCTCGATGCCGATGCTTTGACATCCTTCCAGGGGAATGCCTCCGACCTTTGGCGGGCTGGCGGAACCCCGATATTAACCCCACATGATGGAGAGTTTCTCCGCTTGTTCGCCCATCAGGGCGACCGCCTGAGCCGGGCCATGGCGGCGGCGCAGGACAGCGGAGCGGTGCTGTTGCTGAAGGGCCCCGATACGGTGATTGCCGCGCCGGATGGACGGGCGGCGATCACGGTGGATGCTCCACCCAGTCTGGCCACGGCGGGCTCGGGCGATGTGCTGGCGGGGATCATCGGCGGGCTGCTGGCGCAAGGCATGCCGCGCTTCGAGGCGGCTTGCGCCGGGGCCTGGATGCATGGCGCGGCGGCCAAGGCCTTCGGACCGGGCCTGATCGCCGAGGATTTGGTCGAGATGTTGCCGACGGTACTGGCGGGACTGTCGTGATGAAACAGGAGGGAGAGATGGAAACAGCAGTCAAGACGCAGACCGGAACCTCTGCGCCTCCGATCCAGCCGCCGCAGGCTGGTTTGTTCGACCGGCTGAAGAATCTGCGCGGCTTGTGGCGTGACATCGCCTCCAGCTGGGGCGGAGCGCCCAAAACCATCTCGCCGGAATTGCCGCCCGACGATGCCAATGCCTTACGCGCCCAAATGCAGGATTGTCTGCAGGAAAAAGGCGGCGAGGTCTCCGCTCGTGGTCGCGCCGCCGCCTTGGGTCGATCCTACCTCGCCTTGAATGCCGAGGGGCGGAAGCGCTTCCTGCGCATTCTGGCCGACGAATTTGGCACCGACCGCGCCAGCGTCGATGCCGCCATGGCCGCCGTTGCTACGGCTGCCGACCTTTCCGCCCGCACCAAGGCCGAGCAGGCCCTGCGCACCGCTCTGGAAAGTCCGCGCCAGAAGCTGCTGACCCAGTTCAATGCCCTGCCTGAAGGGGTGAAATTCCTGGTGGATATGCGGGCCGAACTGCTGGGCCTGACCAAGAACGATCCGGCCATGGCAGGGCTGGAGAATGATCTGAAGGAGTTGCTCGACAGCTGGTTCGATGTCGGCTTCCTGACGCTGGAGCGGATCACCTGGCGTTCGCCCGCCCTGGTGCTGGAAAAGATCATGGCCTACGAGGCGGTGCATGCCATCCAAGGCTGGAGAGATCTGAAAAACCGGCTGGATTCCGACCGGCGGCTTTATGCCTTCTTTCATCCCCGCATGCCTGACGAGCCCTTGATCTTCGTCGAGGTGGCGCTGGTGGACGGCATGGCCGGCAATGTCCGCGAACTGCTGGACGAAAATGCGCCGGTGGGCGACCCGGACAAGGCCGATACCGCCATCTTCTATTCCATCAACAATGCCCAAAAGGGGCTGGTGGGCATCAGCTTCGGCAATTTCCTCATCAAAAAGGTGGTCGACAGCCTCAGCCACGAATTCCCTAACCTGAAGACTTTTGCCACCTTGTCGCCGATCCCCGGTTTCCGCAGTTGGCTGGATGACCGCATCGCCGCCACGGGCGAAGCCTCGCTGCTGCAACCGACGGATCAGAAGATTCTCGCCGCTGCCTCGAAGGTGTTGGGGGCCGAGGCCTCGCTGAAGGCCATTCTGGCCGCATCTTGGCAGGATGATGCCGCTCTGGCGGTGCAGTTGCGCCCGCTGCTGTCGCGGCTTTGCGTGCGGTATCTGGGAGAGAAGAAGGGTTCGAACCCTGGCCGCGCCCTCGATCCGGTGGCGCATTTTCATCTGACGAATGGTGCCCGCATCGAGCGCCTGAACTGGTTGGGCGACGTCTCGGCCAAGGGTTTGGCCCAGTCGGCGGGGATGATGATCAATTATCTGTACAAGCTGACCGAGATCGACGCCAACCATGAAGCCTATCGCGGTCAGGGCAAGATCATCATGTCGTCGGGCGTGAAGGGATTGGGGAAGGAGTAGGGGCTCGGCTTAGGCTTTCCTGGCGGCCGAGCGTCGCCTGGAAAGCCAGGTCAACCCATGCAACAGGCAAATCGCCGCCGAGCCGGTAAATGCCAAGGCGACGTTGGCGATGGCGATATCGTTATAGCGATTCACCTCCAGCGAATGCACCATCGAACAGGTCAGGGCAATTCCGACGCAGCCGATAATGGGAATAAGGATCAGGCGAAGATGAAGTCGGCGGACCGATGCTTCGACGGGACCGCAAACGCATAGAACCAACGCCAGCAACATCGTGGGTAGCACGACCTTGTTAACATTTCTAGGAATGTTGCGCAGGATGTTTCCTAAATGCAGTGGAACCGCCTGGACTGTGTCGAATTGCCTGTCACCCCGCAAACTGTCGGACATGGCAAGAAAGGATGGGCTGTCAAAAGCCTCGGCATTTTGAATGCCGGTCGTTTTTAAGATGATCCTCTCATTGCCAAAAGGCCGGTTCGCAAATAACAAAAATTGCCGTGCTACTTTCCGGCTATAGCCGGCAGGATCATGGAGAACAGCCTTGAGAAATAGGCTTTTCATGAAGTTTCCTGCCTGAAGACTGTCATTATTGAAGGCTTGATTCATTAATGTGAATGCATTGCTCTGATACATGCACCAATCGGCGTTATAACCAAGCTGAGGATAGCTTTCATGGTGGCTGTAACTTAAATCGGCCAGGGCAAAGGACTGGGTGAGCAGGTCGGCTTTCTCGGCTGGCAGTTTGGCGATTTCACCCGCGGCAATTTCATTGATGATCGGCAGATGTCAGCAGGTCAGGGTGATGGGCAGAAACAGATTGGCGCTATCGGGCCGGTTGGGCGGCGATAGCTGCGCCGATGGCAGTAGGATCAGCAGGGGCGACAGGGTGGCCGATGCGGCAATACCAGCCAGTTTCATCCAAAAGGGCAGGCGCAGCATCCAGATGAAAGCCAAAATCAACAGTCCGACGCCAAGTCCGGCCAGTGCCCAATGAGGCCGGATAAAATAGAGCAGGATCGCCAGAAAGAGGGCCGCGACGAACAGTGTCAGGCTTTGACGCGGGCTATTCGCCCGCATGGTGGCGAAGCTGCAAAGCCACAGCAAAAGGCAGTTCAGGCTGATGAACAGGGATTCTGGGCCAATCTCGATTGCCCAAAAGGCCAGCCCTCCATGAAACAGCAGGGTGATGGCGAGCATTATGCCCAAAAGGGCATGCAGCCTGCCACCGATCGGACCGGGAAAAGCGGGCTTCCAGAAACTCCAGGCCTGAATCACAAGCAGAATGCCGAAAAGGATAAGGCCAACTGGATCAGCCCCAGTGCGCTATATCCTCCAATGAAATCAAAGACACCATAAACAAAGAGCGGGTAAAAAAACTCTCTCGATATTTCGGTGATGCCCTTCCCATCAAGAAGGTTATGCGCAAAATGCACATATCCCCAGCTATCTGCTTCAAAATGCGGGTTAATCGAGCTATCGATCAGGCTTAGTCTTGTGGCGGTGGAAAGAACTAACAGGATGGCGATGATGCAGCCGCAGACAAGGCGAAAGACCTTGTCATTCGTGTCGACTTTGGAGTCTCCAAGGCTGATCATCGGGCGCCTCAGCTGATCTTGGTGCGACGGCACAGGAACGGCACGGCCATCGCCAGCTGCATCAGCGACCACAGCACCATTTCACGATTGATGAAGGCGCCCTGCAGGATCAGGGGAATCTGATCGGCCAGAGTCGGATGGTCTTTGGCGAAGTCCTCGCCCATCGCCACCGCCAAGCCTTCGCTGGCGACGGACAGGATCGCGCCCAGCACCAGCCCACGGCCCAGCCATGTGATCAGGGCGTCGCGGCGTTTGGTGGCGACGGCTTGATTGGCGAACAGGCCGTCGAACGACAAGGCCTGGGCAAAACCGCCGCCGGCCTTCAGGCTTTGCAGGGCGCGCAAGAGCAGCAGCAGCAGCGTGCCGGCAGCCGGCACGGCGAAATCGATCTCGGGGATGTCGCGATAACGGCCATCGACGAACAGCAGAACCGACCAGACCACGGCATAAATCGCCGCCAAGATCACCAGACTTTCCGGATTGGTCAGCAGTCCGCCTCGGCCCAGCTTGCGGCCGAACACCGAGGGCAGGGGATCGGCGGCGGCAATCGCCGCCTTGCCGTCTTCCAGAAAGCTGGCGGTGCGGATCAGAACGATCAGCCCGAAGAAGATGCCCAAGGCTCCACGCAGCGGGGACCACAGGTCCTGCCACCAGCGGAAACTGACCGCCTCGGCATGGAAGCAAGTGGTGACCGCCAGCCAACTGATGATCTGGCCCAGCAGGGCGAAGGCAAGATGATTGCCGATGCCCTTGATATTACGGCCCAATCGCAGGGTGATCGCCAAGCCGGCCAGCAAGGCGATGGCGGCCCGCAATTTCCAGTCAGCTACCTGTTCCACCGGGCCTGTCATGCCGAACTTCAGCTTGCGGTCGATATCCATGATGCCCCAGGCGGCACCAACGGTATTCTCCAGCGCCGACTTCCAGGGCTGGTCGAAGGCCTCGACGATGTTGTAGTCGAAGTCGTGGGCGGCGGCGATATTCGCCATCTTGCGCACGAAGCGAGCCTCGTTCACGGTATCGACCACCGCCGGGCCGCGATCACGCCCGATCGAGGGCCAGCCGGCCTCGCCGATCAGGATCGGTTTGCCGGGGAAGGCAGCGCGCATGCGCTCGACGATGTTGACCAGATAGCCGTCCACATTATCGATCGGCTGGGGCTCGTCTTCCCAGAAGGGCAGAATGTGGATGGTGATGAAATCCACTTCCTTGGCGACTTCCGGATATTTCAGATAAAAAGCCCAGACATCGGCATAGGACACCGGCTGCTTCACCGCCGCTTTGACCTGACGGATATATTTGATCAGTTCGTCGGGCTTCAGATCGCGGCGCAGCAGCACCTCGTTGCCGACGATGACGCGCTCGATCTCGTTGGGATGAGCGTTCGCCGCCTTGATCAGGCTGGCGATCTCGTCCTGGTTCAGCTTTTTGCCCTTGGCCTCGGTCTCGTTGGTCAGCCAGGCGCCGAAGATCACCTTGAGGCCCAGCTTGGCGGCCATGTCGGGCACCACCTCCATGCCTTCCTCAGAGGTATAGGTGCGCACGCCGCGCGCCTTGCCGACCAGCGAGGTCAGGTCTTCCTCGATCTGGGCGGGGGTGGGATAGACCTTGGTCAGCGGGCTCTGCCCCCGGCGGAAGGGCGCAAAGGAAACGCTGCGCACCGGGCCTTCCCAGCTTTCGGTCACCGGAACCGGGCGGTCGGCCCACCACCATAAGGCAGCGGCCGCCAGTGCCGCCAGCAAAGCGGCGCTCAGCAGGGAAAGGTTACGCATGCTTAGAAACCCCCTTACTTGCCGCGCTTCAGATAGCGCCTATCCTTGACCACCGACAAAGCCACGCCGAACCGCTCCACCGCGATGATCTGCCGGCCTTCGAAATAGCGCTGGCAATTGGCCTGGGTGAAGGCGACGATGAAGTCGGCTTCGTCGATGTTCTTGGTGAATTCCATATATTCCGGGAAGAAATAGGCCGCCGACATGCGATGTCCGCAGACCGCCACCTTATAGGATCGGGTGATCGGCTTGTCGCCGTTCTCCATGGCGATATATTCCGCCAGATCCTTGGTCGCCTCCATCAGCGAATTGCCCCAGTAATCCAGCTCGTAAGCGCCCTCGGCGCCCTTCACGCCGCCGGTGAGCATGTTGTAATAGACATACTCGTCCGGATGCAGCTGCGCCATGATCCAGATCTGCGCCACCAGCGTCAGGGTCAGAATGCCGGCGAAGGCGCGGCTGACGCGCTCGGAACTCCGCTCCAGCGCTTGCCACAGCCGGTCGATGCCAATGGCCGCCAGCACAGCCATCGGCGGCACCACGAACAGGAAATGGCGGATGCCGTTATAAGCGGTCGGCTTATAGAAAATGAAGAACACCACCGGGAACAGCCCGGCCAGTGCCACCAGCCCCAGCTGGACATGCACCATCTCTTCGCGCCCGGCATTCGACAGGATCGGCGGGCCTTGGCGCAGACGATGCCAGAAATGGCGGATAGCCTGATAAATCGCGGCGATCAGGCCGACCAGCACCACTTCGGGCAGGTTGACCAGCAGATAGTCCGGCAGATAATCGCGGGGCAACTGGGTAGCCTTGACCCAGACGCCGGCCACCAGCGTATCCATATTGATCGGCAGCTTCGAGAAATCGTGCAGCGCCTGCAACGGATTGAACGGGCTGGCGACGCCCCAGGGCCAGAACACGCCCATCACCAGATAGGCGATCACCACGCCGGGGAACAGCCGGCGCAGGGCCTGCCACAGATGGGCGCGCACCTGACCGATATTACGGGTATGGCGCCATTCGCCGAACAAGAACAGCATCAACCCCAGGGCCATATAGGGTCCGATCAGCACGGCGGCGACGCGGATGCCCAAGGCCAGACCGACTGCGACGCCCAGCTTGACCACCAGCTTGATCGGCGGCGAGGGCAGGGACGACAGGGTCTTGCACATATAATACAGCGCCCAGACCATGGCGCCGGCGAAGGGAGCATCCTTCGGATTGTTGAAACTATGGCCGTAATAAGCAGGGGTCAGCACCAGCAGCATCAGCGCCAGAAAGCCGGCACGCTCGCCGCCCAGATGCCGTCCCAGCTTCCAGGCACCCGCCAGCCCGACTACGCCCATCAAGCCGCCCAGCAGATGCCGGGTCTCGTACTCGCCGAAGGGCGAGATCAGATTCAGGATCGCCGCCAGCAGGTCGAAGAATCCGCCATAGCGGAACAAATCAAGGTAATTGAAGACCGAAGTGTCTTGGAAGAACGAGGTATAGAACGCCAGCAGCTTGATGCCATAGACGTTCTGCACCTCTTCGTCGTTGGTGATGCCGTAATCCTGAAAGGTCAGGATGGCCACCATGGCGACGCCCAGCAACACTAGCAGCGCCAGATCGTGGAAGGCATGCCCCCAACGTCGGCCGCCGTTATGAGTAGGTTGGAACTGATCCTGGGTCATCGGCGGACCTTAGACGCAATTGCTTGTGTCTGCAAGATAAGGCCCTCAGTTCTTAGCCGGCGGAATCGGGCAAGGCTTGCCGTCGTCGCCGACGCGCACGAAGGTGAAGGTGCCTTGGGTCGCCTTGACCTGCGGCCCGCCGCTGCGTCGGCGGACCCAGGCCTCGACCCGATAGGTAATCGAGGTGCGGCCCGTCTTGGTGCAGATGCAATAGCAGGACAGCTCGTCGCCCACCTGCATCGGAGTGTGAAAGGTCATGGCGTCCACCGCGACCGTCGCCACGCGTCCCTCGCAGCGCCAGCGCGCCGCGATACCCCCGGCCAAATCCATCTGAGCCATCAGCCAGCCGCCGAAAACGTCGCCTTCATAGTTCAGATCCGCCGGCATGGCGATGGTGCGAATGGTCAGAAGGCCCTCGGGCTCTTTCTGCTGATCGGGGCTGGACACTGGGCTCTCCAACATCTTGTGGGTTTCGGCGGGCGGTTCTACCCGATAGGCTTGCGCCCTTGGGTGCGCCGCATATAATGTAGCGCCATGTCCGACTTATTCCAGCAGCTTGCTCCTAAAAGCAACGACTACTCCGCCAAGGATATCGAAGTCCTTGAAGGCCTCGAGCCCGTACGCCGTCGCCCCGGCATGTATATCGGCGGCACGGATGACAAGGCCTTGCACCATCTGGTCGCCGAGGTGCTGGACAACGCCATGGACGAAGCCGTGGCCGGTCATGCCAGCTGGATCGAGCTGGAACTGCGGGCCGACGGCTCGGTGATGGTGCGCGACAATGGGCGCGGCATCCCCGTCGATCCGCACCCCAAATATCCCGACAAGTCGGCGCTGGAAGTGATTCTGACGACTCTGCATTCCGGCGGCAAGTTCGGCGGCGACGCCTATAAGGTGTCGGGCGGTCTGCACGGTGTCGGCGTCTCGGTGGTGAATGCACTGTCCGACAGCCTGACCGTCGAGGTGGCGCGTGACCGCCAGCTCTGGACCCAAAGCTATTCCCGCGGCACGCCTTTGGGGCCGCTGACCCTGGTCGGGCCGATCCAGAACCGGCGCGGCACCACCGTCTGCTTCCACCCCGATGCCGAGATTTTCGGCGAGGCCGCCCGCCTGCGTCCCGGTCCGCTGTACCGCATGGCGCGGTCCAAGGCTTACCTTTATCGCGGCGTCGAAATCCGCTGGTCCTGCGACCCCGGTCTGGTCAAGGAAGGCGAGAGCACTCCGGTCAAGGAAGTGCTGAAGTTCCCCAATGGCCTGAAGGATTTCCTCGATTCCATGCTGCAGGGCAAGGCTCTGCTGGGCGGTCAGGCCTTCGCCGGCAGCGCCGGTTTCCCCGACGATATGGGGCAGGTGGAATGGGCCGTCGCCTGGCCCGAGGAAGAGGAAGGCTTCTGCAATTCCTATTGCAATACCGTTCCCACTCCTGAAGGCGGCACCCACGAGACCGGCCTGCGCAACGCCCTGACCCGCGCCCTGAAGCAGTATGGCGAGATGACCAGCAACCGCCGCGCCGCCCAGGTGACGGCGGATGACGTCATCGGCGGCGCCTGCATCGTCGTCTCGGTGTTCATCCGCGAGCCGCAGTTCCAGGGCCAGACCAAGGAAAAGCTGGCGACGCCGGAAGCCACCCGTCTGGTGGAAAACGCCATCAAGGACCATTTCGACCACTGGCTGTCGGGCGACCCCACCGCCGCCAAGGCGCTGTTGGAACGCTTCATCGAACGCGCCGAGGACCGCGCCAAGAAGAAGCAGGCCAAGGAGCTGTCGCGCAAGACCGCCACCAAGAAGCTGCGCCTGCCCGGCAAGCTGGCCGATTGTTCGCGCAATTCCTCCGAAGGCTCCGAACTGTTCCTGGTCGAGGGCGACTCGGCCGGCGGCTCAGCCAAGCAGGGCCGTTCGCGTGAGACCCAGGCGGTGCTGCCTCTGCGCGGCAAGATCCTGAACGTCGCCTCGGCCACCCTCGACAAGATGCGCGCCAACCAGGAAATCCGCGACCTGATCGAGGCCCTGGGCTGCGGCATCCGCGATAATTACGACGACGACAAGCTGCGCTACGAGCGCGTCATCATCATGACCGACGCCGATGTCGACGGCGCCCATATCGCCTCGCTGCTGATGACCTTCTTCTATCAGGAAATGCCGAAACTCATTGCCAACGGCCATCTCTATCTGGCCTGCCCGCCGCTCTACCGCATCAGCGCCGGCCAGACGGTGATCTATGCCCGCGACGACGCCCATAAGGAAGAGCTGATGGCCACCACCTTCAAAGGCAAGAAGGTCGATATCAGCCGATTCAAAGGCTTGGGCGAAATGCCGCCCATGCAGTTGAAGGAAACCACCATGGACCCCAAGACCCGCACCTTGCTGCGGGTCGCCGTTCCCTCCATCAAGCCTCACCATACCGAGGAAGAGCTGATGGATGCCCGCGAGAAGCAGAAGTTCATCGACGAACGTGTGGACCAGCTGATGGGCAAACGCCCCGAGCTGCGCTTCCAGTTCATCCAAGAACACGCCAAGTTCGCCCGGGATTTGGACGTTTAAGGGGCAGGGGGCTTTTCTCGGGCTGCCGCCCAAACCCCGGGGGAATTTGGGGTAGCAATTTGGGGCCCCATGGTAGACGTTCTGGAGCTTTGAGACGGTTCCAGAAATTCCCTGCGCTGCCGTAGTTGGGGCAATTCCGGACATTGTGGAGAGCGGACGGAAGGCTAGGCCTCATGCTTTATAGCGGCCCATTAATCGGCGCAAACAGCTCTTACGTCTTCCTGTTTCCCAGTAAAAGTCACATCTATTTTACACTGCGAATGTCGCGCGCCATCTCCCGTCACGAGGACTGTAAATCGGTATGTGCCCCTGTAATCTGGCAGTTTTCTAAGAGAGCTGAACTTTTCCTTGTAACACATTATCCAGCCATGGTTATTATCGGTTTTTTTATCAGAGAAAGAAACTACATCAACAAATTGCGCGACTCCAGGTGAAATATCTCTCGGATCGTACGCATGAGGATCATAATGGCGACCCGGCCATGGCAAAATAAAACTATCAAAAAATTCTGTATCCGTAGTTTTTCCAGACGGGTGAACCTCCTCAAGCCCAATTAGATACACGCGACTTGACTTTGCAATACGCCTCCCACAATTTTGCACCCTGGCGCGAATGTAGAGCCCTGTTACATCGATCGAATCTTCTTTCCATGTGACTCGCCGTGTAAAGGCGTCGTTTTTAGAAATAAAATCAATTACTAATTTTGGGCGAAACCACCAATCTTCAACTAGTCTTCCAAACAATCCGGCGAACAAACCGGTAACAAGACCAGGCAATATCGTTGTTAATGCCATAGAAAGTCCCCCGATAAGTTATGATCGCGCCATTCTATACCACTTTATCGGGAACTGAACAGCCGCTTTGGGTCAACTCCCGCCGAAGCCGTCATCGTCGCGGGCGCCCGCTGCCCCCAATGCATCGTTAGACAGGAGGCAGTCTTTTCACTCCCGACAACCGGGATCCAAAGGGCCAATGGCCCTTTGCGGGTGCAGGGCGGCACCCTGCGGATGTGCCATCTCACACCTAATCCTCCCAACCTTCCACCTCTCCCGGCCAGATAATACAAGAATATGATGATATGGCCTTTCAGCAACCCGCTGGCGGCGCTATTCTACAAGGGATCGACGGGGTTAGGCTGGCGCCTATAGGGCTGCTTCGCCTAGCGTTCGGTTATCTATGGCCGCAATGGTGC